>Ga0315906_10009534_pt1 | contig 11522 bp, 7 predicted proteins | sample LakEriMetagenome_4_FD_203526 | JGI IMG/M metagenome (GOLD analysis project Ga0315906, IMG submission 203526) | Freshwater fungal communities from buoy surface, Lake Erie, Ohio, United States - Buoy 2 MA122 | ecosystem: Environmental > Aquatic > Freshwater > Lake > Lake biofilm | place: USA: Lake... | reverse complement strand
CTCGCGCATTGATTTCGTTGATCTCCGAGAGAAGTTCAGATGTGACGGCCACGTCACGGAGAAGTACCCCGAAGACTTGGAATGCAAGGGGCTCTGACTCACGCGCCAGACGGCCATAGATGAGTTGTCCATGCCGCCGAAGCGGATAATCGCCGTCATCGTCCTGTTGGACTGCGAGTATTCCAAATGCCTCTTCAATCACTTCCTGTGCGTGTTCTCTCGCGAGAGCAAGCTGGGTCTTCCACGGCATGAGAGTGGCGATGACCTCGTCGCTGTGGATGACGATCGGGTTTCCCTGATACTTCGGGAGAATGACGGTGACGTCAGAATCACCGGAGAAGACGGAGAGAAGAGTTTGGAGTCGATGTAAGTCGACAATCACCATCACCGAACCCGACACTCCGCGGCCACTCAAGCGTGCTTCTGTCGCATTTGGGGTCCCTGCGGCGCGCAACAGGCTCAGATAACCCTCACCTAGGAAGCACTCCGCAGTCGCAGCATCCTCTTCGCCGGGATCAATCTCCACCAGGAGTGCATCAATGTGTTGCCTTAGTTCGCGTGCACTGAAGAAGCCGCTGGATCCCGTCTCGATTGCATTGAAGTCGTAGTCGAAGAGAAAGTGTCTTGGCTCACGCATCAGCTTTCTCATCTCAGCATGACGTGACTTGAGCAGGATCGAATCATCATCGAGAACCTCCATAGACGCGCTTTCGTCAGAGCGAGCCGCTGTGACAAGAAAGGCGATCTGTGCCGGGCTCAGGAGCACGCGATACTCACGACCGTCCTGCTCTCCGGCGATCACTACACCCGACACATCATCTGATGCCCCCCAGAGACGACGTGAGCCGTCAGATTTCAACATTACGAATCCTGTGTCGGTCGACATGTCGGTGGCCACGAACTGAATTAGCGCCACAGCCTTCAGCAATTCGTCCCGTTCGAAGTCCACTATTAAGCCCATTGTTCTCCTCAATCCTTTCCGATGGAATCCTAAGTCCTCAACATCGTCGCTCACGTCCGAGAAGCGGAAGGCTGCTCATTCCAAATCCCGGCGCGCTGCTAGGCCAGACCAGTTGTATTGGGAAACTGGCCACATCGCGGTAGGAGGCATAGGACGTCTGCGTGCCTCCGCAGGCCTTGCATCAACGCAATGGGTGATGACGCGCCCCGGCCACATCCGGAGGCATTTTTTGTAGGAACTCTGAAATCATGTTGCCCTTTGACCTGTGCTGCATTCGTCGAGGTCATGCATCAGGACAACCCATCAGTCAGCATGAGGATCTCGAATCTCAGACTCGATCACGTGTGGTTGGCTTGATCTCTTTGATGTCTATTCCGTTACTGATGACGATGACATCTGATCTAGCGGATCCCACTGACGTGACGTTCATTGCTTCCCACTATGGTGGCACGGTCGAGAAATCTGTTCATGATCTCGCACGACGTCTCGGGCACGAGAAGGCACTGATGGCAGCATGCACCCTGCCTTTCCTTGGTGTCCCATTCTCGTCCGATACATACCGGGTCCTGTGAGCACCACCGAGCATCGTCGAAAGCGCCGATGACTAGGTCGTTGAGCTTCTGCCCTTCGCCAAACTCGACAAGTCCGCCCAATGTTCCCATGATGTCGCTGTCAGCGGTGTACGCCAAGATCGCCACTCGTCCGTCGGGTAGGTCGTAGACACGATCCCGAATCGACGGTAGGGCATATCCGCACTCATTTGAAAGTCTCACCATCATCAGATGGGCGAGAGTGTGCGCCAAGATCGCCGGAAAAGTTAGGTGACCGTCCTTGTCATCGGCGAGCGATGCCATTCCGGATCCCTGAAACCACACTCCAAGTTCATCCGTGTTGAACACGAAAAGAATTCCTTCTCCATAAGCCCGATATCCGGGTAGCCAACTCTCCTGCCGCTTGTGATGCCCCCACATCAGGTCGAAGCCTGTTTGTGGAGACACATCGCCTGGCGCATACCTTGTAAACCCATCGTGAACGCGGGTCTCAGTGAGACGAGTCAGACAGATGACGCGATCGATGACTCCCCGTGGTCCGAAAAGCTGAGGGTTGAAACTGGAGAGATCCGACTCGTGGAATTCCAGGAATCGACTGTCTGGGACAACAAAACTCGGAGTTGCCCCAGTGAGGACGTCTAGCTCGTGGGCTCGTGCACCGAGTTCGTCCCACGGCTCATTGCCCGCCGCCGACTGTCGATCGTGAATATGCTGGAGATGCCGCCGGACAACTTCTTGCGACAGGTCTTTCCCTGTAGCAGCCAGGATGTCATTCCTAACAATGACAACGTGATCGTCATTGTTAGCACTGATGACACGGAGGTCCTCGTTCATGAGAATCCAATCGACAACATCGGGATCAATACCGCTCTTGGGTGGAACATGAATTGAAGACTTTGTTTGTGGGAAGTACACCTGCACGCTCGTACGGTCAACAATGTGCATGTTCTTGGTACAGGGTTGAGACGGACGGTTGAGAATCCAGGGTCGCGCACCGTTGCACGGTCGCGAGGCCTCCAAGCGTGCAGCTGCTCCGCACGCTTTACACTCGATCTTTGGCGAATGCACTGCCGTGGTGGTGACAATCCGCATGTCGGCACCGGGACAATTGTCGGCGTGCCCCAATTCTCCTGGCCAATCTATGTCTGAGATATGGCCGTCTGGACAGACGAGGAAGATCGGGACCTGGCGCTTCTTGTATGGCCACGTCTTTCTCCCCACTCGAGACGGTTCGCAAATCGTGCAGTCGGGACTGGCTCCTGAGTCCTTCATGTCGTGGCGGACAGCTCCGCACCGACGGTTCTCGCAGGCTGCAGATCTCGGGAACACCACTGCGGGGATCTGCCACGCGTCTCGGCTATTTTCACTCTCGCTCGGTGCTCGAGGCGGCTGATAGAAACGAGAAACACCTGTGGCGGCTTCGAGCTCGGGGTCACGGATAAGGTACTGGCGAAGAAAATCCTCGAGTTTGGCTCTTCTCTCTTCAGGGCTATTGGCCACTGGCAAAGTGACTGTGTCTTCCCATGTGGCCAAACTGGCGACGAGTGCAGTCGCACCGTTGCGGAGACGAATTAGTGACCCAACTCCGGATGTCGAAACAAGATGACTTCTCTTGACGGGAGTGACCGCAAACTTATGTGCGGTAGACCTTTTCTTGTTTGTCTTTGTCTTCTTGATCACAACTCCTCCGTATCCTCGTCTGCTTCTGTCGGCGCAACGGGATCACCGACTACCCCGACGGCAATCGTCTTTACGCTCGCATCTTGATCTACAGATCTCATCGAATTGAGCATCTGCCACGAAGGTTCCTTGAGACGGTCAGCAGGTACGGCGCCCATCGGGTAGATGAAGGGTGTGTTTGGCCCATTATCTTCTGTGGTCCACTTCATGGATGAGACTTCATTTCTCGTGAGAACATTGAATAGCGCCTGTGACACACGCGCGAGAGGCATGGTTGATCTTGGGTCGACGAGCGCTGCACGAGATTGGATCACTCCGAGAGCGGAATACCAGTAGTTCGTCAGCGTCTCCTGTGGGCCATTCCCCGATCCGAGAATTCTGCCCATCGCGACGATCACGGAAGCCAAGCTTCGTTCGAGTGCGCGCGCGGTGAAGGGGGTGACACTCGTACTTTCAACGGAGGCGTAGAGACGTTCATGCCAGACGCGAAAGCCTTCGTAGTGCGAACGGTCGCGAGGTGTCCGGGAATTCAGGACCGTAACGACAAGACCGGGAGCTGAGTTGCTCCGCCCCACGCGACCAGTCACCTGGATGTACTGGCTCGCACTCTTCGGTTGCCCCATCACTGTCATCAGGCCAAGTCGGGGCACGTCCAGGCCCACTTCCACCATTGAAGTGGCGAAGCACAGACCTATTGAATCTTCGCGAGTTTTGTCGATACTCAGGTCATCGAGGACCTTGCTGACATCCTCGCTCGACGTCGCGGTGAGCTCACGAACACGACCAACGGTTCTGGTGTTGTACTGGGTTCCGTCTTTCGCTTTCGAACCAGTCTTGATACCCGAAAGAGCATGCATAAGGTTCAGGTAAGAACGGAAAGTCGTTTCGACTGCGCTTGTGAGGAGACCCAGCGATCGACGGCTCGAGAAGAAGACCACGTTGGACCAGTAGGGATCAGGGTTTGCCGGAATCCCTTCCAGCGCCGCGGCTTGGTGCGACAGCATTGCCAGAACGAGGGACTGCAGTTTTGATGTCGAGAAGAAGTTGCTGGTACTGCACACTCCCACGTACACCTTGCCGGCGGCTGTCTCGTCCCGACGAGCAAAGAACGAGTCATCAATTGACAGACCCGGTGGCGGGACGACACGGCTCGATCTTGCATAGAGACTTGAAACCTGACTCTCGAAGTTCTTTGTTGTTGCCGTTGCCGCGACGATGACGGGGGACTGGCCTCCATCAAATTCGCACAAATGCTCGAGCATCGCCTCAAAGGAGCCGTCGATGCTTCCAAGTGGGCCGGCTATGAGGTGCAGCTCATCCTGGATGAACAGAGATGGCGGCGGAACGTCACGCCGTCCTTTGTGAAGGCCGAATAAGCGTTCCGCCCTTGGCACCCAGCCGATTCGTGCCACTTTGTCGATCGTTCCCACGACGAAGTCGGGACGTCCGGCATAGACGTCGTCATCTACTTCAAACAGCGGTATTCCTCGTTCGATAGTTTGGCCTTTGTTCCCCGCCACGATCCTGTGCGTGAAGGGGCAAGCGGGATCGGGGCAGGCTGCAAGTACGCGCTCGTCTTGGTGGCCAGCGACGATGCGGTACCCAATGGCACGAGAATGCCGAGATGAAGTTGCTCCCATGGCAGAACCGCACCACGGACAGCGACGAAGAATTGACTTGAGCGGCTCATCCGAGTCGACCGAGTGCTTGAATTCGGAGACGGCATTCTTTCTGGAGTTTGCCGTCACGCTCGATCCGAGCCATGCACCAATCCGAATTTCTTCATTGCCATATGAACTGGTCTTCTGTTGACGTAGTAATTCCAGGGCGCAGATCAATGAAGCAGCCCTCGTGATCTGCTGGACGGTGAGAAGTCGGAGGGTATAGCGCATGAAGACTGTGGTGTTTCTGACTGCTGGCCTCCCCGAGATCACCTGGGTCGCCTTTTCCCACAAGATTGTGAAGGCAGAAAGACCCAGATACGCCTCAGTTTTGCCACCTCCAGTGGGCATCCAGATGACATCCACTTCGTTGCGTCGCTCCGACTGCGGGTCCGTGATCTTGTTGAGACCCGACAGGATAAATGCGATCTGAAACGGTCTCCACGTTGATTGTCGGGCGAAGTCAGGTACTCCGGTGTGTGGGCTCGATCCGTCCACGAGAACGTTGCCGTCATCGTCAAAGCGTGATGTGCGTACAGGAGAATTTGCTGCTATCCGTTGATTGTTCATGCAAAGACTTGCGTCGCACAGCGATTGTCGCACCACCGGATCGCTGTTGACGAGCCTCCACCCAGTCTCAATGTCGTGGAGAAAATCGCTGCAACGGTCGATGTTTGCGGTGGCTATGGCAACAAATCGCGGATCAATTAGTTGAATCTCTCCTCTGCGTTTCTCGATCCACTCTCGATAGGAGCCGATAATGTCGTTGACAGCCAACACTGCTGCCTCGTTCATATTGGCGAGATCAAGCATGCCGACCGCGTGGAGGGATCCGTCAGGCCTCTTGATGTCTGGGGTAAGGCCGGGAAGGTTGACAACTGGGAGATGGTCAGTCCGCACGATGACTCGGCCATCAACGTCTTCGACGACTGAGTCGCATCCGTGACCGACTGATCGCAACATCACATTGCTGTACAGCAAGTCAAGCGAGTCGACACCCCGCCCATCGAGGGCCTCGTAGGGGAGAATCTGGGTTAGCGTCGCCGACAGGCACGTTTGGAAGAGGGTCATTCTTGTTGCCTCATTGACGTTCGTCGCATTGCAGGTGTTTCGTGCCCAGACCGTGCAGATGACCGTTCCGTCTGTCTGTGGACGAACGTCGACGCCAACTTTTAGGTTGACGGAACCGAGGCTGAACGACTCACTATTTGACTCAGTCGCGCGCAACGTCACGTGTGCAGATTCATCAGTTCGTCTCCACCAGGGGAGGACTTGACCTGCGACAGGTAACTCGTGGTACACGCCACCAGTGAGTGACACCTCCAGTGATGTCACGTCGAGGGGAACCCTGATGCTGAAACCGACACTCTGTTGGGCGGCACCGAGAATGTGGGCCTGTCCGCCGTCAGCACCGGCTGCGTCGTCATCATCGAGCCCTTGACCGGAGCCAATGCCATCAATGTCCGCGACGGGGTCGTTCCCGGATGCGGTCGCATCGTCATTCGCGTCAACCAGCAAGCGCTCGCCGTTCTCCAGCACCTCAGCTGCAACAGCTTGACTCATGGCTGGTCCGAGGTTTGCCACTGGATAGACAAACAGCGGTGAGCGAGGCAACACCTCCTCGCCCTGTGGAGTGGCCCATGGTCCGTACGGATATGTCTTTGGCTCATGGAATGAGTTGTCGACAATCTCCCCCGTCACGTGATGACCGGGCCACTTTCGGTCGCCGATCGCATTCGTCAATGGACCAATCAGTCGCCGACGAATGCCCCGTACCACTTCCTCGCGGGCTTCAATTGGGGTGATCGGAGTCATGGGGATACTCATCGAGTGCTCCTTTGAATTTGGCCGAGTCTGGATATCGGTACACGAACTGGGTCAGTGAGTACCTGCAAGATGCGAGAAATCACTAGAGAACCGAGCTCGCCCATCTCGATGACCGCGGCGTCGGGCAGATCAACAGTGATGTTCCAGGAGTCGTCTTCGATGATTCGCGTCTCCATCTTTTGTCGAGCAATGCGACCGGCTCTCTTCATGGCTGAGCGAAGATGGCGAATCTTCTCCCAATCGTCTGGGGTAGGTTTGTCACCGAAGGCCTCGCTGAGCTTGCGGTATACCTCCTCCGATTCGGGAGCGATGTGGGTTCGGTCGTGCGAGAGTCGAAATCGATATCTCATCTCGTCCGCGCTGAAACTGTGCATGATCGTGTTTTGAACCGATGACCACCTCGACTCGAGCGACTGCATACCGTTGCGGAAGCGATCTCGAACATCGAAGCATGCTTCAGGTTCGCTCTCTCCGTATTCTTCCGTTAGCCAACTCTCGGCTTCGGCTTCCAGAAACCGGCGGCTCGCATCGCCGTCTCGAACAACGAGACGGTCCCCCTCGCGGAGTTGACTGATGCTAGTGACGTCCTCGATTGCGAGTTCGAAGTCGCTCTCCGTGACTCGATTCGGGCGCGGCCCCTCTGCACCAACGGCGTAGTACACCCACAGGCCCCCCGCCAGCTGAACCGCACGGGCCTCAACAAGTTCATGTGGAGGGACTCCGTCGTCGAGAACGATCGGTGCAGCCTCCTTGTATCGCGACAGGTATTCAGTTGTCGATTCAATGGTAAAGATCTCTCGGCCAGTTGATGATGACACTTCAAGTCGAGTTCCAGGAAAGATGCTGTATCGGTCCACCTTGAAGGCACGATTGCCTGGCCAGGACACCACACACACCTCACGTGCAATAGGTGCATTGAAGAGCCACGCAACTTTGCGTTCAGCTTCGGAATTGTCCATCCAGTGCAGCCCAACTCCAAGAAGGGACTCTGGAGAACCGAAAACAAAGCATGCTTCACCCACGTCCACCCGCTTGGCGCCAGTCAGATCGGTAACGGAGAGTCCCAGGTCCAGCTCATTGCTCAGTGCAGCCATGTCGGCAATACTGTCTCGACTGACGACGACGTGTATTGCGCACCCAGGCGCGCCAGTTCTCATCTTTCTTACCTGTTCAATGAGGAACTCTTCTGCCGGATGCCTCCCTCCTTCGAGCAACGATTCGAGCGCACAATCGCATTCTTCGAAAAGGGGCTGAAGTTCGCCAATTCCGAAATCTTCCCGCATGTCGAGGTACTGCTGGACACGAAGGAGTTCGCTCGTGGGTGTGATGGGAATTGTGCGCAACTTTCGGCGTATGAACCGAAGTGCAGTCAATTGCTGCTCGACGGCAACCGGCAAGATGAGCTGCTCCGCAGCGCGCTCAATTGCTATGCAGGAGGAGAGAAAACTCTCAAATTCAGCCCAGTCGATTCCTCGATACGTAATGCGCGGGTTAGCCGCCGCATCGAATCGGGCGATGGCTTCTCGTAAATCTCGCGTCACAGTTCCCACTCGCTCTCATCATCGTCAGAGGAGTCCCCATGGTCGACCGTGACTCCTTGCGAAAAGACTCGAACGTGGACACCGGGCGGTGGTTGAACTCCCTGGTCCCACTCGCTGACATTCTGGTCAAACTGAAGAGTCGACGCTGCATCCAGGGAAGATGGAACTCGACGGTTGGTGATTATGACATGTGGCGAACCAGCGAAGAACGACGGGTGCTTTCTCTTGTACGCAGTCCATGATGTCACGATCACAAGGCGCGGCCTCGTGGCGCGCAACCATTGGCGATTGTCGCCAGACTCTGGACTTAGCACCATAAACGGATGGAAGTACATGCGCTCTGGCGTGCAAGTCTGTCCAGATTCTTCGGAGAGAAGGCTGCGTGTTTGGTCGCTGAACCAGTCGGGAGCCTTCTCGAGTAGTTCCTTGCGTTGTCCTTGGAGATAGTCGCGTCCATCGCCGACGATCACTACGGGAGAGATGCAGTGACGTGCCCACCATGTGTGCCAACTGTGTTGAAGCCCGGGTAGATGCCGTAAACGGTCTCGCAAGTTCTGTCTCGGGGGAGCACCTCCGCGATCAGGGGGTGTGCCGTCCGGTAGGCGTCGTACCGGATGAATCGCGCCCGAAATTGCGGATGTTGCAGGTGGAACAAATGAGAAGTAGTCCTTCTGGCGTGCAGGCGTGAACTGGGTGTCGGCCATGCGCTTCTTTCCGGAATGCCAGGTTGCATAGTTCGTGTGTTCCTCGATGATGTCTGATTGGACAAGATCAGCATCCACGCCGAGGGCTCCCGCTGCGATCATCCACGCAACAAACTGGCCTGTCGGTGATGACACCACTATTCGTGGAGCATTCTCTCCGACTTGTGCAAATGGCCGGTACGCGGAGATGGCACCAAGCTTTTGGAACCACGTCGCCCATTCGGGCCTTGCCCCAACTTCACTCACAATTCCCCCAATTGTCCGCGCGCATCATTATAGGTGAATCCTGGATGTAAGCCTCTCGGCCTCTTCGTGATTTGCCTAAATGCCAGATGCTGCGCTCCTGTGTCTAGATCTGCAGGACCTGACATCCACCATGCGGGGCACATCGCTGAGACAGATCAATGCTGGACGAGCGGTGCAAACTCATTCTCTCGCTAAATCCCGATGCTCAAATGAGAGCCGCCAGAGTGGCTTGCCTCGTGAGCATTCACTGTTCGCAATGTTCTGCGAAGGATCGCCTCGGTGTAGGGCTGAGGGAAACAAATTGATTTCGATCGCAGGCACGTAGCGGAGGTGGAAGTGCTCCGACAGTTCGGCTACCGAACCCACAACACCCAACTGAAGGGTGAGAGCCAGAGTTGTCGTCAAGTGAGCTTTGAGGTAGTCCAGGACCAGCAACGCGTATCGCCACATGAATATCTGGCTCGGTTTAGTCAAACAGCAGTTAAATGGATCTGACGGAGCTCGTTCAGTTTCAGTTCCCCCGAACCAACCTGAGAATCCGGTCGGGTCTGTTGTCCGGGGAGTAACGCCTCCGGGTACTGCTCCGCCCCCGCGCCTTTAGGTGGCGGAGTGAAACTTCCGAACCCTTGATGGGGCGGCGTCAAGGAATCCCGCCAGTTACGTGTCTTCGCTTCATCGGTTACGGATTCCCCAGTCAGGGATGCCGGTAGAGAACCATGTCTCTACCCCGAACTATCCTCAGTTCATAACCGCAGCCAAGACTGTCTTCTGGATTGCACCAAAACCATAACCGCTTATACCGAAGTAGTTGACGACGGATACTTGTGATGAATGAAAAGTCAAGAACAGTTGCCTGGGGTCGCGCCGATGGGATAATTCATGCGGGTCGTCTTCCCGAGATTGAGCTGATCGGGGACATTCACCAGGCCGTCCACTCGCTGGCAATGTACAGAACTTGGCCAGAAGCGGCGGAAGCGCTCGGCTATTCCAATATTGACCGCTATTTCGGATTTGTTCTTGATGGGTGGTGGGAGGATTTCTGCATGAATGATGACCGTCCTGTAGTGAGCCGACCAGAGGGTTGGGTTCCAAATGGTGAGATTGCCTTACTTGACTGGGTGTCAGATCTTCCAGTTCTTGACTCACGCGATGCGCTTGGCCTGCCTGATGAGTTCTTTGCTTTTGGCACAGGAGGAGGAAACATGCTCCGCGGGGAATACTGGTATTGGTCGGAATCAGATCTTCCTGCCCTCGCTGCTCTATCTGACCACCTTAGATACGAGTTCATTGAGCGTCAGGATCTGATTGATAGAGCTCGAGATGGACTTGAGTGATGGTTGAGTGGATTGATTACCCGGTCGGCGTCGACGATGAAGACGGCATGCTGACGATTGCTTGGCGCGATGAAGCAACGGATCTAGTCCCTGCCAATGCGCTCCAGTGACAGAACTCTCCTCGAAGATTCTCTTTGGCACCAAAGGCGTGCAGGCCTACTCATATGGATATGGAATTCACATCGATTCTTCTGGCCCCACTCCGGTACCCCTTTGATCATCGACCAAATTGACATCGGGCGGCATTGGAGTCAGCACAAGATGCTGAGGCCGACCTCGAAGTGTCTTCGGAGCGTCAGCGCTAACAGATGCTGCGCAACGACCAATTGCTGACCCTGTATCGACGCCGCACCCAGCTAGCGCGCACCGCCTCAGCACCGGCGGCCTAACCGCTCCCATTCCGTGAACACGAGGGCCGGGGTACACCCGTCGCCGCGCACGGTGTTCCGCTTCGGTTAAATCAAACGGAAGTCGGTTAGATCTATCTGAGCCCGTTCGGTTTCAGTTCCCCCGAACTAACCTGAGAATCCGGTCGGGTCTGTTGTCCGGGGAGTAACGCCTCTGGGCTCTGCTCCGCCCCCGCGCCTTTAGCTCAGTTGGTAGAGCAGCGGACTTTTAATCCGTGGGTCCTGGGTTCGAGCCCCAGAGGGCGCACCCGTCCATGAGTACACACTGCTTGTTGACTCGGCCAGGGATGCGGCATCCAACAGTGCGAACACGCTCTCGTTCACCGTGGACCTCACGAAGTGCACCGATAACGGCGCGCCCAGCCTGAGCGGCGGCAACGGCCAGATGGTCACACTGATCGCCTCGTCTCCCGGCAACTTCGGCATCAGGGCATACCAGGACTTCTACATCAAGGTCCAGTAGGGACGGACTGTTTCACGGCTTCATCGCGAGCACCGGCGCACGGGTCACGTCGGCGATTGTGGCGAGAATCGCCTGGTCGGTGGTGCCCGTCGGAGTCGACAGGATGTCGGTCATGTTCCTCTTGAGGCGGCTGCCGTCGCTTCCAGC
>Ga0315906_10009533_pt1 | contig 11522 bp, 10 predicted proteins | sample LakEriMetagenome_4_FD_203526 | JGI IMG/M metagenome (GOLD analysis project Ga0315906, IMG submission 203526) | Freshwater fungal communities from buoy surface, Lake Erie, Ohio, United States - Buoy 2 MA122 | ecosystem: Environmental > Aquatic > Freshwater > Lake > Lake biofilm | place: USA... | reverse complement strand
TGTTTATTTTGTGCGTGTGGTTTCTGATATCGGCGCAGCCATGCGCAAAATCATTCTTGTAAACGAATGATTTGATCTCCAGGATGAAGACGCCCCATATTCATCCTGAATACCTTTCGTTTTGTCGTAAGTGATTGTCGAACAAGAGTAAATTGGTAATCTTGTGCATTCCAATGCATATAACCCGATGAAAAAACAGTGTTTACTCTTCGCGACCCTTTTGCTCGTTTCACTATTTACGTTTGCGCAGCAGTGGGGAAACTTCACGCTGTATAGTGTTTCCGGAAGTACAACAGCTTATCTGGTAGACACCAACGGCGTAAATCACCATATCTGGACAGGGCTTTCCGGCGGAACCGGCTACTCGTCTTATTTAATGCCAGGCGGCGTTTTGTGGCGCACCGTCAGAAACACGGGTAATCAGATCTCCGGCGGCGGAGTAACGGGTCGTGTACAAAAGGTGGCTTACGACGGCACACTGTTATGGGATTTCGTGTATTCCTCGTCTACTTATTGTTTGCATCATGATATATGCCCACTTCCCAATGGTAACGTCTTGTTGATTTCGTATGATGTAAAAACGTCGGCCGAGGCTACAGCGGCCGGTGTTGCTGTGGGCCACACGATGTGGTCGGAGAAAATAATCGAAGTACAACCCACCGGCGCAACAACCGGAAATATTGTTTGGGAGTGGCGTTTTTGGGATCATCTCACACAAAATATCGACTCTACGAAGGCGAACTATCATCCTACCGTTGTGGATCACCCCGAGCTGATGAATGTTAATTTTCAAAACAGCTCCACCACTCGAGACTGGATTCACATGAACGGAATCGACTACAACCAGGCGCTTGATCAAATTGTGGTGAGCTCACACAATTTGGATGAGTTATATGTGATTGACCACAGCACCACCACTGCAGAAGCGGCCGGACACACCGGTGGAAACTCGGGTAAGGGCGGCGATTTTTTATATCGTTGGGGAAATCCGTCTTCGTACGCTGCGGCCGGAGTGAGAATTTTTGATGTCGTTCATGATGCACACTTCATTCCACAGGATTGTCCGAACGCCGGCTACATTGTGGGCTATAACAATAATGGAATTTCCGCCAATCAGTCGTGCGTGGACATGGCCAATCCGCCGTATAACGGCTACAATTATTTGATAAATCCCGGATCAGCTTACGCGCCGATCACCTATACGGAACGAATCCCGTGCAACGGCCACAACAGCAACATGGGTAATTCTCAGCAGTTGCCCAATGGAAATTCACTGATCTGCATTGCACAGAGTGGCATTATTTATGAAGTAGATTCCAGCAATACGATCCTCTGGACCAAAAACGCCGGCGGTTCTGTTGCCCAAGCGTTTAGATACTCGCCGTGTTTTGTAAGCGGAACACCACCGGTTGTTCCTACCATCATCGCTTCTGCCGATACACTGTATACAGATCTCGCCACCAGCTATCAATGGTATGAAAATGGAACACCGATTACCGGCGCCACCGGCGCATTCTTTGTTCCGGACCATGACGGTTATTATGCAGTTGTTGTTCTAGACGCGAACGGTTGTCCATCCGATGTTTCAGCGCCGTATTCATATACAAATACGACGGACATCGGACAGATTTGGACCAACCGCGACTTGGTTGTTTCACCGAACCCTACTCGTGGACCTCTTCGACTTACCGGTGGTGCTGTTGACAATAAACAATTTACTGTAACAGTATACAGCGCAGATGGTCGCCAGATCTTTCGCAATGTCAACACTTCACAGATTGATCTTTCCGGTGTTACGCCGGGTGTTTACACACTTTCTTTTTCCGGCCACCATACATCATTGACGCAACGCCTGGTAATAGTCGCAGAGTAATCCATGAAAAAAGCAATCCTTATTACTTTATTACTGCTGTCCTTTCGCTTGTCGGCGAATTATGTTTCGTTCTGCGTGGACATGCGCCACTTTCAGCCGATAGATCCCGGCGGAATCAACCTGTATGTAGAAGGGGATACGGTCTTTCATCCGATGTTACAGGACCCGGTTGATACCATGATTTATTGTGTAACCCTCGACCTCCCATCCGACTCTTGTATCCAATACGGATTTTTAAACGGCTCAGATTTTTATGGCCTTGAATTCATTCCACTGGAGTCGCGGGTGAGCGACTTCAACAGCGATCGTTGGGTGTGTATTGACGGACCATCAGCCGATACACTTCAGTTGGTCCCGATGTTATTTTCTGCGAATGCACCGGAAGGATTGCGCCTTGTACGCTACAAGGTAGATCTTTCTACAACCGTGGTCTCTTCAAACGGAGTGCACGTAGCCGGATCTTTTCAAGGCTGGAATCCCGCCGGCAATCGTATGCATAATCTCGACTCTTTGATATTTGATGTGTTGACCTATGTAGCACCGGGAACCTATTCGTATCTTTTCTATAACGGTAATACAGCTGGTGATGCAGAAACGGTTCCGGCAGTTTGTACGGTTAATGCCTATCGCGAAGTGAGCGTGGTGAACGATACCGTTGTCCCAACGGTTTGTTTTGCTGCATGTACACCTTGTATCACCGGTATAAACGCCCCGGGCACACTTCACTCAACGGAAGTTTATCCCAATCCGGTCGTCGATCGTTTTGTGGTTCAACCGCCGTTGAACAGACTCTCTTTACTACGAATTTATGATCTCACCGGTAGTGTGGTTCGCGACTATTCGGCTGCCGAGAGCTACTCAACAGAAGGGCTGCCCTCCGGCACTTACCGGATTTCTATAACGGACGCATTGGGAAACCGACAGGGAGCACAAACCATCATTATACACTAATAAAAAAACCGACACTAGTCGGTTTTTTTATTAGTCGTTAGTAACGTCGCCGTTTTTTTGACTTCGAGGAATCACGAAACGGCCTTCTGTTGCCACGTTCACGAGAATCTGTTTCGCCCGCGCCATTGCGAACCAGCCGCATGTCAATTTGCTTTTTCAAAAGGTCGGCCCTTGCAATAATCACGCGCACGCTGTCGCCGAGCGAATAACGCCTTCCTGTTCGTGCGCCTACTACACAGAGATTGGTTTCATCAAATTCGTAAAAGTCATCATCCAGCTCTCGAAGTCGCACAAGGCCTTCGCATTTGTTTTCTTCCAATTCTACATATAAACCCCACTCCGTTACTCCGGAGATGATTCCATCGAAAGCCTGTCCTACTTTATCTTGCAGGAACTCGACCTGTTTATATTTCACCGAAGCGCGCTCGGCTTCCGCGGCTCTAATTTCCATGGCAGTGCTGTGCTTACACTGATCTTCGAGCAGATTGGCGTCTACTTTATAATCACCACCAAGATATTGTTCCAATAAGCGATGAACTAGTACATCGGGATACCGGCGAATTGGAGAGGTGAAGTGCGTATAGTGCTCAAACGCCAGTCCATAGTGTCCTATGTTTTCGGTCGTATATACTGCTTTTGACATTGTGCGTATGGCAAGTTGCTCCAGTACGTTTTGTTCCTTTTTCCCGCGGATACTTTTCATCAGTCCGTTCATGGAGTGCGCCACTTCTTTATCCGTATCGGTTTTGAGTTTGTGGCCCCAGCGTGATGCGAACTTTACAAACGCCTGCAAACGATCATTCACCGGTCCGTCGTGTATACGGTACACGAACGGCAGCGCTTGCACGTGCAGCTGCTCGACGTCTACTCCTTTCTTCTTTTTACCGGAATGTCCGGTTACAGCGTGGCGTTTGCCCGCAAACTCTGCGACCGTTTTGTTGGCCAGCAACATAAACTCTTCAATCAACTGATTGGAAGCCTTGTTTTCTTTTAAGTATACCCCCAGCGGCTTTCCGTTCTCGTCAAGCTTGAATTTCACCTCCACCTTTTCGAATGCGATAGCACCTTTTCGGAAACGCTCTGCTCGCAGTTTCTTGGCGAGCCCGTGTAGCAGCTGAATCTCGTCCGATAAACGTCCTTCGGGATGTTCTATCAACTCCTGCGCGCCCTCGTAGGTAAATCGGTGGTCGGAGTGAATGATTGTTTTTCCAATCCACCGATCTTTCACTTCGGCGTGATCGTTCATTTCAAACACTGCCGAAAAACAGAGCTTGTCTTCGTGCGGACGTAATGAACAAACGCCATTCGATAGTTTTTCGGGAAGCATCGGTACAACACGATCTACAAGATATACGGAAGTGGCGCGGTCATACGCTTCATTGTCGAGTTCTGTAAGTGGCCGGATATAATGCGAAACATCGGCAATGTGTACGCCGATTTCCCAATTCCCATTATCGAGCTTTTGAACCGATAGTGCGTCATCAAAATCTTTTGCGTCGACAGGGTCGATAGTAAATGTGGTGACGTTACGAAAATCTCTGCGCCGTTTTATTTCATCGTGTGGAATATTTTCGGGGATAGCGTCTGCCTCCCGCTCCACGCGTTCCGGAAACTCAGTGGGGAAACCATATTCCGAGAGAATGGAGTGCATCTCGGCATCGTTTTCGCCGGGCCAACCCAACACTTTTGTGATTTTGCCGATTGGATTTTTTGTACCCTTTGGCCAATCGGCGATGGTGGCAACTACTTTTTGTCCGTGTTCAGCGCTGTTTAATAAGTGACCGGGAATAAAAATATCCACCAACATGCGCTGACTGTCCGGGACTACAAAAGCATATTTTCCCATGGCTTGTAATACACCGACAAACTCCGTTTTGGCGCGCTCCAGAATTTCCACCACCTCGCCCTCCATGCGCTTTCCCTTGTGCTGTGCATATAAGAATACCTTGACGCGGTCGCCGTGAAGAGCGTTCTTTACATTGCGCGGCGCGATGAAAACATCGTCTTCGTCGTTTTCGGAAAGAAGATATGCGGCACCGCCCGAGGTGATGTCAATCTTTCCTTCCAGGTAGGCGTGCTTGGGTTTCAGTTTAAATTTCCCGCGCTCCACCTCCAGTAGCTCGCCGCGCTCCGCCAACTGAAACAACAACTGTTGGACCTCGTCACGCGCAGCATCAAATAGATCTTGTGCCGTACCGGATGATTCAGGCTGTGCTTTGATGAAGTCAACAAGTTCGGGTTGAATCGCTTTAGTAACTTGCTTATGATTGAACGAACGGTTGCTGTGTTTTTCGAACAAGCGATAAATCTCGGCCAGTAAGAATGAACTCAGCGGATTTTCTTCTTTTAACTTTTTTCCCATTATCGGATAGGCATAGTAGGTCGCTGCAAACAGTCCTGTTTTTGGAGCGAAGATGAATATACATAAAGGTACAGCAACGGAGCCCAGCTTTAACCTGACGGTGATCATGTTTTACAGCGCGCAATACACATAATTTCAGCCTGTGAAAAAGACGTTTAATAACTTTTGCCTCCTGTAAAATAAGCCGAGCGGCATCACGTTACTTTCGTATTCACAAATCAGTCTAACCAACAAACCCGTCTCCACATGGAAACTCCGAACACGGAAAAGAAAAGCAACAAACTCTGGCCGATCCTGCTGGTCGTTTCAGTATTGATTAACCTTTATCAATGGCGCAGCAGCACCACAACTATCGAAAGCAAAGACATGAAGATCGATACGTTGTACGTAGAAATCGGCAACATCGACAAGGAGTTGACCGATACTAAAGAAGATCTGGAGAAGTATCGCGGTATTTCTGCGAACCTGGACAGCCTGCTTAACGAGGCCAACAGCAAAATCGAGGATCAGGTGAAGTCGATCAACGAGCTACGCAAAAAGAATAATAAGTCAAAGGCGGAGATCGAAAAGCTTAACCAGCAACTAAAAAATCTGGAAGAGTTGCGCGACGAGTATCTGTCACGTATTGATCAGCTGCTGCAGGAGAACCAGCAATTGAAAAACGATAATCAAAACCTGACCACCAATCTCCAAAAGACATCCAAGGAGCTTGAGAGCACTGTAGCTACCGCATCGGTACTGAAAGCGGAGAACTTTACAGTAACCAGCTACAAGCGTCGTGATAGCGGCAAGTATATTCAACTGTCAATTGCCAAGCGCGTTCACAAGATGGATGTTTGCTTTGATATCTTGGATAATAAAATCGCCAAGGCGGGACAGCGCAACGTTTATCTGCGCATCACCGAGCCGGGCGGAAAGCCGGTGGGCAACCGCAGCACGGGCTCCGGATCATTCAAGAGCGCTTCCGGCGAAGAAATCATGTATGCCGCCACCACCACGGTGGACTATAAAGGGTCGAAGTTGACCAAGGTGTGTCTCAGCTATGAAGAGAAAGACGACAAACAATTTGCTGTCGGAACCTACATGGTAGAAGTATATATCGACGGCGTCCTTGCCGGCGCTGCCTCTACGGTGTTACGCTAAGCGTAGTAAATCCAGAAAAGAAAAGGACAGCTTAACGGCTGTCCTTTTTTAGTATCACTAGGTGGGTGTTATCGTTTTACTATATCGAATCGCCAGGAAAATCCAAGCGACACATAATACGGCACACCGTCTTTTCCGGTAAGTGACCATCCGCCGGAAAGATCAAATTGAGCATTATTGTTCACGAGATAGGTAAAACCTCCATCAACATTGTGATCAGCTTTCCCTTTTTGTGGAGCAAACCCATAGAGTTCCACATAACAGCCCCAGTCACCGCCCAACGAAAACGCCGGCGCAAACGTATACAGAAAAACCGGTTCGCCGGAAATACCGTCCCATTGTGCACCCACATTATAACCGAGCGACACCTTTTCAGAGAGGCTGTTCAGAAAGGTGAAACGGAAATCGGGAAAATAAAACTCCGTTTGCCGCTCGGAACTGGCCCAGGTTGGAAACGACAAGTGAGCGATCAGAGAGGCCTTAGGAACCCAACCTTTGGCTTCCCATAGCGCGGTTTTTAATCCAAGTGCAATCGGATCCATGCCGGTGTTTCGCTTGTCGCCATCACCGCGCGTTGTCAGATCAGTAATCATCCGCAACTCCGTTTTTCCGTTTAAACCAAGGCGCCACAAGAGTGTGGGATGAACAAATCCCGGTTGGTCTCCGCCCGTTTCCTCGTAGTTAAATCCACTTTCAAACTGTAACATACCGCCGGGAACAAGAACGGCTGTTTCGGTTTGGTCCGGTCGATCGGTTGCTATCGGTGCATCATCTTGCGCATGTGCCGAAGATAGGGCAAGGCAAGAAAAAACAACGTGGAAAAGGATTGATTTTATTTTCATGTGTATGCGGATTAGTGATCCAGCGGACGCCGCCTGACCATTCCGCCTTTAATATCTTTAACACTGCTAATGACCACGAAAGCGTTCGGGTCTATTTTTTTTAATTCTGTCTTAAGTCGATTCATTTCCAACCGTGTAATAACGGTGAAAACAATATCAACATCTTTAATCTCGCCTCGTTTTCCAAGGCCGCGTTTCCCCGCATATAGCGTTACACCGCGGCCCATTTTTTCAATGATCATCATTCTGATCTCATCGCTGTGCGACGAAATTATACTTACGGAAGTATATTCTTCCAGACCCTCTACTACAAAGTCGAGGGTTTTTGAGGCCGACAAATACGTTACCATGGAGTATAGCGCGGTTTCCACCGACAGGAAATAAGCTGCACAAGAAAAAATGACGACATTTATCATGATGATGATGTCTCCGATAGTAGTCCCGAGCAAGCGGCTTAGGTAGATAGCGAGCACCTCGGTTCCGTCGATAACAGCACCTCCGCGCATTGATAAACCAATACCCGCACCAAGGAAAAAACCGCCGAATACAGCAACCAATAGTCTGTCGTTGGTGATTTGAGGAAACGAAGCCATTGCCATCAACAGCGCAAGCCCTGAAATTGAAACAGCTGTTTTTAGTGCGAATGTTTTAGATATTACTTTTGATCCCAGCAGCACAAAAGGAATATTGATCAGTACGATCAGTTGCCATAATTCCATACCGGTCAGTTCGGTCACGAGCAGAGAAATACCCGTAGCGCCGCCATCAATAAAGTCGTTGGGCATTAGGAAGCCCTCGAGACCAAACGAAGCAGCAAAAATACCTGCCAATATGAGTACTGCGTCTTTCAGTAATCGTACGGCTATGATTTTAAGTTCTCGGTAGCCTTTTGCCAGACGGAAGGCGCTCACCGGAGCAGAGGATGCTCCTTTTCTCAGGTTGCCTTGCTGCGTGGTGCGGATGACAACATTAGTGAGGAATGGGTTCATAGACAGGCTTTATGCTGCGCTAAGATAACCAAAGTGATTCATCCGGTCACTGCTGCAGCCGCAGACCTTTTCTTTCTTTTCTGCAGCGATCACTACAATAGCGGACCTCTTCCCAACAGCGTTCCCATTTTTTTCGCCACGAAAATGGCCGTCCACAGGCGACACATATTTTTTCCGGCAGGATCGTTTTCTTGTGAGTCACGGCTACTTTGGATCATCAACCGGTCGCACGCCGGGCTTGGCATACCCGAATTTTGCAAGACGACGTAGTGCATAATACGATTCTAGTCCGGCTACGCCAACACTTTCCGCGCGATCAAGTTCAAGATTGCCGTCTTCGGAGAGAACTCGTTCATCGACCGAAATTATTTCGACGGAGCCAATGATAAGTCGCGTGTCGTTTTCCGGAATAAAAATTTCACGAACAAACCGAAGCCCAAATTGCACAGGACTTCCACCGACGAACGGAGCATTAAAAGGCGCAATAAATTTTTCGCCGAATCCGCATGCCGCAAACTCCGACTCATTATCTCCAAATTTAGCCGAGGTGTGGTGCGCTTCCGCAATACGATCGGAGGTGACATGATTCATTGTATAAACTCCAGAGGCTAAAATATTTTTGTAGGTGTGACTATAGGTTGTGAGTGGACGTTGGACAAATCCGATCAGCGCAGGATCGGCACCGAGATGAAACACAGAACTGAATAAGCCCAGGTTAGAAACGCCATCGACAGATGTGGTACCGATCAGTATTGCCGGTTTAATTCCCGTCAAACAATTAATCAGATTAGCGCGCGTGAAGCGCGGCATTTGATCGAGATCAGCGGCAGTAAATATGTTCATCTTACCGAATCGTTGATATTCCACCATCTACTGCGAGCACCTGTCCGGTCATCCATGAGGATTGATCAGACAATAAGAACAATGCTGCTGCGGCGATATCACCCGGCTGTCCGATGCGTTTCAGCGGATGTCGCAGAGCGTTTGCGTCACGTTTTTCAGGGGTACTTAATAAGGCGGCGGCCAGCGGGGTGTCCGTCAATGAAGGGGCAATGCAATTGACGCGGATGGCGGGAGCGAGCTCAGCCGCCAGCGCACGCATTAATCCCTCAAGCGCACCTTTAGTAGCAGCCACCTGAGTGTGGTAGGATAGTCCGGTTGTTGCGGCGACTGAAGAGAAGATAACGACAGAAGCGTTTCCGGAAGCTTTTAATTTCGGAAGTGCCGCCTGCAACACCTGTACCAATCCACCAACTTGCAGTTTGTAGTCGGCTAAAAAATCGTTGGGAGAAATCCGCGAGAAGGGGCGCAGAGAAATACTTCCCGGACAATAAACCAGATGATGCAGTTGTTCTGGAAGAAAATCGAGGGTGATGTTATCCGATATTACATCGAGCGGATGGAAAGTAACGCCCGGTAGGGTTGTGTTGTGGTGATGGTAGGTCGCCCATACGGTGTGGCCCGCCTCCGCACAATTGGCGGCAATAGCTGCGCCTATTCCGGACGACCCGCCGATGATCAGGGTGTTTTTCATGATTAAATAACAATCCACCCCTGCATTGGTTACACTAACCGTTCATATAATTTCGGAGCAAGGACGAGAGCTCTTTTCGTTTAAAGGGTTTTTCCATTTTATCGCTGAAGCCCAGTCGTTCAAAATCGGACATGGAAGGATCGTCAGCTGTTCCACTGGCCAGGAAGACTGGCAAATCCGGCTCCATTTCACGGATAGTTCCTATAATATCCTTCGCCCCCAAGCCATTTTCGACGTGGAGATCCAGGATGATGGCGGCAAAGCGTTCGTCCTGAAAACTTGTTTTAAGCAGCTCCAGGGCTTCTTCGCCGTTACGCGCGCTAGCCACGCTGTATCCCATGTTGACCAGCACGTCGGTAAAAGCATCACGGATGAATTCATCATCGTCCATAAACAAGATCCTTCGGGTGTTTTCATTTTTAGGCTTTCGACGCGCCGAGTTCGCACCTTTCTTTTCAGCAGCAAATGGAAGATAAAACGTAAACGTACTTCCTGCGCCGATATGTGTATCTACAGTAATAACACCCTGATGATGCTGAAGAATGGAATAAACGGTAGCCAGCCCCAATCCGCGGCCGGCGCCTTTTGTAGAAAAGTAGGGCTCGAAGATGCGCTCCAATATTTCATCGGGAATACCGGTTCCATTGTCAGTTATTGAAACCCGGACATACTTTCCGCTACACAGTCCTGAAACCTCGTTATCCATCAACTCTACATTTTGGGCGATTATTTTTATTCGGGGCCTCTCCGAATTATCCAGCATAGACTGATAGGCGTTTTGAATCAACACCTCAACAACTCTTGAAATTTGTACATCATCAAAAAGGGCGGGCCAAAGACCGGTTTCGGTATCGAAGTCTAGCGTTACAGTCCGCCCTTCCGCCGCATCGACCGCGACCTCTTTCAGCAAAGGGAAAAGTGGGCGGGCGGCAATATTGGGCGCCCCGCCCTTCGCGAAAGTGACAAGTTGTTCGGTTAACTCCCGCGCCCGGTCAATAGTGGAGAGCGCCCAAATTCGGTGTTTGGGTAATCAGCGAATAAAATTGAACGTAATCAGTGAGATGGCAATTAAAATGCCCACCAGCGCGGCCATAAAGAAAAACTCGGACCACCGCTCCGCGACCCGAGCTTGCGGAGTTTCGATTTTACGAATAACATAAAAAGAGAGCACGTTGGAAAGGGTTAAAAAGAAGGCAACAACAAGCGTTATTTCATCTATCCAGTGGCCGGTGGTGAAGTTGGAAATATGCAGGGAGGTGATAACCACCAGGCAGAAACCCAGTAGGTTGGCCGATGTGTTGAGAACAAGTTGGGCAGTGTTCTTAGTGTTGCTCATGGGGCGGATTGATTACACCGTTAATGGCAGTTATCATGGCGGAGGCGCGGTCAAACCCGTTCATCCTCCAGATTTCTTTTTCGTTTTCTAACAATACAAAAGTAGGCACACTACGAATGTTATAGCGATTGACTGACTCAGCATCCTGATCAATATCGATTTTTTCCAGCGCGATCACATCCTTGAAGTGTGCCATTACCTCCTCGACGATAGGCGCAGACCATTTACAGGGCTCACACCAGGTCGCATAAAAATCCAGTAAGCGAAAATTTCGCATGGTTGAACAGGTATTGCGTTTACCGCAACAAGGTACAGTAATCTGAGGCACTAAGTTGGGAATCCTCCCCGAAATAATTATGTGTTGCTTGTCTATACGGGCTCTTCGGCGTGTTATATTTGTGATGCATGAACACCGAAGGACACGCGCTGGCGCAACGATTGAAGCCACTTCCGTTTTACGTATTGCTACTCGCTGTGATTGTCCTGCGAAGT
>Ga0315906_10009527_pt1 | contig 11523 bp, 6 predicted proteins | sample LakEriMetagenome_4_FD_203526 | JGI IMG/M metagenome (GOLD analysis project Ga0315906, IMG submission 203526) | Freshwater fungal communities from buoy surface, Lake Erie, Ohio, United States - Buoy 2 MA122 | ecosystem: Environmental > Aquatic > Freshwater > Lake > Lake biofilm | place: USA: Lake... | reverse complement strand
GTGGGTTGAGTCTTGGGTTTTGGTCCTGGTTTCATTGTTAGTGGTTTTTAAATTAAACATTTGTTTTGCTTTAAATACCACCTTAAATTTATAGCCTTACTGGTAAACTTTATGCTGACGATTTACAAATGGTGATAATTGGACTGCCATCAATAATGGGTTAACAGATTTACAGATATTTGACTTGGAACTTAATGACCATTATATAATAGCGGCAACCAATACCGCTGGCGTGTTTCGATATCCGATTGCGAGCTTGAATTTATCCGGTGTCGGATCAGATTTAAACGAGGAAAACCTGATCAGCATTTTTCCCAACCCAACCACAAACGAGATTCACATAAAAACAAATAATATACTTTCCGGATCGGATTATACTGTTTTTGATGGCGCAGGAAAAGCCGTATTGAGCGGGATTCTCCATGCTGATGATACAGTTATCGAGTTAGGTCATTTGCCTAATGGCGTTTATTCATTAAATGTTGGGGGATATTTGAAACATTCCTTTAAAGTTATTAAAGAATAATGCTGGATACCTTGAAGTATTTTTAAGGCTATTTTAGTCATTTCATTTGTCTCAAGGCCATCGATTGATAATTATTTAACAATTCAATCAGTAAAGATTAAGAAGGCATCAGAAACTTACTCTCGATTAAATTAGATTAGTGAATAGAGCAGCTATTATTGAATCAAAATAATGGTTACAGTCACCTTAGAGTAAAAAAAGATGGCTAGATGTATCTTTTATTAAGAGTTTATAACTTTGACAAGTGCATTGGATCAAGGATTTGGTTTCTGAAAACCTCTCCCTAGCTGTTGCGTATTTAAACACATCATGCTCAAAAGTCCCTTGGTTTAGTCCAAGCTAAAATCATTGTTATGAAATACCACTTAGTCCTTTCTTTATTACTTATTGTCTTTACCTCCTCTATTCACGCACAATCCAATGGATGGAATAACGGAGGTGGAAACGCTTATAGAAACGGTTTTGTAAATACAATAGGACCAACTACCGATAGCGTCTTGTGGCAAGCAAATGCAAGTGGCATTTTTGGAACTCCATTGTTTATCGAAGGAAATTATTTGGTTACCATGCGTTTTATCAGCATGACCAATGCTCCTGTAGAATGTTATGATTTGAATAGCGGCAATTTGTTATGGAGTGTGGATGTAACCAATCAAAGTGGCAGGTCGTTGCCTGTTGGCCTCAGGGATGAGCGTGTTTATGTTGTTCGATATACGGAGAGTCTGAATGATTCATTATACGCATTGAATGTATTTGACGGCTCCTATATGTGGACCTCCAATGCCACAGTTTCGAATTATATAACTGAAACAGGTGTTTTTGATTCCTCGGGATATTTTTACATACTGGGTAACAACTTTGACAAAACCGTTAAAATAAATCCCAGCAATGGTCAAATGATTTGGCAAACCAACACCGTACCCATGGCCTCGGGTAGCGGGGAGATGGCCATCCATAACAGCTCTACAAAAGGCTACACACTGGAACAATTGGGCGGCTTGTCGTACCTATGGGCCATAGATTTATTGACTGGACAAAAGCTCTACAGTTTACACATACCACAACTGGTACCAGGTGGGAATGTGTGTCAAAGTGCCCTCATGATCGGTTTCGACGGAACAATTTACGTGCACCTTACAGAAGACAACATTGCATCGGTTACTGATAACGGATCAGGATTCAACATCAATTGGCAGACTGTTATCCTTGGTAACTCTTCTTTCAGTTTGATGTGTGTTGGAGCTGACGGCTCTATATACGCTCCAACAGATGGCCGAATCATCCGTTTGAATCCGGTTAATGGAGCCGTGGTTAACCTGTCAGCGCCAATTACACAAGGCGGATTTTTCTCACCCCGGTTAACAGCCACCAGTAACAATGTAATATATGCAACCAACGGAGAAAACTATGTTTATGCTTTCAATCAAAACCTAAATCTCCTCTGGTCGGATTATATCCCCAACACCAATACCTCAGGAGTATGTGTTTCACCTAATGGACTTGCAGCTGTATGCGGTCAGGGATTCATTCGGGTTTACACCCCCACGCAAACATCGAATTTGTTAGAAAACACTTTGCCGAATATTAGCTATTATCCGAACCCCGCTAAATCATTCTTAAACATTTCGGTAGATGGATGGAGTGAGGATATAAATTATTCCTTAATAGACATTTCAGGAAGGCAAGTCAGCTCCGGAACCATTTCCAATAGCCCATACCAGATTGATCTGACGATGTTGAGTAAAGGTCTATATTTTCTTGAATTGAATGGCAGTGAAAAAAGCATGAAAATCATAAAGGAATAGATAACAGTTCTTTGATGATTTTATAGTTAGCTTTGGAAGTCTTTTATTATTAAGAGGATACTCCATTTTGTAATTATATACAAGCAATAAGATTAGGAAAATCCATAAAAACACCCAAAAAGCGTTTCAATAAAGATACTCCATCAACATTCCTCCAAATTGATAAATTCAAAAAATTAAAAATCCATGGTCCAAAATAAATATCGGCATCTGATTGGTAGCGTGCTATTCGCCGCTTTTCTAATTCCATCGCATTTATTGGCCCAGGTGTTTCAAAACACCGCTACATTCCCCAATGCGCGATATGCGCACGCTTCAGAAAAGTCGTTGAATGAAAATGTGCTGATTTTTGGCGGGGTAATAGCAAGCGGCGCCAACATCAACAGCGTTTATGAATATGACCCGTTTTTAAATTCGTGGACTCCCAAGGCCAGCATTCCAAATGCCGCTGGATTAAGTAAAAGCGCTAGCGTACGTCTCAACAACGGAAATGTGATTTTATTTGGCGGTTCCCAAAATGGCTCCGTACCGCAATCCAACAAAACATTTCAATACAATATTAATTCCGACTCATGGTCGTTGCTGGCAAACCTACCTAACTCGCAAGGAAGGGAACAAATGCGAGCCACCCTATTAAATGACACGCTTGTATTGTTAACGGGCGGTTTAAGTTCGAGTGCATCTGCATTGAATTACCTAAGCGGTTGCTATCTATATAACACAAATGACAATACATTCACTCAGGTGGGTAATTTACCTGCAGGGGTCATCAACCACACCTCCACCCTGCTATCAAACGGCGAAGTGTTGGTCACTGGTGGCTTCGATGGGAATGCGGCCAGGAATGAAGCGTTTGTGTTTAACTTACAAAACGGATGGAGAACATTGCCTTCCACCTTAAGCCTTGCCGTAAGTTCGCATAGAGCGCAACTATTAAGCGGCAAGGTTTACATATACGGAGGATTCAACATTCCTTTATTTCAGTTTTCAAACCTGATGCATGTTTACGATCCGCTAATTGATACGATCATAAATGCCAACTTCGGCCCCATTGCTTGTTCCCAATTTGCCATGGCTCCATACAATTCCTTTATACTTATTGCCGGAGGAAACCGGGAATTTCCAAATGGAAACTTTGGAGTTACAGATGAAGCTTACCTATATGACATCAATACCAACAGCTTTTCAACCATAACCAACCTGCCTGATGCAAGAAGTGAAATGGAGGTTGTGGAACTGGGAAACAGCGGAAAATTCATTTTCAGTGGAGGACATATCACATTGGCTCAACCTTTTAATGATGCCATTATTTATGATGCCAGCCTTACTTCAGGCACAATTGAAATCACTCCATTGAACGCTGTTTGCATTTACCCCAATCCGTGTAACGACATATTGAAATTGAAATTTGCGGGCATTGAAATTCCCATTAGATTTGAAATTTATAGTGCTTTAGGACAACGTATGAAATTGGGCGAGATTTCCTCTACATATGCTTCCATCAGCATACAAGATTTGCCCCAAGGTTCCTACGTTATTTCTTTCAATGGCCAATCTTACCAACGACTTCAAATAGTCAGATAAAAGGTTCATTTAAATAAACCCTTTAACCCCTGATGTAGGATGCCATCAAAACCCTTGGCTACGATTTTTTATTGGAATTCTTGGCTGCTCCCCTCTTTCAATTGCCGTGAGTCCGAACATTAGGATTTGTGCTCTAGCCATTAGCGGCTCCCATAGCTCCTAGCTTTCCACTTGAATTACTACTTTTGGTCATTCTCTAGTTACCATGGCCAAAACCACCAAACCCATTACACCGCTGAAGTTCTCCGACAGCTGGAAGTATGATCCAGCGCCCGAGTCGGCCGACCATGTGGTGATTGATAAACAATACGGACATTTCATAGATGGTAAGTTCACCAGGCCCTCCAATGGAAAGCACTTTGCCATCATCAATCCTGCCAAGGAGACCGTGCTTTCGCACGTGGCCGAAGGTTCGGCATCCGATGTAAACAAAGCCGTTACCGCAGCCCGTAGGGCATACGACAAAACCTGGTCGAGAATGAAGCCCTCGGAGCGTGGCAAGTACATCTACCGCATTGCGCGACTCCTGCAGGAGCGTGGACGCGAAATGGCCATTATCGAGTCAATGAATGGCGGAAAACCCATCCGCGAGTCGCGCGACATCGATATTCCTCTTGCCGCAGCACATTTCTTCTATTATGCCGGCTGGGCCGATAAATTGGAGTATGCTTTTCCAGGCAGAAAGCCCCAACCATTGGGCGTGGCCGGACAGATCATCCCTTGGAACTTTCCACTGTTGATGGCTGCCTGGAAAATTGCCCCTGCGTTGGCTACAGGCAACACCGTTGTGCTGAAGCCTGCCGAAACCACTCCGCTCACCGCACTCAAACTCGCCGAAATCATTCGTGACGCCGACTTGCCTCCAGGTGTGGTAAACATTGTGACCGGTGCGGGCACAACGGGTGCCGCGTTGGTCAATCACGCAGGTATCGACAAGGTGGCTTTCACGGGTTCCACCGAGGTGGGAAAGATCATTCAAAAAGCCATTGCGGCCACCGATAAGAAATTCACCTTGGAGCTGGGTGGCAAAGCCGCCAATATCATTTTCGAAGATGCCGCCATTGATCAAGCGGTAGAAGGCATCGTGAATGGCATCTTCTTCAACCAAGGTCATGTTTGTTGTGCAGGATCTCGTCTTTTTGTACAGGAAGGCATTGCCAAAGAAGTGATCCGAAAACTAGAACAACGTTTGGAAACACTCATCATCGGTGATCCGCTCGACAAGAACACCGACATCGGCGCCATCAACTCACGCGAGCAACTGAACAAGATCAAAGCGCTTGTCAAAATTGGCGTGAACGAAGGCGGCAACATGCACCAATCATCCTGTGCCCTTCCTGGAAAAGGATTTTGGTTCAGACCCACATTATTCACGAATGTTAGTCAAGCGAGCCGCATTGTGCAGGAGGAAATATTCGGACCTGTATTGACCATCCAAACCTTTCGCACAGCGGAGGAAGCCATCGAAAAGGCGAATAATACACCATATGGTTTATCCGGAGGTGTGTGGTCCGACAAGGGGTCGAAGGTGTTCAAAGTATCATCCAAGTTGCGCGCTGGTGTGATCTGGGCCAACACCTACAACAAATTCGATCCCACATCACCCTTTGGTGGATACAAGGAAAGTGGCATGGGCCGCGAAGGCGGACTGCACGGACTATATCCTTATGTAAAACTTTAATCCATCCGCGAAAGCGAAAAAAATGGCTACCACAAACAAACGGCTTGCTGTAAACAAGACATATAAACTTTACATCGGGGGAAAATTCCCCCGCACCGAATCTGGCCGTTATTTCAAGCTGGAAAGCAAAAACGGCGAACTCATCGCGAATGTTTGTCGCGGCTCAAAGAAAGATGTGCGTGATGCCGTAGTGGCTGCGCGAAAGACCTTCGGAGAATGGAGTAAAAAGACCTCCTATAACCGCGGGCAGATCTTATATCGCATTGCGGAAACATTAGAAGGTAAGAAAGCACAGCTTATCGATACGCTTTGTCGCCAAGGCATGAAATCTGCCGCTGCGCTAGTTGATGTAGAGGACGCTATTGACCGCGTGGTTTACTATGCAGGGTGGTGTGACAAATACCAGCAGATTTTCAGCTCGGTGAATCCGGTTGAATCATCGCACTTCAATTTTTCATATCCGGAGCCAACCGGAGTGGTCACCATCATCGCGCCTGAAGATTCAGGGTTGCTCGGATTGGTTTCCTCGATTATGCCCGCAATTGCAGGAGGCAACACGGTGGTGGTATTGGCATCATCGCAATATCCGCTTACGGCGATTGAATTTGCCGAAGCGATTCACGCATCGGATGTGCCGGGAGGCACCATCAATTTGATCACTGGCTTCCGAAATGAACTGCTCGGCGGTTTGAGCAATCACATGGATGTGAACGCTACCGTTTATTGCGGAAATGATGCAGCGGAAGTTGCCCTTGTGAAAGCCAATGCTTCGATGAATGTGAAGCGTGTGGTGCATCATCATTTCAAAAACTGGTCGGATGCAGATGCCCAATCGCCTTACATGATCTTGGATCTGTTGGAGACCAAAACGACATGGCATCCAATAGGGAGCTAACGAAAAGGGAACACGGATTTAACGGACACATCGGATCAAGGCAGATTAATAAGCGTTGAGAAATAAAAACGGAACACGGATTTAACAGATGCAACGGATCAACGCGGATTAACCTTTTTCGAAATTTAAATCCGCGGCAATCTATAAAATCAGCCCTATCAGTGTTCTTATTTTATTCACTTTAAGACCTGAGCTCAATTGTAGTTCATGAAAAAAGGCGGCTCTTTCGAGTCCGCCTTTTCTACAATCAACAACAAATATTATTTTTTCTTCTCAAACTCACCAGCTTCCACAATGAAAATGTTCTCTGGCTTGATCCAACGTTTGAGTGCTTCGTTAACCTGCTTTACATCCAGCTTGGTAATGCGATACTCGAGGTCACGATCCCAGAAAATGTCACGATTCAGGAATAGGTAATTGTTCAAGCGGCCCACCAATTCACGGTCTTGTGAGCGGCTGACCTTACGGCTTTGAAGGTATCCACTAGAGGCGTCTTTCAATTCCTGCTCAGTGATGCCTTCGGTAACAATACGTTTGAGCTCCTCACGCAAGCAGCTAATCAGTTTCTCGGAATTTTCGGGGTTATAGATGGCAGAGGAAAAAAACATACCGGAGTTGTCGAGTGAGCCTGCCTGAAACTGAGATCCGACACCATAACTGATGCCTTCCTTTTGACGGATACGAACGGCCAAGCGTGAGTTGAGGAATCCGCCACCCAGAATATAGTTGCCAATCACCATGGCAGCCATATCGTCGTTATCATCCTTGAATGGAAGGTTAATACCTGCCATCATCATGGCATTGGTTTTATCTGGAGTATTGATCTTCTTGCTGCCTGGACTTGAAGCTGAATAAGGATCCGTGGCACGCTCGTACACGACTGGTGATTTCCAATCCGCCAACATGAGTTTCAACACAGCCAAGGTGGCTTGGTCATCAAAGTCGCCCACCACTGCTACCGTAGCATTAGCGCCATTGTACATGTCTTGGTAGAATTGCTTTACCTGCTCGATGGTTACGGCCTTCACCGCGGCTGCTTGCTCATCAAAATCCATTGCATAACGGAAATCGGTTTTGGCGTATGGTTTCATGATGCGTGTAAACTCCAGGCCTGCGATGCTTTGTGGTTCACTACGTTGTTTCTCGATATCAGCGAGCTCCTCATCGATCAGCTTGCTGAGTTCAGCTTGTGGGAAGGACGGGGTACGAAGGATCTCCTGAACCAACTTCAAGGTGTTTTCCAGCTGATCGGCGGTGGTGGAAATCGACACACTCACCGTTTGACCCGAACCGAAGATGCCCACATTGGACTTCATCTTATCGAATGAATCATTGATTTGCTCCAAGGTCATTCGCTTGGTTCCGCGACGCAACATGGCAGCGGTGAGATCTGCTACCGCAGATTTGCCTTGCATGGCACCGGGGTTACCAATGCGCAGGGTCATGGAAACATTCACGGTGCCTCCGCGAGTGGATTTCTTCAAGAATGCATATTTGGCTCCACCTGCGATTTGTCCTTTGGTGGTACGCGCAGCGATGTTCTCTGGTGATGGATCGAAATCCTCGGCTTGCTTCAATGCCTGCTTGCCTTTATAATCCTTAAGAAGTGTTGCAGGTTCTGGAGCAGCCGTAATGACTGCGCGGTCAGGGGTTGCTTCGGGAATGAATTTACCAGTGGTGCGGTTGGCAGGCTTGAAGTATGCGGCAGCTACCCGGTTCACATCTGCAGCAGTAACCTTTTCAACCATGTCACGATAATGGAAGAACAACCTCCAATCGCCTTTGGCAATGTATTCCGACAATGTCAATCCAACGCGCTCGCTGTTGTTATAGGTTTGTTCGAAGAACTTCAATGATTTGTTTTTGGCACGATCCACTTCTGCCTGCGTGATGGGATTTGACTTGAGGTTATCCATCACAGAAGTCATGGTGTTCATTACATCCTCAAGTGATTTCTCCTTCAGCACATCGGCGGTGAAGTAGGCATATCCGGGATCACGCAGTTCAAATGCGAAACCGCCAACACTAGTGGCCATTTTGGTTTCCACCACCGCTTTGTAAAGCCGACCGGATGGTTCGTTGGTAAGAATGTCAGCGAGCAGATCAACGGCAGGAAAGTCGGGGTGTGCGCCTGCAGGCACATGGTAGCCCATGGAAGCCACTTGCACATCGCCTACACGACGCAATACGACATGGCGCTCTCCATCCTGTGTTGGCTCCACCGTATAGGTTGGCTGTAATACACGCGTGGGCCTGGGGATCACTCCAAAATATTCGTTGATCATGGCAAGGGTTTTGGCCTCGTCAATCTTACCAGCAACCATCAACACAGCATTGTCGGGCTGGTAGTACTTCCTATAAAAGGCTTGTAGGTTTTCGATTGGTACACGCTCGATGTCTTCACGGGAGCCGATGGTGGATTTACCATAGTTATGCCAGAGGTAGGCGGTCGACATCACACGCTCCATGAGTACGCCACTTGGATCGTTCTCTCCGGATTCAAATTCGTTCCGTACAACGGAGTATTCGCTCTCCAAATCCTTTTTGGCAATGAAGGAATTGATCATGCGATCGGCTTCCATATCGAGTGCCCAACGTAGGTTGGTATCTGTTGCCGAAAATGTTTCGAAATAGTTGGTGCGGTCATACCAAGTAGTGCCGTTAGGACGGGCACCATGTGCAGTGAGCTCCTGCGGGATATTGGGATGTCTAGGAGTTCCTTTGAAAACCAAGTGTTCGAGCAAGTGAGCCATGCCGCTTTCACCATAACCTTCGTGACGCGAACCCACTAGGTACGTGATGTTAACGGTGATGGTAGGCTTGGAAGGGTCGGGGAATAGCAATACCTTCAGACCGTTGGCGAGTTGGTATTCGGTGACACCTTCCACTGAGGTGATTTTAACTGGTGGTGCTGGCTTCTTTTGTGCCGTGGTAATAACGGGGTTAAGAAGCAACGCACAAAGCAAGAACCTGAATAGGTTTTTCATGTTGGATGTTGTTTGAGTTTATTAAGGTTAAATTTGATTATATACGGATCTGATTCTTAAAGCTTTTATGGAGCAAATGGGGAATTGAAGTTTTGTCTGAATTTGATAAAAACAACCGCTTTTCTGAGATATTAAAGCAGTATCAAGGCGAATTTAGGAAACGAAGTTGAAAACTAGGTCACCAAGTAACAAGTTCCCACCACCTTCAAAACTACTCCTCCTTTTTTATCGTTACACCAGAGCTGTCTACACGGATTTCCATGATGGTGGATGATTTCTTGCGGTCATCTGCCGATTTGCTTGTTAACAAACAATCTGCGCATTTCAATCCATCAGGCCCGTTGGTCCAAACTCCTACCAGCTCCGACGCATCCCAATCGTTGCCATATCCTTCCACACTGCGTAAATATTTGGCTGCCGACTCTGTAACACGAATGGATTTTCCTTGGGGAACATTCACACCAATCCTCATTTTTTGAAACCTGAATTTTGCCTTATCCTGCAAATCATAACTCGGTTCCAAAAGCAAGGTGTCACCAACTTGAGTCATCCTATAATTTAACTTGGAGCTGTTCTCCCTGGCTGATTCCAAATCCCTTCCTCTTGAAGTGCGTGTTTCCTCTAACATATAGGAACCGTTAGTAGACGACATCATTTCCCATTTAACCCTGCCCTTTTCTATGGAGTCGGTGAAAAAAGGCGTATGGATATGGATTACATCCTCATCCCAATAAGATTCTTCATCATTGAAACCAGACATGGCTACAACCAACGTATCGCTTACGGGTTGAACCAGGGGTATGGGGTTGGTAACAGAAGACTTCGACTTGAATTCGCCAGCGGTGAATATTGAGGCCACTATTAAACACACCAATCCGATGAAGAAAAGGATTGAAAGCAGCCAAGGCATTGGCTTGAAGGATTTTTTAATCCCAAAGATGAACTTGGTGGTTATGTAAGTCAATGCAAATGCAGGAACACCTAGGAGCAACATGATTCCGAAAACGAACAAAGTGGAATTGCTGCCTTCGAAAAACTCCACATCATTGATGTTCATTACGGAAACATATTCTGAGCCAAATAATTTGGCAAACATGGCGGCAGTAACAGACAATAACATCACTACCGATACAAACCATACAATTACAGCAAAGAATTTGGCTACTATCTTGAAGAATCGTGTTAACAATGAGGCCACCATGTCGAAGAACCCGGTAACGCGTGATTGCAAATTGCTGTTCTTGATTTCGGATTCGAGCTTGTTATAACCCGCTTCGGCGCTCTTGCCAATCTCACCGAACTCTTCCTCCATATTCTTGCGGATCTCTTTGAGATTAACGGGACGGCCACGCATCTCAAGTTTCTCGGCAGTGGTTTTGGCTTTGGGTATGATTAAAATTAGGATCAGATACAGCAGTAATCCCGTTCCCCAAAAAGCAAAGGCAATTGCAAACGCTGCACGGAACAATATCGGATTCACTCCAAAGTAGTGTCCCAATCCTGAACACACTCCTCCCAAGATGCGCTCATCGCCATCACGATAAAGCATTTTGTATGGCCTCGAGAAAGAACCGGTGTTGGCATCACTACTGGCTTCCGACTGCGGTTGAAACGGATCCGTTATCTCTTCTGGGCGGCCCATGGTGTTGATGGCCGACTTCACATCGGCTGCAACCACAACCTCTTTCTTGGATGCTTGCAAGGCCTCCTTGAAAATCTCGGCGATGCGCGATTCAATGTCAGACATGATTTCATGACGGCCTTCATTTATTGGTATGCCGTTGGATATGGTTTCGAGATATTGCCGAAGTTCTGCATAAGCCTGTTCCTCGATATGAAAAACAAATCCGCCGATGTTAACTGAGATGGTCTTATTCATGTATTTCTGTTTTAAGAATGTTTGATGGTGTTGTTTACGGATGAAACCAAATCATGCCAAGTTGATTCGAGCTCCATCAAAAAAGCCTGACCTTGGTCGGTGATGGTGAAATATTTTCGGGGCGGGCCAGCATTCGACTCAACCCAAGTGTAAGTGATGAGTCCGG
>Ga0315906_10009523_pt1 | contig 11531 bp, 12 predicted proteins | sample LakEriMetagenome_4_FD_203526 | JGI IMG/M metagenome (GOLD analysis project Ga0315906, IMG submission 203526) | Freshwater fungal communities from buoy surface, Lake Erie, Ohio, United States - Buoy 2 MA122 | ecosystem: Environmental > Aquatic > Freshwater > Lake > Lake biofilm | place: USA... | reverse complement strand
GATTCAACATTTTATTAATTTAAGTTTATATCATCAAGCTACGCTTATATCCAGAAAGTTATTTGAAAAGTTTGGCTTATACAACGAAAATTTCAAAATTGGAGGTGATTATGAATTTTTTATCAGGGTATTTTATAAATATAATTGTAAATACCGAAGAATTAGTGATGAAATTTCGTATTTTAAATCCGATGGTATTAGTAATAATTCAAATTATTCTGAGTTAAATAAACTTGAGCGCATTAATGCGTGGGAATTAAACGTTTCTCAACGTACATTTGAAATTTTCGAAACCTATAATAAAATTCAAAATAGTAACACATTTTGGCTTTATCGAAAAACTTTGAAGTCTAAAGTTTATCATAATTTCTTTCAATCATTATTCGTCTGCAGAAGCCGAATCGCTAAATTTGTGAAATCAATAATAAAAAGTTAATTTTTTTTGAATATAATTTCAGTCATAACTATTAATTATAATAATGTTGAAGGTTTAAAAAAAACTATCGAAAGTGTCGTTTCACAAACTTTTCAGGATTTTGAATATTTAGTTATTGATGGGGATTCAACGGACGAAAGTGTTGAAATTATCACATCCACATCTCGGATTAATTATTGGAGTAGCGAACCAGATGAAGGAATATATGATGCGATGAACAAAGGTATTGCAAAATCTTCTGGAGAATATTGCTTGTTTTTAAATAGCGGAGATACTTTTGTTGAAAATGATGTTCTACGAAAAGTTTTAACCAGTTTAAGTTCCAAAAAATCTTTTTATTACGGGAATATGATCTTAGAAAAAGATAATATTAAGGAGGAATGCTTTGCTCCGACCGTCATAAATTTAGATTTTATTCTCAACAATACTTTTTGGCATCCTTGCGTTTTTATTAAATCAGAATTATTTCAATTGTACGGCTCATACGATTCATCTTTTAAAATTTGTGGGGATTATGAATTTTTTGTTCGATGCCTAATAAAACCTGGTATTTCTTTTGAGCATATTAATCATTTTATTACCTTATTTGATGGAAATGGAATAAGCCACGATCCATCGAAAAAGGAATTGCAAAAACAAGAACGTGAAAAAGCTTGGTTTTTGAATGTTTCTGATTTGATTTTTGGTGCTTTAAAAAAGCAAAATCAATTTTCGAGAAGCAAATATGCCGCGGTTATTAACTTTTTTCAAAAAATAAGAGGGAAATCAACTTTTTAATGGGAAAAGATAATTTCATAAAGGAATTTTTGTTCAGGCAAAAAAAAAAACTGAAGGCAGCATTAGCAAAATATCAGCGGCAAAAACAGCGTAAATTAATTCCTAAACAAATTATCACATCGGAAAACTGTTATCAAATCCCAATTATAATTAATAATCGCAATAGATTGACTTTTCTTAAGCAAATGATTGAACAATTAAACTCATTCGGCTATAAAAATCTCTTTGTTTTAGATAATGACAGTTCCTATCAACCGTTAATTGAATATTATAAAATTATTCCTGCCAAAGTTATTTATCTAAAAAAAAACATGGGCTATAGAGCACTTTGGGAATCTAAAGTTTTTGAACAGTTCAAAGATGAATATTATGTTTATTCGGATCCAGATATTCTTTTGCAAAAAGATTGTCCTAGAGATTTCGTTTATATCTTATTTAGAACTTTAACAAAATATCCATCTAAAGAAAAGGTAGGGGTAGCATTGAAAATTGATGATTTACCAGATTACTATGAGAATAAGCAGGAAGCAATAAAAAATGAATCTTTTTATTGGCAAAAAGAACTCGAAACAGATGTTTATGATGCACCTGTTGATACCACATTAGCACTTTATAAACCTTTAGCTTTTGGAAGCGCAGAAGAATGTGAAGCCATAAGAGTCAGCGGTCTATTATGTGCTCACCATTTGACTTGGTATCAGGATTCATCAAATTTAAGCGATGAAGAAATTTATTATAAAAACACATTGGAGAAATTTTCATCCTACTATAGTTCAAAATGAATAATCCACTTGTATCAATTTGTATTCCAACATATAAACAGATCGATTTTTTAGATTGCTGTATTAATTCCATTTTGATACAAGATTTTTCTAATTATGAACTGATTATTTCAGATGATAGCCCCAATGAAATAGTCAAATCATACTTAGAAAAGAAATTACCAAATTTTAATTATCGTTATTTTCATAATGTTCCTTCTTTAGGTTCTCCAAAAAATTGGAATTATGCAATTAGTCAAGCAAAAGGTAAATACATTAAAATAATGCATCATGATGATTATTTTTCGGATACTACAAGCTTATCACAAATGGTTGAAAAAATTGAATCTGATGATTCGGATATTCTTTTTTGTGCATCAAATGTAATTTACACAAAAAGTAATAGTTCAAGAATTCAACAAACGAGCGATTATCAGCTTAATGTATTACGAAAAAATCCGGAGTTCTTATTTTTTAAAAATGTAATAATGGGGCCTTCAGTTTCGCTTTACAAAAATCAAGGTGAGATGTTCGATAATTCGTTGATTTGGCTTGTGGATATTGATTTTTACATTCAAAAACTAAGAAATGGTAAATTCAGTTACATAGATAAACCCCTCATTTCACTGGTTCATAACATAGAGGGGCAAATTTCTGATCAAGTTCTGTATAATCGAAAAATTCAAATTTCTGAACATGTACTTGTTTTTAATAAAATTTTTCCTAACCTGAAAAATCTAAAATCATATAAATCATTTTTTGATTATTTATTTTACGATTTCAATGTAAAATCCTACAATGAATTGATTGAAATTATTCCACAAGCATCGGAAAATAGGGCTTTCTTTGAGAATGTTATTAATGATTTGATGAAATTCCGGAGACTTAAATTCTTAAAAAAACGATTTTACGGAAGTCGATACAATAATTACATCTTTAAATTGGAGCAATTTATTTGATCTAATTCTCAATTTTACGATGAAATAATGAAAATAAATTTTCTAATTCTTGCTCATAATTTACCCGATCAATTTAAACTATTGGTAAGCTGTCTTCAAGGGAATGAAAATGAAATTTTCGCACATATCGACATAAAAGAAAATCAGGAAAAATATTTTTCTGATGCTATTCATTTCACAAGTAAACGATGGGATATTAAATGGGGGCGAATTGAAATGGTTTATGCTACTCAACATTTGATCGAAACGGCTTATGAATTAAACAGTCAAGCTGATTATTATATCTTATTAAGCGGTCAAGATCTGCCACTAAAACCGATCTCCGAATTAGCAAACTTCTTAAGTAACAACATTCCATTTTCATTTATTCATTCAAAGCCACTTGAAAATGAATGGATCGATGCTATACCGAGACTTTCAAGATTCCATTTTGGGACAAAATTCGCTCAAAAGCTAAAAGCTAAAATTTTAAACTTGATTATTAAGAAACGAACATTGCCATTGAATTATACCGCTTATGGTGGCAGTCAATGGTGGTGTTTGCATGCCAATCACATTCAGTATATTATTAACTTCAAAAATATGTCTGAATTGATGAAATTTTTTAGTTCATCATTAGTTCCAGATGAACATTTTTTTCAAACGATTTTGGAGAATAGTAATCTATCAGATAGCATTATTCATTCTAACCTACATTTTACAAGGTGGCTTGAAAATTCAAACAGTCCAAAAACATTGACAATATTGGATTTTGAAGATATTATAAATTCAGATAATATGTTTGCTAGAAAATTCAATATTGACATTGATCGAGAAGTCATTAATAAAATAGTAATTTCTTTTGAATAATATGCCTAAAATATCAGTTGTGATGTCTGTATTTAACGCGGAAAAGTTCTTGCGTGAAGCAATTGATAGTATTCTCAGACAAACCTATTCTGATTTTGAATTCATCATTATAAACGATGGGTCGAACGACTCAAGCAGACAAATAATGGAGTCTTATAATGATTACCGAATAAAAGTCATAAACAACGATGGTAATAAAGGCTTAATTTATTCACTAAACAAGGGCATTGAATCAGCTAAAGGGAAGTATATTGTGCGAATGGATGCTGATGACATTGCCGTAAAAACAAGGCTAGAAAAACAGTTTTCAATCCTAGAGAATAATCCAGAAATTGGTGTATTGAGTTCTGATTACATCAGTTTTAGTCATTCATCGAGAAAGTATATTAAATCAATTTCTGGTAACTCAAGAATAAAATCTTTTTTGTTGTTTTCTACTACTGTTTGTCACCCTACATTAATGTTACGTAAATCTGTTTTAGAAGAAAATCATCTAACTTACTCTTCGCAAGCAAAACATGTAGAGGATTATGACTTATGGACAAAGCTTGCACTGATCACAAATTTTGAAACTATCCAAGAAGCGCTCTTACTTTATAGAGATCATGTAAATCAAGTTAGTCATTTGTATTTGGATATTCAAAAGGAAAACTCGGATATCGTTCGAAAAAACTATTTGGAATCACTGAGTTTTACTTATTCCTCCGAAGAGTTGCAAATACATAATTTGATTGCATCTAATGATCTTATTACATCAAAATCGTTATTGGTATCCATTGAAAAATGGCTTCAAAATTTAATACTTCAAAATGAAAAATCCAATAAAATTAATGATTTGGAGTTCAAGCAAGCTATCGGAAAAATTTGGGTAGACTGCTGTGGAAATACAAATTTAGGGTTAATAGCTATGTTTCAATTTCTTAAATCAGATTTGAAAAAATTCGTCTCAAATTCAAAGTCACTAAAGCTAAAATTAATCTTAAAGTGCTTTATTCGTTGGATAAAATGGCATCTATAATCATCTTTAATTTTTCACCATAAATATCCCAATTCAAACGATTATCAAATTCTTCTCGAGAAGTTTTCTTTAATAAATTGAATTTTTCTTTGTCTGTGAATACTTCTGCAATTTTTTGAGCATAACCTTTCCCAGTATCGTTGTAGTCTATCAAATATCCATTTTTGCCTTCACTCAAATGTCCTGCAACACCACCAGTATTCGCTACAAAACAAGGGATTGCAAATGCACTTGCCTCACAAATCACGATTGGAGTGCAATCAAATCGTGTTGGTAAAATCAAAAAATCGTGTTGTAAAAAAATGTCATAAAGTTTGCTCATTCCATCCGGCGAGTTTTTATCTATAAAAGGAATAATTTTCATTTTTTCATGCCTAAACTCTTCAGGTGGTATACATCCACAGATGGTTAATTCGGCATCAATACCGAGATTAAGTAATTCAATTAAACAATTAAAAGCAATATCACCTCCTTTACTTTCCCAATAAACACCTATGAATAAAAGTCGGCATGTGTCACCTGTAAACTTATTTGACAAATCCTTTGCTTCAGGGAGTAAACACATATTTGCTCCAAAGGGTAGGTTCATAATTCTGTCTGCAGGTATTTTATATTCTTCAATTAATGATTTCAATGCCCAATCAGATGAAACAATTATTTTATCACAAATTTCATATGCCAATTGCTCTATTTTAAGTGTTTCCTTTTCAGAATAGGATAATAATCCAGTCAGAGACTTATGGTAATTCAAAGACAATTGAATCGTAGCATCTGAAATGTAAATTATTGGAATGTCAGTTTTTATATAGGCTAATTCACACAATGCAGCTGGAGCAACAATCAAATCAAAATTTCCTTTTTTTAGAATTCTATTAAAGTAATTGGCATAGGATATAGCTAGTAAACGACTATGTCGGTAATTATATCTTTTTTTGAAAAGTATTTTTGATAGAAAACTTAAAGACTTACCAATAAATGTTGCGAAAAATGGCCTATATGGTCCCAAAGGCACAACATTACCAACGTTCTTGTCGATTGTGTTAAAAACAGTATTGTGCGTACCTGACCAAACTTTTTTATCTCTCGGGTCACTTGCGGAAACGTATGCAATATTTAGTTTTCTCACGTCCAATGAAGATTCAAATATACAAATAATAACAGGCTTAATTTTCTCATTTACCTATATTTGTATAAAATGGAATCGTCCAAATCTATAGAAGTTAGCGTCGTAATAGTAAGTTACAATGTTCGATATTTTGTTTTGGAGGGCATTGGTTCGATTTACACTTATTTGAACAAATCCTTTGAGGTAATCCTTGTCGATAATTGCTCTGGAGATGGAACCATTGAGGCGGTTAAAGAGCAATTTCCTGAAGTAACAATTATTTCAAATATAGAAAATGTTGGATTTTCAAGTGCCAACAATCAAGCATTCGAAATTTGTAAGGGAAATAGTATCTTGATGTTAAATCCGGATGCTTCCTTTGTCGATGAATCAATAAATCTGCTCGTAGACGAATTAATTACCCAAAAAGATAAATATGTCATATTGGGACCTAAAATCGTTAACCCTGATCTGACTTTTCAGCATTCCTGCTGGAGATTTCCTTCGCCATTTCATCATCTTTTAGAACTAGTTTTTTTAAATACTCTTATTAAAACAAATTCATATAATACCCAGCATTGGAAAAAAATAACTCAAGTTGATTTTCTGTCAGGCGCTTGTATCGCATTTAGTAAGGAAACTTTGAACAGATTAACGGGACTCGATAAGGACTTGTTTTGGATGGATGATGTTGACTTTTGTAAAAGGAATAGAGAAATTGGTGGTGAGAATTATTTTTACCCTGGTTCAACAATTCGTCACTATATAGGACAGTCATCAAAAAAAAATCAACGGGTCGTCATCTCTAATCAAATAATTAGCAAATTAAAATACTACAAAAAACATAATCAAAAAATCAATTTTATTTTGTCCGTTCCAATTTTTATCATTCACATTATCACAAGAATACCAGTTTTTCTTGTTTTAGGGGTCATTAAATCATTTTATCTTAAAAAAGCTGCCGCCTATACTTTTACTTTTAAAAGAATGTTTGATTATCTATTTTTAAATGAGCAATCCGTGATAAAATGAAAATATTGTTACTAGCCGACATCGCATCAGAGCATACACAAAAGTGGGCAATAGGTTTGGCAGAAAATGGTGTTAAAATTGGCATATTTAGCTTCAATAAATCTGATTCTAATTGGTACGAAGATCATCTAAATATTCAAATATTATTTGAGTCATTAAATAAAATAAGTGGTTCTGCTATTCGAGAAAAAATAGGATATCTAAACTATCTGAGCCCATTAAAACAAAAAATAAAAGAATTTAATCCAGATATTGTTCATGCTCATTATGCAACAAGTTATGGTTTATTGGGGGCATTATCTGGTTTTCGCCCTTTTATAATTTCTGTATGGGGATCTGACGTTTATGATTTTCCAGAAAAATCCATTCTGCACAAACAATTAATGAAGTGGATTTTGAAACAGGCGACTTTCATTTGTTCGACTAGTCATTGCATGAAAAATCAAACAGAAAAGTTTTTTAACAAGGAAATTCATGTAGTACCATTTGGAATAAATGTTAAGAAATTTTCAAACTTTTCACCGCCGAAATTAAATGAACAAAATGTTAATGTTGGAATCATTAAATCATTGGAAATTAAATACGGAATCGATTATCTCATAAAAGCATTCAAAATCATTCTAGAAAAATACCCAGAAAAACGTTTAAAATTAATTTTAGTTGGAGATGGGAGTCAACGACGACAATATGAAGAAATTTGTAGGAATTTAAAAATTGATGACCATGTGTTCTTTGCTGGAAAAGTTCCTAATCAAGAGATTGTCCAATTTCTTCAGAAGATTGATATTTTTGTCAGCCTTTCGATACTAGACAGTGAGAGTTTCGGTGTATCTTTGGTTGAAGCAATGGCAGCAGCAAGACCCATTGTTGCAACCAATGTTGATGGCTTTTCCGAAGTTTTGGGAAGTGATGATTGTGGTTTACTAGTTAATCGAAAAGATGAATTTGCCGCCGCAGAAGCCATTGAAAAGTATATTCTAAACCCGGATTTGGCAATAGTAAAAGGACTTAATTCGCAAAAAAGAGCGATGTCAAATTATAATTGGAATGACAATTTGGAGACCATGATTAAGATCTACAAAGTCTTATTAAAATGACCTTGATGAATTTTAGACAAATAAAATTATTCTTTTCAAATTGGTATTTTTCGGACTATTGCCTAGCCTGGATACTGTTTTTTTCCATCTTGTACCAAAAACTTGCTCCGTTGGGATTTATTTTCTGGGCACTATCGTCTTTTAAGACCTGGGAAATAAAATCTTTTTCCTTATTCTTCCAAAAAATTATTTCGGGTAATACAAAATGGTTTCTGCTCTATTATTTGCTATTAGCAATTGGTATGCTATGGACTGATAATATTGGTTTTGGCTTTAGTAAGCTGGAGAATAAATTGTCCTTTCTGGTCTTCCCAGTTTTATTCTTAGGAACAAAAACCAACAGCAATTCTAAACAATGGAAAATAGTCATTATTTATTCTCTAGCCTTGAGCTTAGTAATCAACGAAGGAGTTGCCATTATAAGAAGTTTGGTTTTTTCAAACCAATTTAGTTTGTCCTTTTTTTATGATTCTATTTTTTGCATAAATATGCACCGTAGCTATTACGCAGCATACTTGACGCTTGGCATTCTATTCCTTTTGGAATTGCAAGAAAAAAGGTTCAATATCTTATACAGTTTTCTTATATTATTATTTGGAATTGGTATTTTTCAAACGATGTCGAAAATCGGGATTATTTCGCTTTTATTGATTTTGGTAACTTACTGTTTAGTCATTATCATGAGGAAATCTCGAAAAAAAGGAGTTATAGCCATTTTATCTATGATCGTCTTATTTTTATCCTTGTTAAGCATAGAAAAATCTGCTCTTCGAACTAGGTTTCAAGCAGTAAAAACAGCCCTATCCGACATTAAGACAGAAAACAATGCTGCTATAGAAAGTAATGCTGCTAGACTCATCATGTGGAATACATCTTGTATGGTAATTGGTCAAAATTGGATGTTCGGAACTGGAACAGGTGATTACAACGATGAATTAACCAATTTGAACAAAAAATTAAATAATTCTGGAGTTGCTAAAGAGCAGTTGAATTCACATAATCAATTTTTAAACTCATGGGTTCAACTTGGACTATTGGGTTTATTTGTTTTAATTATGATGTTCGTTTCATCTTTCCAAATAAATGGAAACAATTTATCAGGAATTTTAATTCTAGTGACCTTTCTGATAAACTTTTTAGTTGAATCGTTCCTGGAAACTCAATCTGGAATCATTTTATTTTGCATTCTTTTGACTTTACTTTTTAGGGAATCGAAAGAGAATAGCCCAATCCAAAGAAATTTGATCAAATGAGGCTATTAATTCTCACACAATATTATCCCCCAGAAATTGGTGCACCACAAAATAGATTGCACGAATTAGCCGTAAGACTGAAAGCTTCTGGTGTTCACATCGAAATTCTTACTGCCTTGCCGAATTATCCAAAAATGGAAATAATGAGTGGCTATGAAAAAAAGAAAAATCGAGAAGAAAATATGGATGGAATTCCTGTTCATCGCTCATGGATTCATGTTTCAAAATCAAAAAGCATTCTTGCACGATTACTAAATTATTTCAGTTTTGTTTGGTCGTCCTATTGGCGAGGACGAAAATTTGAATCCTTTGATTACCTAATGGTTGAAAGTCCTCCCTTATTTCTGGGCTATTCCGCAATGGCACTTTCAAAAAAATTAAACGCGAAACTTATTTTCAACGTATCGGACTTATGGCCTGAAAGCGCAGAGAAAATGGGAATTGTGACGAACAAGTTACTTTTAAAAATGGCCTATCGTTTGGAGACTCATTGCTATCTAAAAGCACATTTCATTTCTGGTCAAACACAAGGAATTGTAGATGACATTAAAGGTCGTCATCCATCAAAAGACGTGTTTTGGTTGCCCAATGGTGTAGATATAAATTTTTATAATCCTGATATTATTGAAGCAAGTAATTTTCGCCTTGAAAATGGATTTTCGGAAAACGATTTAATTTTCTTTTACGGCGGAATTTTAGGTTATGCTCAAGGTCTGGAAGTAATCTTGCATGCAGCAAATTTAGTCCAACAAGAAAAAAACATTCAATTTATTATTCAAGGATTCGGACCTGAAAGGGATAAATTAGTTAAATTGAAGGATGAATTAAAACTTCAAAATATACATTTCTTGAATCCAGTTCCAAAAAATGAAATGCCTGCTGTTTTGAAATCGATTGATGTAGCTCTCGTTCCCTTGAAAAAACTCGAGATCTTTCAAGGTGCAATTCCTTCAAAAGTATTTGAAGCACTCGCCATGAAAAAGCCGCTTTTATTGGGTGTTGATGGAGAAGCACGCCACCATTTTATCGAAAAAGGGCAAGCAGGCATGTATTTTGAACCAGAAAACGAACAGGAACTTGCTAAATGTGTTCTTTTTCTTTCAGCAAATCGACTTGAACTGTCGAGAATGAGTGAAAATGCCAGAAAATACGTTTCAGAAAATTTTAATAGAAAGGAAATTGCTAGAGCATTTCACAATAAACTAATAGAACGTATTTAATTATTTCAACATGCAAGTTTGCGTTTACTGTGCTTCCAGTTCTAAAATTCATAAAGCTTATTTCCAAGCCACGGATTTGTTGGCAAAGGAACTTGTGAAAAATGGATTTTCAGTCGTTTTTGGTGGGGGTTCTTCTGGATTGATGGGGCAACTTGCAGATTCGGTTCTCGAAGCGGGAGGTAAAATAAAAGGCATTATGCCACAATTTATGAACGAAGTTGAGTGGGGACATCGCGGAGTTTCGGATTTTATTTTTACCCAAACAATGCATGAGCGGAAAGCAAAATTTCTTGAAGGAACTGATGCTTTAATCGCTCTACCTGGAGGAACAGGTACTTTTGAAGAATTATTTGAAGCCATTACACTGAAAAAATTGGGGCAATTTTCTAAACCAATCATTATTCTAAACACTAGAAATTATTACGATCCATTCATTAATTTGATGGAGCAAGCCGTAAACGAGAAATTCTTCTCTGATGAACATCAGGCGATTTGGTCAGTTGTCAATAATCCATTGGATGTGGTTCCCATAATTTTGAATACGCCATTGTGGGATAAGGGGTTGAACGAAGCTAAGGTATAGTTTTGTTGACTTTAGAACTCTCCATGGGGAAAGGATTGAAATCTTCGAGGGCTTTACGGAATCAAGATACTTAGAATTTAGAACTCTATGGAATACCGCAACAATCTCGTGTGATATTGCAAAAAAACTTTAAATAAAAAATTATCTTTGTCTTATGTCAAAGGAGTTTTCACACGAAATTGCAGTTGTTGGGGGAGGGAGCTGGGCAACGGCCTTGGTCAAATTGTTGTGCAACCAAGACCAGAAAATCGGTTGGTGGATGCGCAGTGAAGAAGCTGTCAATCACCTTAAAAACTTTCAACATAATCCACGTTACTTGCAATCAGTTCAATTTGATGTGGACCAACTCAATTTAAGCACGGACTTGGAGAAAATATTAGCTCCTGCAAAAGCGGTTGTTATTGCGACCCCTGCAGCGTTTTTAGTTTCAGTTTTTTAGAA
>Ga0315906_10009522_pt1 | contig 11533 bp, 13 predicted proteins | sample LakEriMetagenome_4_FD_203526 | JGI IMG/M metagenome (GOLD analysis project Ga0315906, IMG submission 203526) | Freshwater fungal communities from buoy surface, Lake Erie, Ohio, United States - Buoy 2 MA122 | ecosystem: Environmental > Aquatic > Freshwater > Lake > Lake biofilm | place: USA... | reverse complement strand
TCGCCGCGGCGCTCATGCGTCCGGCCTCGAGACGACGAGCTCGAGCACGGTCGGCGTCACGAACACCGACGCCGGGTCGCGTTCCGCGGCATCGACCGCGTCGAGCACCGCGCGGGCCCATTCCTCGTTGCGGATGCCGAGATCGACCAGCCGTCGCGTGTTGATCCGCGCGAATCCCGCCGGCCAGTTCCAGAGCGTCTCGCCCGGACGGGCCGCGCGAGCGAGCGGCCGCACCGACTCGATCCGCAGCCCGGCGTCGACCGCGAGCTTCGGCAGCACGCGCCCGATGTCGGGCTCGCCACCCTGCGCGCGCCAGCTTTCGAACACCGCGTCGACGAACGACGAGATCGCTTCGCGCGGCGGAAGCAGCCGGTAGGTTCCGTACTCGTGGTACTCGTGGAACACCGCGCGGCCGCCCGGCCGGAGCGCTGCCGCGATGCGCCGCACGAGCAGCGCCGGATCGGGCACGAAGCACGCGACCCAGCGGCACCACGCGAGGTCGAAGCCGCCGCCGGGCAGTTCGTCGCGCATCAGGTCAAGCGGCGCGACGCGGACCTGCGCGAGGCCGCGCCGGTGCGCCTCCTGCGCGAGGAAATCGGCGAATCGCGTGCTGCGCTCGACGGCAAGCACCTCGCCCGCCGCGCCGACGAGCTCCGCGAGGTCAAGGCTCGCGAAGCCGGGTCCGGCGCCGATGTCGATCACGCGCGCGCCGGGACGGACGCCCGCGTCGAGCCACGCCTGCATGCAGGCCTCGCGCCAGATGCCGTGCTGGAAGCGCAGCCGCTCGACCTCGGCGTCGTGCGTTCCGAGCACGTAGTCGGTCTCGGCTGCGCCCATGCGTCGCTCTCGCGGTTCAGCGGCCGCCCGAGGATGGTCCCGCGAGCAGCGCGCGCAGATGCGGCGCGAGCAGCGACGCACGCGCGTGGCGCTGCGTGTCGTTCAGGTGCGCGAAGCCGCGGATCGTCCCGAGGCACTCGCTCGCGCCGCAGCGGCAGCCGAACGGCTCGGCCATCTCGGCTTCGGTCGTCGTGTAGTCGAAGGTGATCTCCTCGCCTTCCGCGATCGCGAGCTGCGCGACGAGCGTCCGCCCGGCGATGCGCGCGTTCGGCGCGCAGGAGTGGTTCAGGAAGCGCCACGGGTAGCGTTCGCGCAGCGCGTGCTCGTCGAGACCGTCCTCGCACTCGACGTGCGCGCCGGCGTCGAGCTGGATCGAGTAGCGGGTCGGCTGCGGCTGGATGCGACCCTCGATCCGCAGGAGCGTCTCGCCGCGACCGATCGATCGGGTGGCGAACAGGCCTTGGCCGAGCGCGCTCTCGCGCGCGATGCAGGCGGAGGAGAAGAGCACGGTGGGGCTCGGCGAAGGATTCGTGGTCGTGGTCACTGGGGGACGGGTCCGCGGGTGCGAAACGGACAGCGTAGCGGAAGCACGGGCTTCCGCCACGCCGTCGCGTCGCGTGCGCGCGGTTCACAGTCCGAAGGGGTAGAGCTCCGGTTCGGCGGCGGCCGTCGGACGCATGTCGCGAGCCGTCGGCCGCGCTTCGACCGCGGTCGTCTCGTCGATCCAGATGTACTCGTCGAACTGGAGCGGCAGCGTCGCCTCGAAGTAGTGGCTGACAAGCTCGGTTTCCGGGCGGTAGACCACGCCGATCGCCCGCTCGAGCCGCGGCGCAAGCAGGGCGTTGCGCACCGACGAGGTCAGCGGCGCCCGGAGCGGGAGGAAGAAGCGGGGGATCGCCGTCTCGTGGAAGACCCGTTCGTAACTGTCCGGGTGCGACGGCCGCACCCGCTTGACCTCCATCGGGCCGTCCCAGTCCGATGCGGCCGCGACCGTGCCGGCGTGGGTGCCGAAGCCGATCGAGAAGACGCGGTCGCCGAAGCGCTCGCGGAGGAGCTGCCCGATGTTCGTCTCGCCGCGCGCGCCCATGCTCGTCGCCGAGGCCCGCCCGACGTGCGAGTTGTGGGCCCAGACGACCGCCTTCGCGTCCGGCCCGCGCTTCGCGAGGATCGCCTCGAGGGTCTCGGCCATGTGCCGGTCGCGGAGGTTCCACGACTCGGCGGAGCCCCGGTACATCGCCCGGTAGTAGCGCTCGGCGCTGCGGACGACCGCCGCGTTGCGCTCGGCGTCGAAGGCGGCCTCCGGATCGGAGCGCGCGTACTCGAGGCGCTCGTGCAGGAGCTTCCGCAAGACGGCGACGGCGTCGTCTTCGCACTTCGCAAGCCGTCCGGTGATCGCGCCGCGGCCGTAGGTGGCGGGATCGGTCTCCCACGGGGTGAAGCACGAGTAGTGCTCTCGCGCCTCGGCGGCCGCCTCGGGATCGGTCCGGTCGAGGAAGCCGAGCACCGCGCCGATCGAGTTGTTCAGGCTGTAGATGTCGAGCCCGTGCAGGCTCGCGCGCTTCGCCGGCGCGGGAACCGCTTCGTCGTAGCGCCGCAGCCAGCTGACGAAGCGCTCCATCTCGAGGTTGTCCCACATCCAGCGCGGAAATCGCGAGAACGGCTTCTCGCGCAGCGTCGCCGGCGGGAGCCGCCGCACGCCGGCGTCGACGGCGGCGACATCGGGCCAGTCGCCTTCGATCGCGACGACGTTGAAGCCCGCGCGGGCGATCAGCGCCTCGGTGATCCGGGCGCGCAGGCGATAGAACTCGGCGGTTCCGTGCGTCGACTCGCCGATCAGCACGATCCGCGCGTTTCGGAGCCGTTCCAGCAGGCGGTCGAGCGGCGCGTGCTCGATCGAGTCGAACGGCTCGCACGCCTCCGACACGATCGACGCGAGCCGCGCGCGCGTGCCAGGATCGATCTCGACGGCCGCGCGCGCGCGATGCGGCGAGATCGCGAGATCCTCGCTGCCCCAGCCGAGCGAGCCGACGAGCGGCACGAACCGCACCTCGCCGAGCGAGAAGCGGTCGTAGGCGTGTTCGGCCGTGCGCATCACGACGACGAGCTCCTGCTCGCGCGGGTCGGCGCCGACCGGGATCACGAGGCGTCCGCCGATCGCAAGCTGCTCGAGCAGCGGCTTCGGGACCTCAGGACCGCCCGCCGAGACGACGATCGCGTCGAACGGCGCCTTCTCGGGCAGGCCGAGCGAGCCGTCGCCCTGGCGGACATGCACGTTCGCGTAGCCGAGCGACTCCATCCGTCCGCGCGCGAGTTCCGCGAGCTCGCGATGCCACTCGATCGCGTGCACCTCGCCCGCGATCCGTCCCATCACCGCGGCCGCGTAGCCCGATCCGCAGCCGACCTCGAGGACGCGGTGCCCGGGCTTGATGCGGGCCGCCTCGATCATCAGCGCCACGATGTACGGCTGCGAGATGGTCTGGCCGGCCTGGATCGGAAGCGGGGAGTCCTCGTACGCGAGCTCGCTCGATTCGGCGGGCACGAAGGCCTCGCGCGGCACGTTGCGCATCGCGACGAGGACGCCCGGGTCGCGGACTCCGCGCAGTTCGACCTGATTCCGCACCATCTCGCGACGGCGCTCGACGAAGGTGCTCATGCCGGCACCGCCTGCGCACGGGACTTCGCGCCGGGCGCGATCGCCTGCACCGAACGGTGCTTGGCGAGCGCGGCCGCCGACAGCCCGCCGAGATCGACGCGCTTCAGCTCGACGGTCTCGGGCAGCGTGCCGCATTCGCTGCGAAGGATGCCGAGCACACGCGCCGGCACGAAGACGACGAGCCGCGCCGGCGTCTCGCCCTTGCCGATGCGCGCCGCGGCCTTGCGGATCCAGGCGGCGCCGGTGCGGCAGAAGCGGCGGAGGTCCTCCGCGTCGTCGCGCCCTTGGGCGCCCGACTGCAGCATGCCGAAGGCGCGGCCGCGGTTGCCGAGCGCGGCAGGCCGGCCGCGCTCGCGTGGGGTCGTCTCCGCGACGACCTTGTCGAGCGCCTCGACGTGGAGCACGCCGCGCGGTGTGCGCGAGAGCTCGAAGCGCTGCATGTGGCGGCCGTCGACGACGATGAAGGTGCTGGACTTGCTCATGGAAGGATCTCCTCGCTGATGGTGCTCGCCCGCGGGGAACGCCCGCGCGGCTTGGTTGACTTGGTGGGGGACTCGGAGGCAAGGTTTGTTTCGCGCAGCAGCCGCGCGACATGCCCCTCGGCCTCGAGCCGGTTCAGGACGGCGTTGCCGCCGTAGCGCGCGGCGATCTCGGCCTCGATCGCGCGGATCAGGCACTCGGTGACGTCGAGCTCGCGTGCGGGCTCGGCCATCGGTCGAATCGTGACCATCGTCTTTCCTCCGGAAGGAACGCGCCGCTCCACACGGCGTGCCGTCATCATGCGTGCCTTGGAAACCGCGAAACATGGGGAGGTTTCCGTATTCACGGACATTTTTGTCCGAGATTGTGCCGCGCTTGTCGACGCGAACCGCCGCGCCGGCCGGACAGGCCGCTTCGCTATCCTGCGACCCCACAGGAGGTTCGATTGGTCGAAATCACCGCCCGCTACCAGGGTTCGCTCCGCTGCGAGGCCGTCCACGGCCCGTCGAAGGCCGCGCTCCTCACCGACGCGCCCGTCGACAACCACGGGAAGGGCGAGGCCTTCTCGCCGACCGACCTCGTCGCCACCGCGCTCGCGACCTGCATGATGACCATCATGGGGATCTACGCGGCCCGGCATGGGGTCGACCTCGCCGGGATGTCGGCGAGGACGGTGAAGGAGATGACGACGGAAGGGCCGCGGCGGATCGCCGCCCTGCGCACGGTCATCGAGATGCCGCTGCCGGCCGACCATCCCCATCGCGCCGCCTTCGAGAACGCGGCCCACGCCTGCCCGGTGCACAAGAGCCTGCACCCGGATGTCCACGCGCCCATCGAGTTCGTCTGGAAGGGCTGAAGCCGCAGGGGCGGGGGCTTCGCGTACACTCTTCGCCCTATGTCCACCGCCATCATCAAGACCGCGAAGGGCGACATGCACGTCGAGTTCTACGACGCCGACGCCCCCAACACCGTCAAGAACTTCCGCGACCTCGCGGGCAAGGGCTACTACAACGGCCTGACCTTCCACCGGGTGATCCCGAACTTCGTGATCCAGGGCGGCTGCCCGCAGGGCACCGGCACCGGCGGCCCCGGCTACAAGATTAAGTGCGAGCTCACGGGCGGAAACCAGCGGCATGACCGCGGCGTCCTCTCGATGGCGCACGCGGGCCGCGACACCGGCGGATCGCAGTTCTTCATCTGCCACGGCCGCGACAACACCGCGCACCTCGACCGCAACCACACCTGCTTCGGCAAGGTCGTGAAGGGCCTCGAGGTCATCGACGCGATCCGCGCCGGCGACAAGATCGACTCGGTCGTCCTCGGCGACTGACGCCGGGGGTGGTCAACCGGAGGTGGTGATGGCGACGCGCGCAAAGACTGTGGTGCCGGCCGGATTCGATCCCGATGCGGCTGCGACCGGCGACGGTCTCTACGGCCTCGACACCCGCGTCGAGGACGCGGCGGTCGTCGTGATTCCCGTCCCGTTCGACGCGACCACGAGCTACCGGCCGGGAACGGCCGCCGGGCCCGAGGTCGTGCTCGAGGCGAGCAAGCAGGTCGATCTCGAGGACCTGCAGTACGGCGCGATCTGGCAGGCCGGGATCGCCATGCTGCCGATCCCGGCGGCGATCGCCGCGCTGTCGCGCCGCGCGCGCAAGACGGCCGAGCCGATCATCGCCGCGGGCGGCGCGCAGGAAGGGAATGCGCGGCATGCGAAGGCGCTCGCAGCCGTGAACGCGGCGAGCGAGCGCGTCCACGGCTATGTCGCGACCGAGGCGGCGCGCATCCTCGACCGCGGTCAGATTCCCGCGCTTCTCGGCGGCGACCACGCGAGCCCGTTCGGCCTGATCGCCGAGCTCTCGCAGCGTCATCCCGGCATGGGCGTTCTCCAGATCGACGCGCACGCCGATCTCCGCGACAGCTTCGAGGGCTTCGCCTGGAGCCACGCGAGCATCTTCCACAACGTGATGACGCGCCTGCCCGGCGTCGGGCGGCTCGTGCAGGTCGGGATCCGCGACTTCGGCTCGCGCGAGGCCGAATTCGTGCGCGCGTCGAAGGGCCGCGTGCGCTGCTTCTACGACCAGCACCTGCGCGACCGCCAGTTCAAGGGCGGCGCCCGCGGCTCGTGGAACGCGATCTGCCGCGACATCGTGGCGTCGCTTCCGCGCGAGGTCTACATCTCGTTCGACATCGACGGGCTCTCGCCCGACCACTGCCCGAACACGGGCACGCCGGTCGCCGGCGGGCTCTCCTTCCCCGAGACCTGCCATCTCCTCGAGACGCTTGCGAAGAGCGGCCGCCGCGTGGTCGGCTTCGATCTCTGCGAGGTCGCGCCCGGCCGTGAAGGCGACTGGGACGCGAACGTCGGCGCGCGCGTCCTCTACAAGCTGCTCGGCTGCGCGATCGCCTCGCGGCGGCGCTGAACTACCTTTCGTCCGGCTCCGTCCAGCGGCGCCAGAGCGCCTCGCGCGCGGCGGGCGTCCAGAAGTGCGCGCAGGTCGCGTCCTCGATCAGCTCGCGCACGGCGTCCGGGCGCCGCGCGATCGCCTCGCGGCCGATCGCGCCGAGCGCGTCGTTCGCAGCCGCGAATCCGAGCGCGCCGTTCTTCCTCGTGACCTCGATCGACGGGCGTCCGAGGAAGCGCCGCAGCGACTCCGACTTGCGCTCGTCGGAGATGTCGGCGCGCATGAGCTGCACGCGCCACGGGCCGACCTCGTAGGCGCCGACGCCGGCGTCGGCGTCGAACGCGACCGCGAGCGGATCCCATGCGAGCGCCGGGGCGAGGTCGTCGCGGATCCAGCGCGACATCAGTTCGCGCGGGAACGCGCCGAAGACGAGCCTTTCGGCGAGATCGACCGCGCGCGTGCGCGAGACGGCGTCGCCGGCGGTCGCGAGCGCGGCGATCGTCGGCTCGAGCCGCGCCGCCGAGAGCACGAAGATGCTGTGGGCGACCGACCACGGATCGCGGATCGAGACCACGAAGTCGGCCTCGCGGCGGGGCTCGATGATCCCGAGACGCACCGCCCAGTCGCCGACATGGCAGCTTCGCGGGAGGTTCGCCTCGGCATCGCTGAAGCGGTGGCGCTCGCGGACGCGGGGGACAAGGTTCTCCGGCGCGAGCATGTGCGCCTTCAGCGCGACGCCGACGCCAGCCGAGCGGATCGCATGGTGGATCGCCGTGCTCGCGGTGCGGTAGGCCGAGTAGGTGATCGCAGGCCGGCCGCCGAGGAGCGTGCAGCCGAGCCGCGCGCGCTTCAGGAAGTACCTGAGCACGAAGCTCGGCTTGTTGCCTACGATCGAAGGCGCCGCGGTTGGCACGCGCTCAGGATACCGCGCGCGGCGGCTATCGTGCCTCGGTGACTCCTGCGCCGACCGAACGCCGCCCGACTCTCGCAACGATCCTCGCGACGATTCGCAGCGCCGCCACGCGGATCGCGCTCGCGAGCGTGCTCGCGGCCGTTTCGCCCGTCCTCGCGCAGCAGGGGCGCGATCCGTCCGACGCGTTCTTCAAGAAGGGCGAGATTCCCGCGATCCGGCTCGAGTTTCCGCCCGAATCTGCGGACGCGCTGCGCCGCGAGCCGCGCGCCTACGTCCGCTGCACGCTCGTCGTCGACGGCAAGCCGCACTCGACCAACGCCGGCGCCAAGATCAAGGGCTCTGCGGGCAGCACGCAGTCCTTTGACGAGCGCCCCGCGTTCACGGTCGACGTCGACCGCTTCGGCGAGGCGCCGCTTCTCTTCGGGCTCGAGAAGTTCCACCTCAACAACTCGGTGCAGGATCCGTCGCTCCTCTCCGAGTGGACCTGCGCCGAGATCCTGCGCGAGGCGGGCTACCCGCACGTGCGCTCGACGCACGCGCGCTTCACGCTCGATGCGCGCGACATGGGCGTCTATGTGCTGAAGGAATCGTTCGACGAGCACTTCCTCGGCCGCGCCTTCAAGGATCCCTCGGGGAATCTCTACGACGGCGGCTTCTGCCAGGACATCGACGCTGGACTCGAGCTCGACGAAGGCGACGGCCCGGCGGATCGCCCCGACCTGCGCGCGCTCGCCGATGCGTGCCGCGATCCCGACATGAAGCGGCGGTGGGCCGCGATCGAGCGGATCGTCGACATCGAGGAGTTCGTGCGCTTCATGGCGCTCGAAGGCATGCTCGGCCACTGGGACGGCTACAGCTACAACACCAACAACTACCGGCTCTACTTCGATCCGCGCGGCAAGGCCCGCTTCCTGCTGCACGGGATGGACCAGTGCTTCGGCGATCCCGGCGCGTCGGTGCTCGACATGCCGCGCGGGATGCTCGCCGCGAGCGTGATGAAGAATCCCGACTGGCGCAAGGCGTATCGCCGCGAGGTGACGCGCCTGCTGCCCGAGTTCGCTGCGAAGCGGCTCGTGCCGCGGCTCGAGGTCGTCGAGCGCCGCGTGCAGGCGGCGCTGCGGGCGACGGACCCCGCGGCCGCGGACGAGCAGGCGGCGCGCGCGCGCGAGTTCGTCGACCGGCTGGTCGCGCGCGAGGCGGCGCTGCGCGAGCAGAGCCGCGCGCCCGAGCCGAAGCCGCTCGAGTTCAAGCCGGGGCGAGAGCGCCAGATCGCCGGGTGGCATCCGATGTCCGAGGTCGAGGACGCGACCGTCGAGGAGGCGAAGGGGCGCGACGCGCGCTGGCTCCGCGTCGCCTGCGGGCCGAGCGGCCGCTGCATCGCCGGTTTCCGCCGGGGTCTGCTGCTGCCGCGCGGACGCTACCGCTTCGAGGCGGTGGTGCGCACGGCCGACGTCGCGCCGATCGCCGGCGAGGAGCAGCCGGTGCGCGGCGCCGGGATCCGCGTCTCGGGCGGCGTCTGTCCGTCGCCGCTCGAAGGCACCGGTGCATCGACGATCGCGGTCGAGTTCGAGGTTTCCGAGGAGACGGCCGATGTCGAGCTCGTCGTCGAGCTGCGCGCGTCGAAGGGCGAGGCCGTGTTCCGCGCCGATTCGCTCGTCCTGCGCATGCTGCCGCCGCCGAAGCGCGGCGAGTGAGTCCGCCGCTCAGCGCGGTGCGAGCGCGTCGCGGTAGAAGTGCCAGAAGTCGTCGTCGAGCGCGCGGATCAGCGCGAGCGGCTCGTGCGCGACGCCGGGCACCTCGCGGTACTCGTGGGGGATGCCGAGCGCCTCGAGCCGCGCGTGGAACCTGCGGTTGACGAGCACGGTCTCGTCGCGCGAGCCGACGATCTGCCGGATGCGGACGCGCCCTGCGGCGAGCGACGCGCGGTGGTCCTCCGCGAGCTGCCACGGGCTGACCGCGAGGAAGTACGCGGGGTCGCCGCCGTAGACGCGCTTCAGAATCTCGTCGCGCTGGCGCGGACCGGCGCGCGGCCCCATCGCGAGGAGATCGGGCTGCATCGGCCCGGCGCCGAGGAGCGAGGCCGTCGCGAAGAGATCCTGGTGCGAGAACGCGAGCCGCGCCGCACCGTAGCCGCCCATGCTGAAGCCATCGAGGATGCGGCCCTCGCGCGCGGCGACCGTCGGCAGCGTCGCGTCGACATGCGGCACGAGCTCGCGCACGATCACCGTCTCGAGCGGCACCGTGCCGTCCTTCCAGTCGCAGTACATCCCCTCGACGAGCCCGTTCACGAAGACGACGAAGACCGGCGGCACGCGCCCGGCGGCGATCGCCCGGTCGAACAGCGCCGCGACGCGCGGAATCCCCTCCGCGCCGCCGCCCGACCCGTGCAGCCAGTAGACGACGGGGAAGCGTCGCGCGGGTTCCGCCGCCGCCGCCGCGGGCGAGTAGACGTGGAAGCTGACCGGCCCGCCGGCCGCGCGGCTCTCGAAGGTGCGGAACTCGACCCGCGGCGCGCGCGCCTCCGCGGTCACCCAGCCGACGTCGCGGCGCGGTGTAGGCGACTCGGCGCGCGGGGCGGCCGGTGTCGCGCAGGCCGCGAGCGCGAGGGGGAGCGCCGCTGGGGCGACGGATCGGAGCATGGAGCGGATCGGTTCAGTTCGCATGAAGAAACCAACGGCGGTGCGGTCGTTCGATTGCCTGGCGGCGGTGGAGCATTCTATAGTTGCATCATGGTGCAAGTACGCAAGCATCGCTCCATGTCGCCGCGGCAGGCCTCGGCCTGCGCGAGGCCCGTCGACGGGCTCCTCGATCCCTTGCTCTTCAAGTGCCTCGCCGATCCGACGCGCGCCCGGATCTTCTCCTGCCTCGTGAAGTGCGGCCGACCTTGCGCGGTCGGCGAGATCGCCGACTGCTGCGCGGTCGACCTGTCGGTCGTCTCGCGCCACCTGCAGCAGCTTGCCCGCGCCGGATTGCTCTCCGCGACGCGCAGCGGGCGCGTGGTTTCGTACGAGGTCCGCTACGAGCCGCTCGTCCGCACGCTGCGGGCGCTCGCCACGGCCGTCGAGGAATGCGCGCCGAACACCGTCCGCCGCGGACCGGGCCGCTGCTGCGCGGGGCGGTGCTGAGATGCCGGTCGCCGATCGCCGTCTTCGCGTTCTCTTCCTCTGCACGGGGAATTCCTGCCGCAGCCAGATGGCGGAAGGGTTCGCGCGAGCCCTCTGCTCGCGCCAGATCGAGGCATCTTCCGCGGGAATCGACCCGCAGGGACTGAACCCGCGCGCGATCCGCGCGATGGCAGAGATCGGCGTCGATATCTCGGGACACGCGTCGAAGCGTCCGGAGGCGATCTTCCCGCCGCCGGATGTGGTCGTCACCGTCTGCGGGTCCGCGCACGAGTCGTGCCCGGTGCTGCCCGGCGCACGCATCGTGCATGCGCCGTTCGACGATCCGCCGCGGCTCGCGCGCGACGCCGCCAGCGACGAGGAGGCGATGGGCCACTACCGCCGCGTGCGCGACGAGATCCGCGCGTTCGTCGAGCGGCTTCCTGAGGAACTCGGAGAGATCCCGATCGATTCCGGCTCGACGCCGGGGAAAGCGAAGTGATGCGATGGACATGAACGACACGGGCAAGACGGGCGACGAGTGCTGCTGCCCGCCCGGCTGCTGCGATGCAGCGGCGGCGATCCCGGCGGTCGCGGGCACGGAGGCACGCGAGCAGGTGCGCGAGCAGGTCCGCGAGGGCTACGCGAAGATCGCGGAGGCAGGCTCGTGGTCGGCGACGAAGGACGGCGCCTGCTGCTCGGGCGGCGGTTGCTGCGGCCCGACGAACTTCACGGTCGCCGAGCTCGCGGAGGCGATCGGATACACGCGCGGCGAGCTTGCCTCGGCGCCCGAGGGCGCGAACCTCGGTCTCTCCTGCGGAAATCCCACGGCGCTCGCGTCGCTGCGAGCCGGCGAGACGGTGCTTGATCTTGGCGCCGGCGGAGGCTTCGACTGCTTCATCGCGGGCGCGAAGGTGGGCTCGACCGGGCGCGTGATCGGCGTCGACATGACGCCCGAGATGCTGCGCCGCGCACGAGGGAACACGACCAGCTATCGCGCCGAAACCGGCTTCGACAACGTCGAGTTCCGACTCGGCGAGATCGAGCATCTTCCCGTCGCCGACGCGAGCGTCGACGTCGTGATCTCGAACTGCGTGCTCAACCTCTCGCCCGACAAGGCGCAGGTCTGGCGCGAGATCGCGCG
>Ga0315906_10009516_pt1 | contig 11541 bp, 10 predicted proteins | sample LakEriMetagenome_4_FD_203526 | JGI IMG/M metagenome (GOLD analysis project Ga0315906, IMG submission 203526) | Freshwater fungal communities from buoy surface, Lake Erie, Ohio, United States - Buoy 2 MA122 | ecosystem: Environmental > Aquatic > Freshwater > Lake > Lake biofilm | place: USA... | reverse complement strand
GTTACCGATGGCATATTTTATTCCCCCTAAAATATGCTGAAGAAAGGCAGGATCGGTGTAGGATTCTTCCGTATGCCCCAACTCGGTATAAAATGCACGGCCACCATCATATTCATGATACCAGGCCATTGGATGTTCATCGCCATTATCCCCTCCCTGATAAGATTTCTCATCAATAGAAAGCAATACATTGACATGTTTTGGAACGGCTTTGAAATTATACCACTCATCTGCCCGCTCCCATACATCAGGAAGATGATGGGTGCTGATATGATTTTTATTATTTACAATCAGCTTCGCTTTTTGAATTTTAGGATGACTTTTGAAATAACCGCCAACAAGTTTGCCGTACCATGGCCATTGGTATTCACAGTCAGAAGCGGCGTGTATTCCCATAAAGCCTCCACCGGCCTGTATGAATCTTTCAAATTCTGCCTGCTGAATATGATTTAATACATCGCCTGTTGGATTTAAAAAAACCACTGCTGCATATTGCTTCAATGAATCTTCCGTAAAGTAGGCACTGTTCTCCGTGGCATCTACAGTAAAACCATTTTCTTTTCCAAGCTTTTCAATAGCGGCAATGCCAACACTTATAGAAGAATGACGAAAACCTTTGGTTTTACTGAAAACCAAAATGCGATGCTTTTCGATTTTCTTTGCATAACAACCACCAAAAAGAGTAAATATAATAACCGAAAAGGTTATTAAGCGAAGTGAATGTTTCATAAACATGTTATATGATTAGAGTCTGCGGATTTTAATATTTCGATACCAAGTGCCTCCACCATGATCCTGTAGGGCAATACGACCTTTCGCTGTTTTAGCAAAGCAGCACATTTTAGCAAACTTACTTCCGCTCACCATTTTCTCCCAGTTCTCATCCCACAAAGTAGTACGGATCGCCTTCGTCCCATTAACAATGAATTCCAGTTTTTTATCTTTAAAACGAATGACAGATTTATTCCACTCACCCGCCGGTTTGATCAAAGATGGATCACAGGGAATAAGATCGTAAAGAGAGGCCGCTTTTTGTTTATCATCCAGCTTGCCAGGATATCCAACGTTATCAATCACTTGAAATTCAGGACCGGTAATAAACGTAGCTCCAAATTTTGGATCTTCCTGAACAAAAAAGATAACCCCGCCATTATTACCAGTGGACACTTTCCATTCAAAGTGCAATTCAAACGCTTCATACTCTTCATTAGTAATTAAATCACCTCTCCCTTCTTTGGATGAAGCATCCAAATAAAGTGCCCCTTCTTGAATGGACCATGCCGTAGGCTTTCCAGGATTATTATAGGTATGCCAGTTAGCAGTAGAACTACCATCAAACAAGATCTGCCATTTGGATTTTTGAGCAAAAGCGATTTGCGTTAGAATACATACAACGGTAAACAAACTTAGTTTTTTCATGTTGGTGGGGGTTACGTTGACTCAAAACAAAAGCGGATCACCAGATCCGCCTTTGAAGTGATATTTATTATTATAATTTTTTGATCTTGATATTTCTGAACCAGATCTGATCGCCATGATCCTGAAGGGCAATCCTGCCACTGGTAAAGTTTCCAAAATCGGCCATTCGCCTGAATTTACTTTTGGAAACCATTTGCTTCCATTGGTCATCATGCATGGTAGTACTTACTACCATTTCACCATTCAAAAACAGATCCAGCTTTCCGTGATCATATCGGATCTCAGCTTTATTCCACTCTCCAAAGGGCTTAACCGTTTCTCGTGTACAAGAGATAAGATCATACAGATCTCCTGCACGATGAGTTATGATTTTAGCATCCGGATGACCGGCATTATCCAGAACCTGCATTTCCGGGCCGGTGAGCCATGGCCATTCATACTTCTTGTCTTCCTGCACCAAAAAGATAATCCCACTATTTGCATTTTGTGCGACTTTCCACTCTAGTGAAAGATGAAAGTTCTCATATACAGCATCGGTAACAATATCGCCACCACCTACAACTTTTCCATTCTGCTTTTGTGAAGGATCAAGCATTAGAGTGCCATCAACAGATTTCCAAGCTGAACCATCTGTCTTATTCAGATACACATGCCAGCCTTTGGTGGTTTTACCATCATATAATAACTGCCAACCTTCTGCTTTCTCCTGCCGGGTAAGCTTATTGACACCTTCCTTATGTCCCCATGATCCATTCGACATAGATGGTGATTTTTTTTGGCTGATACCAGAACTCAAGTGGCAGAAAAAAAATAAAATAGAACTCGCGAAAATGGCAAACAATCGTTTCATAAATTAATTCTTCATCGATAAAATATATTTCACCATCTCTTCTGCATCAGCCTGTGAAACATTTGGGTGAGGAGTCATTGGAATTTCACCCCAATTCCCTTTTCCGCCCTTAATAATCTTTTCGGCTAGCATCTTCACATCACGCTCCGAATATTTTTTTGCGACATCAACGTAAGATGGCCCAATTACTTTGGCATTATCCTGGTGACAAGTACGGCAATCGGATGCTTCAATCAATGCCTTTCCGTTTCCTGCATAAGCCGCTGTTGCGGATGCAGCAGCTTCAGCTGGCTTTTCACTTCCCATTTGGGGGTTCTGATTGCTTTCATTATTGCTAATCGGGGTAGCAGATTTTTCACGCTCTCCACCTCCACATGCGTAACTTGCTGCAGCAACAGCAAATACGATAAAGATCTTTTTCATTCTATAACATTTAAGGTATGAAAGTACGGCAAAATCAGTATTCATGAATGCCTAATATCTTCTTGTTGAATTCTTCATCACTTCCTGTTCCGGCAAAATCATCAAATGCTTTTTCGGTAACTCGAATGATGTGATCCTGTATGAATTTTGCTCCCTCTCGCGCACCATCTTCTGGATGCTTCAGGGCACATTCCCATTCTAATACTGCCCAACCTTTATAATTATATCCGGTAAGTTTACTGAATATGGATTTGAAGTCCACCTGACCATCTCCTAACGACCGGAAGCGACCAGCCCTTTCTACCCATCCCTGGAATCCGCCATACACGCCTTGTTTACCGGTTGGATTGAACTCCGCATCTTTCACATGGAACATACGAATGCGCTCATGATAATGATCGATATACGCGAGATAATCCAAACACTGCAAAACAAAATGACTAGGATCGTACAACAAACAGGCACGGGCATGATTATTTACTTTTTCCAGAAACATTTCATAACTCACGCCATCATGCAGATCTTCTCCGGGATGAATCTCATAACAAACATCCACACCACATTCGTCGAAATAATCGAGAATCGGTCTCCATCTTTTAGCTAATTCTGTGAAGCCAGTTTCCACTAACCCTGCCGGACGTTGAGGCCATGGATATACCGTATGCCACAACAATGCTCCACTAAACGTAGCGTGTGCATCTAATCCTAAATGTTGCGATGCTTTTGCAGCGTACTTCAATTGTTGAACAGCCCACTCGGTTCTAGCCTTTGCATTACCTCTTAATTCAGCAGGAGCAAAACCGTCGAACAATTCATCGTATGCCGGATGAACCGCAACCAATTGTCCTTGCAGATGTGTACTTAATTCTGTGATAGATAACCCCGCAGCCTCCACGATCCCTTTTATGTCATCAGCATAGGTTTTACTTTCCGCTGCTTTTTTCAGATCGATGCATCGCGCATCCCAGGTTGGGATCTGCACACCTTTAAAACCTAATGATGCCGCCCATTTACAAATCGATTCCAGCGAATGGAATGGAGCTGCATCACCCATGAACTGGGCAAGAAAAATTCCAGGTCCTTTTATTGTTCTCATGAATGATAGCTTTAAACTGTATGATCAAACCATTTTTGTGATGAACCACTGCTGGCTACTACATTATCAATGAAAGCCATTCCTCGAATACCATCTTCTGATTGTGGGAAATCAAGCATTTCAGGTGTAGGCGTTTGCCCATCGATCTTTGCTGCAAGGGTTAAAGAAAAATTACGATAGATGTTCGCAAATGCTTCCAGATATCCTTCTGGGTGACCACCCGGTGTTCGGGTGTTGTGTATGGCAAATGAAGATAGACGATCTCCGTAATTACCACCGGCACGAAGGATCTGAGCAGGTTGATCCAACCATTTTACCAATAAAGTATTGGGCTCATGCTGCGCCCATTCGATTCCCCCTTTTTCTCCATATACCCGAATCTTCAAAGCATTCTCTTCGCCTGCTGCCACCTGTGATGCCATCAGCACTCCGGTTGCCCCATTTTCAAAACGCAATAACACATTACCATCATCATCGAGCATTCTGCCTTCAACCATCACATTCAAGTCTGCACAAATTTTCGTGATCTTCAAACCACTGATATATTCAGCAAGGTGTGCCGCATGAGTTCCAATATCGCCCATACATCCGCTTTTTCCACTCTTCTTAGGATCTGTTCTCCACGCAGCCTGCGCATTCCCTTCCCTTTCACTCAAACGGCTCAACCATCCCTGCGGATATTCCACCCAAACTTTTCTGATCTTTCCAAATACACCTTCCTTGAACATCTGCTTGGCTTGTTTCACCATAGGATATCCGGAATACGTATGGGTTAAACACAATATCAAACCCGTTTCCTCCACCTTCTTTTTTAGTTGCTTGGCTTCATCCAATGTAAACGTCATCGGCTTTTCGATCACCACATGAAAACCATGTTCCAAGGCCATCATAGCCGGAGCAAAATGCGCGAAGTTTGGGGTAACAATGGTTACGAAATCCATGCGCTCACCCTCAGGAAGCGATGCTTCTTTTTTGATCATCTCTTCATAATCGGTGTATGTACGATCTTCCGGAAGAAATAACATCTTACCAGAATCTTTTGCAATCTCAGGATTGATGCTCAATGCACCACAAACCAGTTCAATCTTTCCATCCATCAGGGCAGCATGACGGTGAATGGCGCCGATGAAGGCATCCTTACCTCCGCCTACCATTCCCATTCTAAGTTTTCTATTCATGACTTCAATATTTAATAGGGCTTCTAATATATGAAATCTTTAAAGCTATGCCATAAAAAAAGAGGGACTTAATGCCCCTCTCTTCAACGAAATCGATTTCTTATTATGCAGCAGATGATTGCTGGCGCTTGCGAGTTACTATATATAAGATAGTAAAGGCTACTATCAAAATACCTGGGAATAACATCATATTCGTTAATGTCATTTGTCCGGCCTTGAAATCAGCTGCATTTCCTGTTAAACCCTGAGCCTCTGCCGCCACTTTATTGGCTTTGATCCATCCTCCAATTACAGGCTGGAACATCGCAGAAGAAAACATGCCAATACCCCCCATGATCGATAATCCTAATGCACCTGTTTGAGGAAGATATTGGCCTACAAAACCTAACATGTTTGGCCAGAAATAACAAATACCTAAGGCATAAAAAACAGCAGCAACATATAATGCTGAACCACTCATCGTACTCAACATATAAATGCCGATCACACCAAAAACAGCAGATCCTAATAAGACACCAACGGTATTTAATCGCTCCACTAATGGGCCGGCAAAAAAGCGTCCAACAGCCATCAATCCTGTAACTAAAGCAAGGATCAACATGGGACTCGCACCGGCTTTCTCCAATATTGGACCAACCCATTGCTGAGGTCCAAACTCAGAAATAGCTGTTAGTGCCATACACGCTGCCATAAATAAATACAAAGGATTCAACATGGCTGTAAAGCTTGCCATGGGCGAAGCAGCATCTGCTTTGGGTTGAGGGAATGACTGACCCCAGAAGAGTACAGCATAGATAATAGTGGGAATGAGGATCGCCCATATCTGCATCTGCCAGGCTAATCCCGCATCTGTCATGAATTTAGAGATAAGAGAACCTAAAACGATTCCTCCCGGAAACCACATATGAAATTTATTAAGCTTACTGTGAAATTCATTCCCGGAATAAGAATCTGCAATCATAGGATTACAGGCCGCTTCCGTACATCCATTCCCAATTCCAATCAATAAGGTGGAAATCAGTAACACATTGTAACTGGACGCATATATAGTGGTGAGAATCCCGATCGCATGTGCAATAAAAGCGACCTGCATGATCAGCTTGGGTCCAATTTTAGCATAAAAAATTCCGAAAAAGATCATCGAAAGGGGAAACCCTAGAAACCACATGGAGTTGATGGTTCCTAATTGAACCTCATCTATTTTGAGTTCTGTTCCTAATTGGGTAAGTATCCCCGCACGAATACTAAATGAAAACGCCGTTGTAATTAAAGCAAAACAACTGGCATAAAATAAACGGTTGGCATTAACAGACTGACTCATTGAGTTGTGTTTTGTGTTAAGAGTTTTAGATATTCTAAACTATGAAAAACTTTACGTCTTCACCAAAAAAATTTAACTTGTCTCAAATCCTCATGGATGCGAACTTCACGAAGACAAGCCATCAAAACAATCATGATGGGGTGAGTGACGACGGATTCAATCGTCAATACGGGATTCAAAGGTGATGTAGTTCAAAAAGCTATCCCAATAGGGCCAGATAATCTAGTCGGATTAAAAAAAGCTATAAACAATTGTGACGTATAATAGATAATTAACATAGACTTGCAATATGGCAGAAAATACTTTTGACGCGATCGTTATTGGCTCAGGCATCTCAGGCGGATGGGCCGCAAAAGAATTGACAGAAAAAGGCTTGAAAACGCTGATGCTCGAAAGAGGGCGTAATGTAGAGCATATCAAGGATTATGTAAATGCAAATAAACACCCATGGGAGTTCCCTCATCGCGGTGGACGGACGCAACAGATGATCAACGATTATCCTGTACTGAAGCGTGACTACCCACTGAATGAAACCAATCTTGATTTCTGGGTAAATGAAAAAGATTGCCCCTATACTGAAGTGAAACGCTTCGATTGGTTCAGAGGTTATCATGTTGGTGGACGATCTCTTACCTGGGGCCGACAAAGCTATCGCCTCAGCCCAATGGATTTTGAAGCGAATGGTAAAGAGGGTATTGCAGTTGACTGGCCTATTCGATACAATGATCTCGCTCCATGGTATGATCATGTAGAACGTCACGCTGGTATCAGTGGGAATAGAGATGGACTTGCTCAATTGCCCGATGGACAATTCCTACCTCCTATGGAAATGAACTGTGTAGAAAAAACAGTAGCCGATCGTATTAAAGCCCATTATAAAGGCGCGAGAATGATGACCATCGGTCGCACAGCAAACCTTTCTGTTCCTCACAAAGGAAGAACTAATTGTCAATACAGAAATAAATGTTGGCTGGGATGCCCATTTGGTGCCTATTTCAGCACGCAGTCATCCACTTTGCCCGCCGCAATGGCAACAGGAAATCTTACACTCCGTCCTCAATCCATTGTTATGGAAATACTATACGATAAGGATAGTAAAAAGGCGAAAGGAGTTCGTGTACTGGATGCAGAGACAAACAAGACCTACGAATATTTTGCCAAAATTATTTTCCTCAATGCATCGGCATTAAACTCTACCTGGATTCTGATGAATTCTGCAACAGATGTTTGGGAAGGTGGCCTAGGAAGTAGCAGTGGTGAATTAGGACACAACCTGATGGATCATCATTTCCGTTTAGGTGCAAATGGTAAAATGGAAGGGTTTGAAGACAAATACTATTTCGGAAGAAGACCAAATGGAATTTATATCCCACGTTTCAGAAATCTCGACGGCGATAAACGCGATTATCTGCGTGGATTTGGGTACCAGGGTGGCGCAAGCCGACAAGGATGGAGCAGAAGTGTTGCTGAATTGGGAATTGGGGAAGGTTTGAAAAACATACTAACCGAACCAGGTGATTGGACCATGGGTATTCTGGCCTTCGGAGAAATGCTCCCCTATCATGAAAATAAAGTAACACTCGATAAAACGAAGAAAGATAAATGGGGACTTCCTATTCTAGCCATTGATGCAGAGATCAAAGAGAATGAAAAGAAGATGCGGGTGGACATGATGAATGATGCTGCTGAAATGCTCGAAGCCGCCGGAGTAAAAGAGGTTAAAACCTTTGATAACGATTACGCACTGGGGCAGGGGATTCATGAAATGGGAACGGCTCGTATGGGTCGCGATCCAAAAACCTCTGTACTTAATGGTCATAACCAAATCTGGGATTGCCAGAATGTATTTGTTACCGATGGGGCTTGCATGACATCCGCTGCCTGCCAGAACCCATCTCTAACCTATATGGCTATGACTGCTCGTGCCGCAGACTTTGCGGTATCAGAACTTAAAAAAGGAAATCTGTAAAAAATTGACTCGTTGACTAACTTTCTATGTAGTCAATGGGCCTAGTAGCCAAGATGAATAATTTCGATGCAATCGTAATTGGCTCCGGTATTTCCGGTGGGTGGGCAGCTAAGGAACTTTGTGAGAAAGGCCTTAAAACACTCATGATCGAACGTGGTCATCATGTTGAACATATAAAAGACTATACCACGGCAAACAAGCACCCATGGGAGTTTGCGCATGGTAATGCACTTACCCTAGAAGATAAAAAACAGTTTCCTGTTCAAGCTCGGCATTATTCTCTCAAAGAAGAAACTAAACATTTTTTTGCACCAGATGAAAATCATCCGTACAAAGAAATAAAACCATACGATTGGATTAGAGCAGATGCGCTAGGAGGAAGATCGCTATTATGGGGAAGAATGACATTTCGATGGAGTGATCTTGATTTCAATGCTAATAACCAAGATGGTTATGGTATCGACTGGCCCATTCGATATAAGGATCTCGCACCCTGGTATAGTTATGTAGAACGATTTGCAGGAATTAGTGGATCACGTGAACAAATTACCCATCTTCCCGACTCAGAATTTCAGGCTCCTATGCCTATGAATTGCGTGGAAGAGCATGTAAAAAAAGAACTGGAAAAATATTACCCCGACAGAAAACTTATTCATCCCAGATTAGCAAACCTCACCCAACCCTTAGCGGGTAGAAACGCTTGTCAGTACAGAAATCTATGCCAACGTGGATGCCCTTATGGTGCGTATTTCAGCACACAGTCATCTACTTTACCAGCCGCACAAAAAACTGGAAACCTGACCTTAAAAACTGGATATATTGTTAGCAGGATCTTATTCGATGAAGAAAAACAAAAAGCAGTAGGCGTCGAAGCAATCGATAGAGAAACAAATAAAACATACACCTTTTACGCTAAGATTATTTTCTTGAACGCTTCCACACTTGGGACTACATTCTTATTATTGAATTCGAAAAGCAGAAGCTTCCCCAACGGACTTGGTAACAATTATGATATTGTAGGAAGATATCTAATGGATCATGTGAAGATTGGTAGTGTTATGGCAGATTATGAAGGTTTCGAGGATAAATATTATTATGGAAGAAGACCAGGAGGTTGTTATATCCCTCGCTTTCGTAACATAGGAAATGATAAAGTCGATTTTCTTCGAGGATGGGGAATGCAGGGAAGTGCTACAAGAGGCTTGCAAAAGGCAAGTGGGATTGGCGGTGATTTTAAAACTGTTCTTACTGAACCAGGGGTTTGGACACTCAGTATGAATGCCTATGGAGAATGTCTTCCATATAAAGAAAATAGAGTGACGTTGCATGAAGAAATAAAAGATAAATGGGGGCTCCCCATTCTTAATATAGATTGCTCGTTCAAAGAAAATGAACAGAAGATGTTTAAAGACATGGTCGAAACGGGTAAGGAAATGATGGAAAAAACGGGTGGGAAAAATACACGATATATAGGTGAAATGTCAACTCCCGGAAATGCCAATCATGAAATGGGGACGGCCAGAATGGGACATGATTGTAAAACCTCTGTATTGAATAAGTGGAACCAGATACATGAGGTTAAAAACGTTTTTATAACAGATGGAGCATGCATGACCTCTTCTGCCTGTGTGAATCCGTCACTAACCTTTATGGCATTAACCGCACGTGCTGCAGATTATGCCGTTAGTGAACTCAAAAAGGGAAACCTATAGCTATTTGCTGATGAGAAGATAAGTCAATTAGTAAAATTTGTAACTTACAAACACATAATATACCAGATATGAACAGACGCGAGGCCTTGAATATGGTTGCCCTTTTAATGGGGGGTACCATTGTTGGAGGAAGCTTATTTCTTGAGGGTTGCACAACGAGCGATAAAAAAGCAGCAGGTGTAACGCTTACGCCAGAGCAAATTGCTTTTCTGGATGAAATTGCCGAAACCATAATTCCTACAACGAATACACCTGGGGCTAAGGCTGCTAAAGTTGGAGCATTCATGCAGGTAATGGTTGCCGATTGCTATGAAGAAAAAGATCAACAGATCTTCCTGGATGGATTGAATAAAGTAAATGAAGCGGCGAGTAAAAAATTCAACGCTCAGTTTACAAAACTTAGTCCCGAACAACGCACAGAACTACTTGCGCAAATCGATCAGGAAGCAGCAGCATATAGTAAGGATAAAAAGAAAGAAGATCCTAATCACTATTTCACCTTAATGAAACAACTCACCCTACTAGGATATTTTAGTTCTGAAATAGGCGCTACCCAAGCGCTACGCTATGTAGCCGTTCCTGGTAAATATGAAGGGTGTATTGATTATAAAAAAGGAGATAGGGCCTGGGCCGTTTAATCCGTTTATTAATAAGCAATCAAATGAACAGAAGACAGTTTGTAAGAAATTCAAGTCTCTTTGCAGCAGGTGCCGCACTTGGCTTAAATGATCTGACTACAAAGCCCATTAAAAATTTTGGGATACAACTCTATACGCTACGCGATATCATCGGCAATGATACTAAAGGTGTGCTGAAATCGTTAGCCTCATTCGGTTATACGCAAATTGAAGGGTATGAAGGACCAAAAGGCCTTTTCTGGGGGATGTCGAACAAAGAATTTAAATCATACACAGATTCATTGGGACTGACCATGGTATCTAGTCATTTTGATATGGCCAAAGAAGATATGGAAATGAAAGCAGCGCAGGCTGGAGAGATTGGAATGAAATACCTGATATGTCCATACATCGGCAAGCAAAAAACACTTGATGATTATAAGGTAATGGCGGATAAATTCAATAAAGCTGGTGAGGTATGTAAAAAGAATGGGCTTCGTTTTGCATATCATAATCATGGGTATTCTTTTGAATGGCAAGATGGACAATACGGTCAAGATATTCTCATGCAAAATACAGATCCGGCACTTGTAGATTTTGAAATGGATATTTATTGGGTTCGTACAGCAGGCGCAGATGCAGAAGCATGGCTTAAAAAATATCCAAAAAGATGGACGCTTTGTCATGTTAAAGACAGAGGTAAAAATTTTAAAGAAGGAGATGGAGATGCTTCTGTTACGCTAGGAACGGGTACTATCGAATTCAATCGCATTCTAAAAACAGCAAAATCGGTAGGCATGAAATATTATATCGTAGAGCAGGAGCGTTACGATAATACAACTTCATTGAAAGCTTCTGAAGATAATGCTGCCTATATGAGGAAGCTATCCATCTGATTTTAAATATGAAAAAAATAATCGTTGCCGTATTATTCTTCCACGCATTTAATTCTTTTG
>Ga0315906_10009515_pt1 | contig 11542 bp, 13 predicted proteins | sample LakEriMetagenome_4_FD_203526 | JGI IMG/M metagenome (GOLD analysis project Ga0315906, IMG submission 203526) | Freshwater fungal communities from buoy surface, Lake Erie, Ohio, United States - Buoy 2 MA122 | ecosystem: Environmental > Aquatic > Freshwater > Lake > Lake biofilm | place: USA... | reverse complement strand
CCGCCAAGGCTCCGGAAGGCTCGATTTGACCTGGGCAAGGGCATGGAGCAGGTCCGTGTGTCCCTTGTAGGGAATGAGATTGGCAACTGACAACAACACGAGGCATCTCTCAGAGAGCGCTAACGCGGTTCTGGCTGCACTCCGAGAGGCGCGGTCTAGCTCCATGGGGATCTCCACCCCGTTAGGAATGACGCCAATCCGATCCCGGAGAACGCCCTCGGCGGAAAGTGTCCGCGCAACAGCGCTCGAATTTGCCAGATGGAAATCGGTGAAGTAGTGAAGAGCGCTCTCGAAGACCCAGGCCAGCGGCCGCCGCGCCCGATAAGTTGGGAGCCCTCGTCTGCTCATGATTCGGGTAATCGGAGCGGAGAAAAAGGCTGCCAAACTTCCAATGATGTAGGCAGCCGGGAGGTGCATGTGAAGAAGGTCGGGAGAATGCTTCCTCAAGGCCATCACCAGATGCAGGACGGTACGGACTCTGCCACTTGCGCTGTCGATGCCCCAGGGAGATTCCAAGACAGAGATCCCGGATTCGATGAAATCTTTTGTCATGCGACCTTCTGATGCCAGGCTGTATAGCACCGGAAGGGGATCCTCTGGTCCGAAAGCGCGCAACAACTTGAGGAGCTGGGTTTCCGTACCGCCGCGCCCAAGCTGGCTGATGACATGGAAGACAACCGGGCGGCGAGCATTGGAGTGCTCGTCAATCATCGGGATAGCCAGACGCTTGCTCTCCAATGTGGGTCCATTCGGGCGACCTGCGGCCTCACCGCAATCGGCTTGCTGTGGAGGCAGAAGCGCATTTGGGACTCTGGTGTGGACCTCTAGGGAACTTGGGAAAGCGCCTTGACGATGCGCTCCTGCATCTCAGGCAGAAGCCACGGATGCATCGGCAGGCTCATGACCCGTTTGGCAGCCGCTTCAGATACCGGGAAGCTGCCCTCACCCTTGCAAAGTGATGCGAAAGCCGGCTGCAGGTGCAGCGGCACCGGGTAGTGGACGGCTGTCGGGATGCCCTCGTCCTGCAATGCCTTTTGCACACGGTCCCGGTCATCAACCTGGACCGTGTACTGCGCGTACACCGAGCTGTTGTGGTCCTCGATGTATGGCGGAATGACGCCCGGACAGGTGTCCTTGATGAGCGTCGTGTAATGCGCACCCAGATCTCCCCGGGTTCTCACTTCGTCCGGGAAGTCCGGCAGCTTGGCGAGCAGCACCGCGCACTGAATCGTATCCATGCGGCCGTTCACCCCGATCACCGGATGGTGGTAACGACGATCCTGACCGTGCACGCGGATTTCGCGCATCAGTTTGGCGAGTGCGTCATCGTTGGTGAAACACGCACCGCCGTCGCCGTAGCAACCCAAAGGCTTGGACGGAAAAAAGCTTGTGCAACCGATGAATGAGAGCGCACAGGACTTGCGGCCCTTGTAGCTGGCCCCGAAGCTTTGCGCCGCGTCTTCGATCACGGGCAGGCCGTTCCTGCAGGCAATGGCGTTGATTTCGTCGAAATCCGCGCACTGCCCATACAGGCTTACCGGCATGATGGCCTTCGTGCGTGGGGTAATCGCCGCTTCCAGCTTGGTGGGGTCCAGATTGTAGGTACGCGCGTCGATGTCCACAAAGACGGGTATCGCCCCCAATAGCGCGATCATCTCGCCTGTGGCGATGAACGTGAACGGCGAGGTGATGATCTCATCACCCGGCTGGATGCCCAACGCCATCATGGCAATGAGCAGCGCGTCTGTACCGCTCGCGACCGTGATGCAGTGCTTGCTGCCGGTATAGGCGGCGAGCTGGGTTTCCAGCTCGGTGACCTCGGGGCCCATGATGTACTGGCCATGGTGCAGCACGCGATGGAGATTTTTTTCCAGCGCCCCACGCATTCCGTCTTGCTGGGCGGCTAGGTCGATGAAGTCCAAAGGCGAACCGAGTTCAGGGCTTTCAAGGTATGCCTGCGGGGAAATCGCGCGCGGCTCACGCGCAAGCAAGTCATTGTCACGGGTCAGGAGTCTGATTGTGCCCGACCCGAATCGATCCAGCGCACGGACCAGCTGCTCGTCTTCCGGGTCTTTCGCGGTGAAGACCGGACCTTCACCAGCCATAGCAGCCAACCACTGTTTGTCCGCAGTGAATTTGCTCAACAGCGCACCACTTCGCCTCAGAGCCTCAGCGAGTGGCACGGTCGTACCGGAGCTTGCAGCGTCGGCAAGCAAGCCTCTACCCAGCATGTGGTGCAAAGTCTGCACCGAGCCCGCATAAATCCACAGGGTGCCACCCTCATGGCGGCATTTCTCGAGGGCTTCCAGCGCCGCTCTGGCATATTCGGGACGAGGCTGGCAGATATCGAGGACTATGTTGACGTCGAGCAGCAGGTCCACGGTCAGATGTCTTTCCTCAAGGCGAAGGCAGCGAAGCGTTGGGCGATTTTCTCGGAAACCTCATCGTCAGCCTCTACAACCGGTGGCGGTGCGTTTCGAATGGCGTCCAGCTCGGCAACCATGGCCAGAGTTTTTTCATCAAGCCCGGCATAGGGGTCACTCTTGGCGACGGCTTCATCGGGGATTTCGACCACAACCGTCACCCGTGCAGCGCGCAAGGCGACAGGTTTCAGAAATTGCAGTCGACCGCCTTCGTATACTGCTTCCACTTTCATCAGGTGCACCTCCGACCACGGCTTTGGGCGCAGAGGCAACTACCTCTGACCAGACCTTACATTAACACGCGCCGCCGGGTGCCTGAGCCGTGAGACCCGGAGTCGAGTGGATCAGCGATGCCAGGCCCATGAAGGTGGGACATTGAGCTCAGTGCGGCCTGCTTGAGGACTCCTCGGCTGCACGCTGCAGGATTTCACTCGGGAACATGGCTTCCAGCCGGGCCTGACTGGCCGCATCCGGGCAGAGCGCCAAGGCGGCGTCCCGTTCCCGGCGCGCCATTCCGTGCACCCCGAGCTTCAACCAGAGTTGCGCCCGCTCCAGCCGGATGCCGGGGTCCGCAGGCGCGAGTAGCAACTGGAAGTCGGTACATTCCAGCGCCCGCGTAGCGTCCTCGGCGGCCAGGGCGATGCCTTTCAGGTTGTTGAGCATGCGCAGCGTGAGGGCGCGGGCATCGGCGGGTGGCAGGGGTGTGCCGGGAGCGATGCCTGCCTGGGCAAAGAGCTGGGCGCGCGCTTCGGCGTCGATCACCTGCAAGGTGAAGGGATCCACCAACTGACGCTCGAGCAGAACCAGAAAATGACCGGGGAAGTTGATGCCCTGAGCTGGGAGATCCAGCAGCTCCGCCACCGAGAGGATGACAACAGCAAGGCTGATGGGGATTCCGCACCGCTCCGCGAGCACATAGCCGAGGGAGCTGTTGCGGGCTTCGTAGTAACTTTCGGCGCCGGCAAAGCCTTCCTGCCGCAGTACCGCCAGCAGGCGCTCGGCGCTGGCAGCGGGCCCGACCTTATTGGCCAGCCTCAGGAGCTCCCTGCGGATGACGGCGGAGTCGGTCACAGGATCAATGAAACGGGAGACGAGTAGCGCGCCTTCCAGCACACTCGCCGGATGGTCAGCAAAACGTCTGAAGTCTTGTTCCAGCGTCGATGTTTCTGTCACCGGTGAGCGCGCTCCGGGTGGGGCGCCCAGTATAGCGGTGGCGACGGATCCAAGGTCCCATTCAGGTCCCCAAGCCCTCGTCATTCGTATAGAAAAGCCCCTGCAGCTCACCGCCCTCGCCCAGTTCCAGTCGCAGCAGTACCCGGGTGCCCAGCTTGCGGGCACGCCTGAAAACCTCGTCAGAGGTGGTAAAAGGTACGTAATCCCCGTTCATGTCGCGATACCCGTCAAAACGGGCGGGTTCTCGGGCGATCTTGCGACTGACTCTCATGTGGCTCCTCCGGTTGGGGGGCGAAGGGTCCGCCCCGATGTACGGAGGAGTTAGCGTCGGCCGGGAAACATTCCTGTAGCCCGGATCTCCAAAACTGCCGACTGGTGCGCGTTTGCCACTTTACGCGTGGATCAGTGCGCCTTCTTGAGGGCTTTCATGGCCCGGTCCAAGCCGTCGATGGTGAGCGGGAACATTCGGTCGCTCATGAGCTGCTTCACCATGCCGATGGACGGGATATAGCTCCAGTAATCCTCCGGCTGGGGATTCAGCCACACCGCATGCGGGTATAAGGCCAGCAGACGCGCCATCCACGTGGCGCCGGATTCCTCGTTCCAGTGCTCGATGCTGCCACCCACGGCCATGATCTCGTAAGGACTCATGGTGGCGTCACCCACGAAGACCACCTTGTGGTCCGCGCTGTAGGTGTTCATGAGCTGCTGGGTCGGCAGGCGCACATTGTTGCGCATCTGGTTGTCCCGCCAGACCGTCTCGTACATGAAGTTGTGGAAGTAGAAGTGCTCGAGATGCTTGAACTCCGTGCGCGTGGCGGAGAACAGCTCCTCGCAAATCTTCACATGCGGATCCATGGAACCGCCGACGTCCAGAAACAGCAGAATCTTGGTGGTATTGCGGCGCTCAGGCACCAGCTTGATGTCGAGCATGCCACCCTTGTGGGCGGTGGAGCGGATGGTGTCGTCCAGATCGAGCTCTTCCTCGGCACCCTGGCGGGCAAAGCGACGCAGCTTGCGCAGCGCCACCTTGATGTTGCGGGTGCCAAGCTCCACGGAATCATCCAGGTTCTGGTAGTCGCGCTTGTCCCACACCTTCACGGCGCGGCCAGAACGGCCCTTCTCCTGGCCGATACGCACGCCTTCAGGGTTATAGCCATGCGCGCCAAAGGGCGAGGTGCCGCCCGTGCCGATCCACTTGTTGCCGCCGTGATGGGCTTTCTTCTGCTCTTCCAGGCGCTGCTTCAAGGTCTCCATGATCTTGTCCCAGCCGCCGAGCGCCTCAATCTGGGCCTTCTCGTCGTCCGTGAGATTGAGCTCTTTCTGCTTCTGCAGCCATTCCATCGGAATCTCGCCGAGGATTTCCTCGAAGAGCGTCTGCTGGCCCCGGATGTAGTCGCCAAACACCTGATCGAAGCGATCAAAGAAACGCTCGTCCTTCACCAGCGTGGCGCGTGCCAGATAGTAGAAATCATCAATGCTGAAACCCGCCACGCGGGCTTCCAGCGCTGCCATCAGGGTCAGGAACTCGGTCAGCGAGACCGGGATCTGGACCTTGCGCAGCCGATAGAAAAACTCAGTGAGCACCACGCCCCCGTGACATGAAGACCAGGCGTTCGAAGAGATGCATGTCCTGCTCGTTCTTCAGCAGGGCGCCATACAGCTTGGGAATGGCCTTGCGGGTGTCCTGCTCGCGCAGGGCCTCCGGCGGAATGTCATCCGCCACCAAGAGCTTGATCCAGTCCAGCAGCTCCGAGGTGGACGGCTTCTTCTTCAGCCCCGGGAGTTCGCGCAGTTCGAAGAAGCACTCCATGGCTTCCTGCAGCAGGCGTTTCTTGATGTCCGGATAGTGCACGCGGACGATCTGCTCCATCGTGTCCTGCTCGGGGAAGCGGATGTAGTGGAAGAAGCAGCGGCGCAGGAAGGCGTCCGGCAGCTCCTTCTCGTTGTTGCTGGTGATGATGATGATGGGGCGCTGGCGGGCCTTGATGGTCTCGCGTGTCTCGTAGACGAAGAACTCCATGCGATCGAGTTCCTGCAGCAGATCGTTGGGAAACTCGATGTCCGCCTTGTCGATTTCGTCGATGAGCAACACCGGCTGGGTATCCGCTTCAAAAGCCTCCCACAGCTTGCCCTTGAGAATGTAGTTGTGGATGTCATGCACGCGATCATCACCGAGCTGCGAATCGCGCAGGCGGGCCACCGCGTCATATTCATACAGGCCGCGCGCCGCCTTGGTGGTGGACTTGATATGCCACTGGATGAGCGGCCGCTTCAGCGAACTCGCGATCTCCTCCGCGAGCATGGTCTTGCCGGTTCCCGGCTCCCCCTTCACCAGCAATGGGCGGCCCAGGGTGATGGCGGCATTCACGGCCATCATGAGGTCATCGGTGGCGACGTAGGAGTCGGTTCCGGTAAAGCGCGCTGTCGACATGGAGACTTCCGGTTTTTAGGATGTGGCCAGCATTGTAATGCATGGCATCGCCCAACCGGTGCCCACACCGCCGAGGAGCCCAGCCCATGCGCCCCGCCCTGTTATTCCTGTTCCTGCCTCTGCTGCTCTTTCTCGTCGAGGCGGGGGCGCAAACTGCCACGACCCCTGAAACAAGGGCTCAAGACAAGGCCCCGGACTCAACCGGCTCACTGGCGATGGGCGTGGCGGCCTTCAAGGCAGGCGACCATGGTCGCGCCCTGACCGAACTGCAGGGCCCGGCTGCGGCCGGTGAAGCCATCGCCCAGTTCTATCTCGGCGTGCTGTACGCCGAGGGCTGGGGCACCCTGCCGGACCCCGTGACCGCCCGCGGGTGGTTCGAGAAAGCGGCACACCAGGGCTTTGCCAAGGCGGAGCACAATCTGGGTGTCATGTATCAAAAGGGCGAGGGCGTCCCGGCGAACCCGACGCAAGCCCGCGACTGGTTCGAACGCGCAGCCGCTCATGGCAGTGCACGCTCGGCCCAGCAACTGGGGCTGATGTTCTTTCGGGGCGAAGGCGTGGCCAAGGATTTTGCTGCAGCCCACCGCTGGTGGGAGCAGGCGCTCAAAGGCGGTGAGGCCGATGCGGGCTACAACCTCGGCATCCTGCATCTGCGCGGCATGGGGGTGGATCGCGACCCTGCTGCTGCCGCCCTTTGGTGGGAGCGTGCTGCGCGCAAGGGCTCCGTGCTCGCGCAGAATGCCCTGGGTGGTGCCTGCGAAAAGGGCGAAGGGGTGACGGTAGATCCGGTGCGGGCGCTCGCCTGGTACCGGCTCGCGACTCGCGGAGGGTTGAATATCGCGGCCCAGAATGCCGCGCTGCTGGAAGCCCGGCTGGGCCCCGAGCAACTGGAAGCGGCAGAGAGACTCGAACAGAAGCTGGCCGCCGAACTACCGCCCGAAGTCACATCCTCGCCCTGACACCCGCACCCGACCTCAAGCTCTGGCGGCCGCAGCCGCTGACCTGTCATGCAGGTGACAGCAGGCTTTCAGTGCAGGAGGGCAGGACCGCCATGAGCAGTGCATCTTTTCAAATCACGGGGTTTACCACGGGGCAGGAAACCGGCGCCTGGTTCGCGCCGCAGAGCGACTTCGAGGATCAGCGCGCGTATCCGCGCATCCTGGGTGACTTCCCGGTGGCGTTCCGCAACGGTCAGGGCCAGCACTGTGCCGCGACCCTGCGCAACCTCTCGCCCGAGGGGCTGCAGATTGCCTGCAACATGGCCACTGCCCAGATCATCCACCCGGCAGGCGGGCGACTCGCGGGAGAGAATCTCCCTCTGCTGCAGGCGACCATGATGCTGCCGCTGGCAGAGGGCCACCAGACCCTGTCGGCCTGTGTGCGCTTGCTGCACGTGGCGACAACCGCCTCGGCGAGCTGCCTGATGGGTTTCCAGTTCCTGGAGCTGCGCCCCAAGGCCCGGAGGCAAATTGATGCCTTCTACGCCGAGCAACTGCGATACCTGGCTGGGCCTTCCTACCGCTACGTGTCCCCGCTGGCGCGCGCCTGAGCTCGCCGCCGAATCAGGCGTCGAGATCCGGAATCAGCAGACTGCGCAAGCGCTCAATCTGATCCTTCAGCTGCAGCTTGCGCTTCTTCAGGCGTTTGATGAGCAGCTCATCGGCCTCTATCCCGGCCGCGAGACGGGACACCACCTCATCCAGATCGCGGTGCTCCACCTGTAGTTCGTGGAGCCGGCGCTCCAGCGATTTCCCACGCTCATCACTCACCCGCACCCCCTTGCGGCGCCCGCTCCGGAACGCCTGTTGCCCCTCGATTCTACGCACAATCGCGCATGCCAGCGCTCGCGGAGTGCTTGACGGCAACACGACGGCGGCGCTCTGATCGGCCATCCATCGCCCGCACGGGGTATCCATGACCACAGGGACGACCGCGAGTGACACGCAGACCGCACGGATGCGGCAGCTGGTGCCCTTGAACAGCCTGTCTCCGGGGCGCCTCGCTGCGTTGCTGGGTAGCGCGGAACTCATCGAACTGGCCCCTGGTGCCGCCGTGTTCACGGCCGGTGAGGCCAATCCCTTCTGCTGGTATCTGCTGGGTGGCGCAGTGGAGCTCCGCCACGGGGAGCGAACCATCGCGACGGTCACTGAAGGCACGCCGGAATCCCTGCAAGCGCTGTCCCTGTCGCATCCACATCGCCTGTCTGCCCGCAGCGTGACCAGCGTGCATCTCATGCGTTGCCCGCGACCGCTGCTCGACAACCTGCTGGCGGCAGAGATGGGAGTTTCCGCTCAAGTGGAGGAATCCTCCGCCGCTATTGATCTGGACTCCCACGACTGGATTGGCAAATTGCTGCAAAGCCCGCCTTTCAACCACATGTCACCCGAGCATGTCCGCTCACTCTTCAGCGCCCTTACACCGGTCGATCTCGCCTCCGGTGCGGTCGTCATTCGTGAGGGCGAGGGTGCGGATGACTACTACATCATCCAGCGCGGCCGCTGCCTGGTCAGTCGTCAGCCCTCACCCCGGAGTGACCGGCAGCAACTCGCGATCCTCGGCCCGGGAGAGGCTTTCGGTGAGGAGGCCCTGCTCACGGGCTCAGCGCGCAACGCCACCGTCGCAATGTTGAGTGAGGGTCGACTGATGCGCCTGGCGCGTGCCGATTTTGAGCGCTTCGTGAAAGAACCCTTGGTGCGCGCAGTGAGCTTTGACCGGGCCTTGCAGCTTGCCGAGCAGAGGGGTGCGGTGTGGCTGGATGTGCGCGATCCTGCGCGGGCGGCGGAAGCCCCCTTGCGCGACAGCCTGATGATGCCACTCGGTACCCTCAGGGTGCAGCTGCAGAAACTGGAGCGACACAAGCCTTGCATCGTGTGCTGTGACGACGGCCGGCTCAGCACGGCAGGGGCATTCCTGCTGGCGGAGCGTGGCATCGAGGCCTATGTACTGGAGGGTGGGTTGGCTGGCCGACCCGCAACCGGCACGACCGGCGCTCCTGCAGCAGGCGCACCCGGCAGATCGATGGCCGGCGCTGCGCCGTCGGCCGACGACGCCGTGCTTTCGCTGGACGAGGAAGCCGCGCGCCTGGAGGCGCTTGAATTTTTTGACCTCGCGCTGGAGCCCCCGACTACAGAAACACCGGATGGCACGGTAGCCGCCGCGAGTTCCGCGCAAGTCCCGGCTTCACGGCGCAGCACATCCATCGACCGGCCATCCCCGGCAACCGAGGGATCCGCAGAGGGGTCGAAGGCGCGCGAAGAGGTACTCGCCCTGCGTCGCCGGGTACAGGAACTGGAGAAAGAGAACGACGCCCTGCGCGCGGCACTGGCCGTGCTGGCGCCGCGGGAGCCTGCCCCCGTCCTGCGTCGGCAGGAAGCAGTCCGCGCGACCGGCTCGGCAGTCATCACCGGCAAATCCGCACCTATTCCCGTCGCGCCCGGCAATACGGCCGACGAGCTCGAGATTACATTTGATGGCGGACCGGCCCTGCCACGGCCCTCAGCCAGCGCGCTCGCGGCGGAGGCAAGGCAGCGCGCCATGGCTGAACATCGTGCCCGGGAAACGGCGGCTCGCGCCGCCCTGAAAGAGCACGACAAGGCGCTGCTCTCGGAAGTGGGAGAGCATTTCAGGGAGCGTTGATCGTTAGTCTTTGGTGGGCCTTCGATTGGGGCCTTTTATTGGGGCCTGCATTCAGTGCCGACGCTCTGGGGCCACCGTTCAGTCATGGTGTTCAGGCTTGGCGTTCAGGAGCTGCGCCGCGCCCCCACCTCGATGATGAGCGGGCCTGAGGGCATCTCCAGCCTCACGCGCTGCAAGGACAAGCCCGACAGGAACACTTGCCCCTTGCAGCGATCAGCGCCATCGGCGCTGAATTCGAATTCGTAACGCCGCTCCAGCGACCAGCGCGGAGCACGCACCAGTCGCATGCCGTTCAGCGCGACCGAGTCGTCCAGGCGCTGCATGTCCAGGTCACGACAGACCTCACGGGAAATCGCCAGCACCTGCTCGCGTCCCCGCACACTCCATTGCCAGAAGCCGAGCAGTGCCCCTACCAATGCGAGCAGCAGCAATCCGTTGAACATCCGTGCGCCCCGCCTCAGGCGTCCAGGCTCTGGGCGGAAAAGTCGCAGAGCACCCCATCCTCCACGCTGAAGGCGAGCTCTATCGGCCGGCAGCAGACTTCGCAATCCTCCACATAGCGCTGCTCGGGCGCGGACAGGTCCAGCAGGCTAGAGATCTGCTCCCAGCAATAGGGGCAGGTGTAGAAATGTTCCTCGACGCCCACGCGCGTCAGTCGCGGAAATTCGTGAACTGCAGGGGGAGTCCGAGCTCGCCTGCCCGCAGCGCGGTGATGACTTCCTGCAGATCGTCTTTCTTCTTGCCGGTCACGCGCACCTGCTCGTCCTGAATCTGGGCCTGGACCTTGAGCCCTTTGTCCTTGATGAACTTGACGACCTTCTTGCCGGAGTCCTTGTCGATCCCGTGCTTTGCGGTCAGGGTCTGGCGGGCTTCGTTGAGTGCAATCGAAAGTGCGCCTTCTTCCAGACACGTGGGGTCTATGCTGCGCTTGGCGATCTTGAGGCGCAGGATTTCCATCACCTGTTTCACCTGGAATTCGTTCTGGGCCCGGATGGTCATCACATGCTCGGCCTGCTCGACCTTGGTGCCCGTGCCCTTGAAGTCAAAACGGTTGGCAATCTCGCGGTTGGCCTGATCGACCGCGTTGGTGAGTTCGTGCATGTCCACTTCGGACACGATATCGAAGGACGGCATGAGGGTTTCTCCGGATTTCCGAGCGCGGCCATTCTAACCTCCGCGCTCGCCTTCCGGCTGCGTTATGCTGCCACCCTCGCGCCCATCCGCCGGCCATGGACTCTTTCTGTGATCAGACTCATCACGCTCGACCTCGACGACACCCTCTGGGATGCAGGCCCTGTGCTTGCGCGTGCGGAGGAGGTGCAATACGCCTGGATAAGCACCCATGCACCTCGGGTCGCCGCACGCCACTCCGTGCAGGATCTGCAAGCCTACCGTCGGGCCATGGCGCAGGAGGACCCCGCCCTGCGCCACGATTTCACGGCGCTGCGGCGGGCCGCTCTCAGCCGACTGCTTGAAGAACACGGCTATGACCCCCATCTGGCTCTGGAGGGTGTGGACACCTTCGTGCAGGCCCGCAGCGAGGTCACGCTTTTCCCCGAGGTGGATGAGGTTTTGCGCGAACTCGCAAAGGACTACCGTCTGGTCGGCCTGACCAACGGCAACACGGATCTGGTGCGGGCCGGCGTCGCGCATTACTTCGAGTTCTCACTCGCGCCAGCGGACACCGGTACCAGCAAGCCGGATCCGAGAATGTTCGAAGCCGCGTTGCAGCGCGCCGGCGTGCCGGCGGAGGCCGCCGTGCATGTGGGCGATGAGCCCTACTACGACATCGAGGGCGCGCATCGCGCCGCGGTGGCGGCGGTCTGGGTGAACCGTACCGGCCGAGTGTGGCCGGCGGAACATCGCCCGCCGCATG
>Ga0315906_10009513_pt1 | contig 11544 bp, 10 predicted proteins | sample LakEriMetagenome_4_FD_203526 | JGI IMG/M metagenome (GOLD analysis project Ga0315906, IMG submission 203526) | Freshwater fungal communities from buoy surface, Lake Erie, Ohio, United States - Buoy 2 MA122 | ecosystem: Environmental > Aquatic > Freshwater > Lake > Lake biofilm | place: USA... | reverse complement strand
TCGTGGCCGCGCGAGACCCTTCGGAGGGGTCTCGCGGGCCACTGCCCAGTAGCGCTACACCTTAAACAGGGCCCCCGACTGTCCAACAAATGGGGTCCACCTCACTCGTCGCTGTCACTGGTAGCTCTCACTCCTTGGATGGCCGCCTTCACAGCCGGGTAGATGACGCTTATCTCACCGAGCTGTTTTTGGAATTGCAGCGCGTCGTCATCGAGGGGCGTCGTCATGGCAATCTTCTACAGTGCCTGCACGAGCCACTCCGCTTCATCTGCCACTGCCGTCCATGCCTCGCGCAGCTTGTCGAGTTGCTGATTCACCTTTGCATCATCCAACTCAGAATCCCTGCCGAGCAAAATTATCTCGGTCGTGTCGATCGCCGACGCAGTTTCCAACAGAGCCTGTAAATGCCTTTTGTAATCCCGGTCCGTGTGGGGCACGGATGGCTGGGCGGCCCCACTCTGCCTGACCGAAGGCTGGCTTGTTCGAGAGGGGCTCGCAGAGGGCGCTCGCTGGCTCTTAAGAGTTTCGGTTTGGGGCTGTGATCTCGGCAGTGACTCGACTATCTCCCACGAGACCTCCACGCCCCGCCCAGACTTTTTTACCGTGGCTTCAAAGGGAAGGAGTTTCCTCTCTCCTGCAAGCATCACCACGGCACTCCCCGTGCGATTCACGCCTTTCCCCTCAAGCCGAACGTCGAGCACCTTAACCGGCTTTGCCGTTGTCGCGTCTTCCTCGAATGACTCCTGCATGGACGTCTTCAGGAGACCTATCGCGGCTGCATCAGTCCGTAAATACCCTTTGTAAAAAACAACCGAAACGTTGTAGAGCAGAATGCAAAGCCCCACAAAACCGCCAACGCCGCCGACAGCCTTCGCCCACAGTGATTTTGGTTTCTGCGCAACGTGTCGGGGAGGCGCGACAGTATGGTCGGTAAAGCGAGTCCGGAATCTGGGGGGTGGGATTGTGGAGCCCGAGCAGGCTTTCCCGAGTCTCGCATGGGAGAAATCGCCGGTTTGAGCGGTGGTGGCGGAACACGAGAATGCTGGTGATTTCCGCTTCCTATCACGGTGCTTTGCGGAGACACACTCGGAGCACTTACGGTCGATGGCGGATGACCACCATGCATGTGTGGCGATGCAAAATGACGAAGGACACCCGCCGCTTTGTGCCACGGCCCCGCTGAACTGTTCGCCACTTCCGTGGCTGGATTGATCTTTCCGGCGGAAACGAGAGCCTGCACCTGAGCGTCATCAAACGGCCCATGCACCTTACCGGCGTGACGAACGAACCACGGCTTGGACATCGCATCCCCTCACAAGCACGAATGGCGTACGAACTCAGGGCGGAAATGCCTGCGGCGGCAGCAGCCAGCCCGACGGGTTGGATTCGGGCGCAAGCCACGATGCCAATCGCACGACGAACATAACGCCGAATCCCAAAAGAAGAACAATCCAATACGCACGCCTGGCGGCGACCGGCAGCATGCCGAGCACGCCGGGCTTACCCAACGTCGCCAAGAAGTTGTCGATGCTGAAGAGCACCACGGCGGGCGCTATCAAGACCACAAGAGGATGAAACCGAACCGCAGCCCACGGGTCGAGCCGTGCGATGCATGCGACGGCCCGCGTCAGCCCGCAACTCGGGCAATGGAAGCCGAAGATGCGGGAGCTTGGGCACACGAGAGGCGACCATTCCGTAAAGCCCGGAACGAACGCCACGATCAACACGTATACGACGCCGAAAGCGACGAGCGCGAGCGTCGGCCAAGCATTGCGCAGGGAGCGTTCCGGGCGTGAGGGGATTAGAAACATCAGCCACGATAGATAGCGGTTTTGTCGATCACCTTGATGATCTTGTAGAGCAACTCCTGCTTATACTCATTTTCCCCGAGGGTCTCGCCGTTCTGCAGTGCCGATGCGGATAGGTAGAGATCGACGTGGGAGAGGATCACGACAAGCAGCCCTGGAAAGCAGCAGAGGCACAGACCGACGAGCGAGCAGAGAAGCTTCATTACGCCCTTATTTGTTTGCCCGATCATGATGTCGCCGAGTCCCACCAGCACGAAGATGTTCAGGAGAAGGGCGACGACGGGATTCACGTTCGTGTTGTGGATCTGCTTCATCGAGGAAACCTTGGGATGGGGGGCGCGATCAGCAAGTCGAATGAGCGATGGCGAATGCCAAGGCGACCATGTAGCGGACAGTCGTCGCGCCGGCACCCAGAACAGTCAGGGCGACGATCGTGGCCTCGGCCGAAAGGCTTGGCCGCCGAGGCATGCCCGCGGCGAGCAAACCCAGCCAGGCGATTGCCGCCACACCCGTGCTGCCAATGACCACGCCGGCCCAGTTCGCCCTGCAGGCGGCAATCACATCTCCGTGAAAGAACAGCGACACCGACGTCGTCATGCCACACGACGGACATGGGTAACCGGCGTGCGAGAGCAAAAGGCACGGCGCCAGCCCGAGCTGGAGGTGAGTGCCCCGCACGCGCGGCCGGCCCGTGGTGTCATAAGGGTCGATCCGAATCGCAGTCGCGACAACGATGCAGCCTATGGCCGCCACGACTCCCGCGAGGAGTCGTTCCCAGCGAGGTGGCCGGAGGGTGATGGCCTGCGAGTGACCGGGCTGCAGAATGGATGATGATGCCATGATTGACGCGGTGATTGCGCGCAGATCGAACGATTCACATGCGGCCTGTTGACGCCCATGAGCCGAGTCAGGATAGTACTTTAAGGGCGCCCCTCCATCAAGGGGATTGTGGCCACTGAAGTATAGGAGCGTCTGTCGTTCAGTATGGTTCTTTCGCCGTTGCCCGCTGCCGTCGTGAAGTCCCGGGCTACCGAGTCGAAATTGGTCGACCGCATCTCCTGCCCGCACTGCTGGGCGAAGTTTCCGGCCGACGAACTTCACTTCATCGCCACGTCCGCTTCGTTGGCGTTCGACCACCGTCTGCCTGATGGTGCGATGCGGCGATTCCTGCCGTCGCGGTTCACACCCACCGGCGATGCGATCGACGCAGGCGGCGGTGTGTGCACTGAGACTGCCTGCCCGGAGTGCCACCTCAAGGTACCGCGGTTGCTCGCCCTCAGGGAAACGTTCACCGTCTCGATCTTCGGTGCACCGTCGTCGGGCAAGTCGTACCTGCTGGCTGCCATGACGCGGATGCTCGGCGAGAGACTCGGTGCGGTCGGCCTCGGCATCGACGATGTCGACGCCGAGGCGAATGCCATCATTCACGACTACGAGAAATCGCTCTTCGATCAGACTACTCCCGAATCGCCTGTCACGCTATTGAAAACGGACCTCGTGGGCGACTGGTATCAAACGGTGCGTTACGGCAACGTGTCCAGGACGCTGCCCAAACCGTTTCTCTACCGCGTCGATCCGTTGCAGTCGCACCCGCTGCAGGAACGCGCCCGGTCGAAGGCGGTCGTGCTCTGCATCTACGACAACGCTGGCGAGCACTTCGAGCCGGGAAGTGAATCGGAAGACAGCCCAGTGACGAGGCACATGGCCAGTGCCAAGGGGCTGGTCTTCGTCTTTGATCCGACGCAGGAAAGCAGTTTTCGCAGCGCCTGCCGCGAGCAGAGCAGCGATCCCCAGTGGTCCGACGAGCGGCGGAGCCGGCAGCAGACGTTGTTTAGCGAGGCGATGGGCCGCGTTCTGCGGTTTCGCGGGCTCCAGCCCACGGCGAAAATCGACACTCCGCTGGTCGTAATTCTGCCCAAATACGACGCCTGGTCGTTCCTGCTGGGTGCCGAGCCGTTGCCCTCGCCGTTTCGCGACATCACGTTGAAGAACGGCAGCGGTTCGGTGCGGGTCTTCGACGCGCCCGCCATACGGAAGGTGTCGGATCGCTGTCGCCAGATGCTTCGCCAGCATGCGGGCCCGATGCTCACTCGGATTGAGGAGCGTTGTGATCCTGCGCGGGTGCTCTTCGTGCCCGTCAGCGCTACAGGGTGCAGGCCCGCAGGACAGGACGAGCAGGGCAAATACTTTCACCGCGCGGGCGACATTGCCCCGATCTGGGCCGAGGTCCCGCTCCTTTCGTTGCTTAACGGCTCACTTTCAGATCTCGTTCTCTCGGTTCGCGGCTGATCCGCATAACGCATGGCACGCGAAATAGTCATCACGAGTGTTCCCCGGGGCGTGAAACTCGGCCGTACCGGCTTTCAGGTGGCCATGCAGACGGCCGGCATGCGCGACGACGTGGCTGGCGTACTAGAGAAAATGGCGGGCTACCGGCACCTGCCGGCCGGCGCGGGCCCCAACCCTGTCTGCTATTTCCATCGCGTGGCGAGGACTGTGGCCGGCCAGATGCACGTGCTGGGGCGGATCGTCGATGCGGGCGTCGACTTCTCGAACCGCTCCAACAAGCTCGCACACATGGTGGTGCTCGAAGCCACGGATCTGTCGGCGGTGGCCGCGGCATCGCCTGCGGCGGTACTTGCAGCGATCGAGGGTCGATTGGCCGCGACGTGGATGGGCGCACCCGAGGATAGGCGGCAACCATTCGCTCTCGCCGGTATCTCCCCGAGTCAGCCCGTTCCCTGTGGCCTGTGGCAGCAGGTCATGGGGGATGCCGGCTGGGCCGGCGTGATCGCGGAGCGTGCCCTCCGCAATGAGCCCACGCTACTCGTCGGCCCCGATTCATCACCCGCCTCATGCCGGCGGATGCTCGCGCTATTCACCGAGGCGCTCGCGATCGTGCCGCCGACGAAGCGTTGGCTGGTGACGTTCGACACCACGACCCTCCAGGCCGACGGAATCCTTTGGCGCGGCACCTACGCGGGCAGTCCGGAGAGCCAGGCGACCCAGGCTGGCGTGCTGATCGTGCATCTCTCCAAGCCTCAGCCGCTCCCGCCACACCTGCTGGCCGGAGAGTTGGTGGAGGTGGCCAGGAAGGGCGGGCTTGCGAGCCCCGCCGGAGGCCAATCCGTGGCGCATTGCGGAGCATCGGCTGCATCTGTCGCACCGCGGCTTGGAAATCAGGCGGGTGAAGTCTTCAAAAGCGTCGCGTCTGGTTCGGCGGCCAGTGGCCACGCCCCGCCACCACCGGCTCCGCTCAACGAAGGCGAGTGGGAAGACGTTCCACTGGGCGGTAGTCGGACCCGACGAAGCAGCGGGAGCGGCCTGCTCGTGGCCGGCCTCGTATTTTCGCTGCTCGCCATGCTCTTGCTCGCGGGCGTGGGAGGGCTTCTTGTCTGGCGGAACATCTTCGCCCCCGCCAACGCGATCCAACGGATTCAGGATTTCGCCAACAACAAGGAGGACACGGCCGCCCCGACGCTCCAGGATGTCTGCACGGCTCTGCATATCGATCCGCAATCGCAGGAAGCCAGTGCGATAAAAGCAAATCTGGCGTTCCTGAACGCGGTGCTCGCGAGCGACAAAGTGCCGAAGAAGGACGTTAAAGATGCCGAATCGCTGCAGGCAATGCTCAAGGCCGTGACGGAGGTCACGACCGTCCCTTCTATGGAAAGCAAGCCTTCCTGGCCACTGCTGCTCGGGCAGGTAGTCAGTTCCCCTGCCGATAGCCTTGTCGCCGAGCTGCACCCTGCTCCGTTTACACAGGGCTATGCCGACTTCAAGGACCTTGTCGCCTCGTGCACAAGCATCGTCCGCATAGCCTCGTCCAAGGATGGCCAACACCGCGAACGCGTCAACGATAAACTCTGGCAGCGGCTTGTCGAGGAAGCCCGCAAAAAGGATGCCGAACGAGATTACGACAACAAGGCCCGCGACGCGTTTACTGCGAGCGTCCGCCTTGACGATGTGAAATCGCTGGGTGCCCTGCTTGCCCACGTCGTGAAGACGGCACCAGAGAAGACGAAAAAAGACGGCCCGCCGCCTGCGGAGTCCAAATCGGCGGAGACGAAGCGCGACGACAATCCAGTCAAGTCAACTCCCCCGCCGCCGGCAGAGCCGAGTGCGGATGATGCTTTCAAGGCTCTCCGCGTCGCAATTGCCGAGTTTGAGAAAAGCAAGAAGACCGTCGACGTAGTTCAGGGGGGGGACGCGAAGGTCCTACACCTTCCCCATGGGCTCGATGCCGAGGTCACGTTCGGCTCGCGGGAAGGGTTGGTTGTGAAACCCGCGAGGAATGGCACCGATCGGGCCTGGAAGGCGATGGTCGGAGACGATCACGTGGCCACGGTCGAACTCAAAGATGGCTGGATGATGGTGAAGCAGGGTGCGGCATGGACTGACGAACTGCTGTTTATGCCGATCGGATTTCATCGGCCCCGCGGGAAACCATCCAAGGACGACTGGCTCGTGCTTTCGCAGCCGCGGCAAATCAGCCTGAAGTCAGACAAAAGCCTTTACGACCTGTTTCATGGAGAGGAAGGCAGCGTTCCGCTACCGAAGGATATGCAAATTCCCGGTAGAAGTACCGAGCCGGCCGCGCCGTGGACATCCGCGGCCTACAAGAGCCATGACGGCTCACTGACGGCGAAAGTGCATGGCGATGGCGAGGAGGCCGTTTTTGAGGTCACCGCAAAGATCGGCGACCGCGACTACACACTCGTCGAACTGATCCGTTTCGACGCAAAAGACGCAGTACTTCGCCGAATCGGTGCGGCCTGGGGAGAGCGGAGAGCGAGGAGCGGGTGGCTTGACGACTCCATAAAGGATAGGCCAGACCTTGAGATGATAAGGATTGGATTTAAGGGGGGCATTCCCGCCAAAGAGATGCCGACCCCAACAACGTATCTTCCTCAAGCGGTGAGGGCCATGTTGCCCGCAGAAAAAAAACCCTGGAACATCAATGACGCGCAGGATCTTCTGGTCAAGTGGCTTCCGAAAGAGAAGTCATCGAAGGATTTCGATCATGACAAGGCCAAGAACCTCGGTGAACTGCTCGAACATCTACGAACAATCGAGGGCAGTGAGACCGCTGGCTTCGGAAAAGAACGTTGGGATGCGTACAAGCAAATAAAAGGTGAACCCAGTAACCCCGGGGAGTTCACGTTCAAGCCATCGGAGAAACATCCCAATGAAAGCGACGACGCTTATAAGACACGGAGTCAAAAAGATGAGACTGAGCAGCGAAGCAAGCATGGGGTCGCGTTAAGGATCTGGCAGGACTGGCAGGACGAAGGTAAACAAAAGGTTCGAGCGGATGTTCGGAACGCGGATGAGTTGCTGCGATACATCAAGCAAAAGCCATCGCTCGTGGCGGCGGGCGGAGGCAAGGGCGACATCGATGCGGGGCTCGCTGCGATCCATGTGCTCCTCGGGCTCGACGGACTGATCGTCGCCAAGGTGAAGCGTGAGCCCCTCGACCAGCTACTGAAACGCATTCCTGTCGCTGCCTTGTTCCAGGGCGAGCAGAACGAGCATTGGACGCTCGATGGCGTTGGAGACATCTCGGTGCCAGTAGCCACGCTCTCTCCGGCTGTCCTGCCGCCACAAACGAGTGCACCGGCCGTGCCCTAGGCCAATGAAACCAAATGAACTGACCACGGAACCCCGCGATGGCCCTCTCGCCCCTCACCGGCAATCCACCCGCTGTCACGCACGAGCAAATCGAGGCGTGGTCCAAACTGGCAGACGATGTTTCAGCGGCGCTCACCATGGGCGGCCAGCAGGGATTGGATCTGCTGGTCGCCATCATGGCCGAGTGGTGCGAAGCCGTGGACGACGTCAACACCGCCCGGCAAATCTGTGCCGATCTGGCCGCGCGTGGCCTCCGGCACGAGGCGATCTCATGGCACGCCAAGGGATTCTTCGAGGCGGCCGATCGGCTCGACCCGGAGCGGCCAGGTTGGGCCGAATGGGAGGACGCCCTGCGGGAACGCGACATCGTGACACCGCGGATCGAACCTGACATCAAGGAGTTGGCGAACCGCATCCATGAGGATCTTGAGACGACGGACATCTCCGGATTGACTCTTGGAACCCATCTCGCCGAGTTGCGGAGGAACATGCTCCTTCGGGGCTCTCTGGGCGAGCGGCTCGTGATACTGGAGTCGATCATGGGTATCGATCCGGGCGGCAACGCGTGGCTGGAGATGATCTCCCCGATCCGTCAAAAACGCATGAACGCCATCGAGGGGGAGCTGAAGGCCGCGATTGCGCGCAAGGATGTCGAGGCGATTGCCGCGCTGCGGCGCGAGGTGGCATCGCAGGAGCACACTGGACAGCTTCACCAGGGCCTGCTGACTCTCGCCAACGCGACCGCCCAGTGGGAGGCGATCGGCGATCTCCGAAGCGGGCTCTCGCAGGCAGTCGCGGCGCTGGTGGGCCGCTTTGACGAGGCCCGGCGGCAGCCGTCGGGATCACCGGCTGCAATGGCGATCGCCGAGGCAGCAACGCGGGATCGGGCCCGGGCGGCCGAGCTTCGCGCTGCCCTCGTGGAGGCCGTCAGCGGTGCAACGGCGGCCCGGGAGGTTGCGGTGATCGTAAAGGAATCGGGGGTTGTCGAGGCCCTGCGTCAACTTGATGCCGCGGTGCGGGAACCGTGCACCTGGCTCGATACGCAGCGAGAGGAGAGAAAGATCCGTCAGTATTTCGGCGACATCGAGGCCGCCTTGCAGCGGCAGATCGAGGCCGCGCCCCCCATGGGCTCTAACCTCGAGGCGTTCAGGAATAATTTTCGCTCCTGGTGCCGGCAGGCCGAAGAGCGCCTCGAAAAGGCCCGCAAGGATGCCTCACGGCTTCCGGTTGGCCTGCCGGAGTCGACGGAAACATTGTTTCGCAGGCTGGGCGACACTCGCCGCGCACTCGATTCCCACCAGAAGAAACTGGAGCGAGGCGAAAAGATGGTCTTGGCCTGGTTTCTTGGCGGGCTCGGGATCGTAGTGCTGGTGTTGATTGTGAGCGTGATGGTCGCTGCCCTCATGCGATGATCTGCCCGCCCGGGCACGAGGGCCCGATGCTGCCGCGGTGTCTTGAAATGCCGTGGTTCTTTGATCATTATCAACCTGGTCAATGACCCCCCGACGAGCGAGCTCGCAGTTCGTTTGCGGGGAGGGTTTAAGTGCACGGTGCGGCTCTCACGGAATGAATGACGTGGATCACAATTCCTATTTTTACCGTGTACGCGGCCGCACGCTTGGCCCGGTACCGCTGCGACAAATGCGGCAACTCGCGCAGCGAGCGCAGATCGGCCGCACGACCGACGTCTCACGCGATGGCACGCAGTGGGGCAAGGCCGCAGATTGGCCGGAGATTTTTGATGCGGGCGGTGGGGCGGATCCGGGATTCGGCCTAGGGCCGCCAGTCGATCCTCTTGCAGGGGCATACACCACGCCAGCGACGATAACCACGAATGCATCGCAGTGGTACTACGCCAGGGGGGGCGTGCAGAAGGGGCCGGTGGATCTGTCGACGCTGCAGCAGATGGTGGCCACCGGTCAACTTACCGGCTCGGACCACGTATTTCCCGACGGGAGCGATGACTGGCTGACCGTCTCGAGCGTGCCGCTCCTCAATGCTGGGACCATCACCGGAATGCCAGTGGTCAATGTGAACGTGCCAACTGGTTCGTCCATCTCAACAGATGGCACGAATGGCTTGGCGATTGCCGGTTTTATTCTTTCGCTCATCGGCTGTGCGCCGCTGGGTTTGATCCTGTCGCTCGTGGCATTGAGCGGAAAGAACAAGGCAAATCGCGGGCTCGCGATTGCAGGCGCGATCATCGGCGGCCTGCTCACCTTGTGCGGATGCGGTTACGTGGTGCTCGTGTTCCTTGCGGCGGCCGCCAACGCCTGACGATGACCAGGGCGTTCATCCCCGAAACTTGTTCCCGAAGAGACGCGCCGATGAGTCAGCAAGAACGTTGCGGCCAGAGGAGGCTGACGGCCCGCTTCCGACAACGCTCCATTACTGCGGCATGCTTCGTGTCATGCGTCGTGCTGGCTACCATTGCGGCCGTGATCTCAGGGTGCTCGCGTTCCCAGGATGCGACGAGGCCGTCGTCCTCGCCCGTTGATGGAAACTCACGACCCGATTCCGGTCGTCGCATGCCGCCCCCGACGAGGCCGAAGCCGACGGGGCGGCCGGCTCCCACCGCAGAGTGCGGTCATGCAGTGGCGTTCGCTGGCTGGCGGCCCGACAAAGCCGGCGGGCGCGACGTGCTGCTCGTGTGTGACCCCGGTGACAACTCGCTCGAGGAAATCGGTCACGCGTGGGACGGCCCGTCGCGCGGGCTGCCCGTGCACTTCGGGAAGCAGCGGCCCACGGTGATCCTGCAACCCGCCAGAGCCTTCACTGTGACGGGCGCTGTGGTCGTACGGCCCGGCTCCGCCGAGGACCGCACTCCGCGGATGAGTGAGACCGTCGCTCGAGCGATGCCGGACCTGTCGCAGGACATCTCGCCAAAGTGGATAGGCTTGTGCGGTCCGACCTCCGCAGCCGACCTGCTTTTTTCCATTCACGCAGGCGGCGGTAAAGTGCTCACGGGCTTCGAACGCGGTCCAGGAGACACCGCCGACGCCGCAACAGCCCGGCTCATCGCAGGCGGCCCTGAGGCGATCGAGCCCCCGAGCCTGGCAGGCCGCATGGGTATCGGCCCGGAAGGTGCCGGCGTGACGAACGACGGCATGCGTCGCGGGTTGGCATCGTGGCTCGAGGACGCCGATCGCGATGCGTGGGTGGTGGAACTGGACTGGTTCGACGATGCCGCCGGCGACAGGTCGCGCGGCCGGCAACGGGAGTTTTTCGGGCGGCTCGCATCGGCGATTGAAGCGGGAGGAGGAGCGATCCTCTGTCTCTGGCCAGGCACCGAGTTTGCCGACCAGCCCATCGAACAACCCACGACAGAAAAGAACGCCGCGGCGGATCCGCAGGCTGAGGCGAGACCGCAAGCCGTTCCGGAGCGACAGTCCGCGGCGAAGACCGCGCTGCCGGCGGCCGAGTTTCCCCGTCTGCCGGAACCAAAGCAGCAGGCAGCGGCGCACGCGGAGGGGCTTCCTGGACGACCAGAGTCCGGCGGTCCGCGAGAGTTGGCGGCCGCAGCCGAGGCAAAGTTGGCGACAGCCCGCCGGCACCTCACGCGAGGAAATGCCCAAAGGGCCCTCAACGAGGCCGCGAATGCTGTGTCGCTGCTCCATCAGGCCGCCCGCCGGGACCCCGACCTGAAGCCGCAACTCGATGCAGCGCTGAGTCTCTGCCAGCAGTGCGAGCGAGATATGCCGGCCAGACGCGCGGTCGATCGCACCAAGCCCAACGAATACCGCTAAGGATAACACCTACCCACCATGGCGGTCACGCAGCTTGTAGACGAGGTCGTGTGTCCGAACTGCTGGGCTAAATTTCCTCCCGAGGAGGTGTGCTACATCGCCACAGATCCCGCGCTCTTTGGTGATCGCCGGCTTGGCAGTGCGGCCGCGCAGCGGTTTTTGCCCAGCCGCTTCCATCCCGATGGCCGGGCGATCGATCCACGCGGCGGCTTGTGCCATGAGTTGGCCTGTCCCTCGTGCCATCTCGAGGTGCCACGTGCGTTGCTGGAAAATCCGAGCTTGTTCATCTCCGTGTTCGGGTCACCGTCGAGCGGCAAGTCGTACCTATTGGCGACGATGTCCCATCAACTGCGCCGCAC
>Ga0315906_10009512_pt1 | contig 11545 bp, 11 predicted proteins | sample LakEriMetagenome_4_FD_203526 | JGI IMG/M metagenome (GOLD analysis project Ga0315906, IMG submission 203526) | Freshwater fungal communities from buoy surface, Lake Erie, Ohio, United States - Buoy 2 MA122 | ecosystem: Environmental > Aquatic > Freshwater > Lake > Lake biofilm | place: USA... | reverse complement strand
GCCCACACCTTCATCGGCCGCACAGGCCGCACGACTTGAACACTTGATCCAGACGGAACTTTCACTTAAGTCCTATCCGCGCATGGGTTTGCTATCTTTGGGCCGAGCGCGGATTTCTCGCGTGCCAACCCACTTTCAGGGCGTCGGTAATGAACGGGTTCGTAAGGAATCCGACGTGAAATTATGAGACAGGTATCGTGTCACGGAGGCACAAGATGCTGAGTTCGACGCACTTTCTTCCACTTTCTCTTGTGGGCGGCGCAGTTGCTGCGGCGTTCGTCACGCTGGGCGGATGTTCGGAGACCCCGCCGAAGGCGAAGGCGAAGTCGGGAGCTGGCGCGTCGGCATCGCAGAATGCGTCGAACGGACTTGATCTCATCGATCCAGCCGACGACGTGATGGCTTCGGGAGCGAAGCAGGGGACGGGTGCGGCGACCGGGTCGCAGCTGCTGGCCGGCGCAGCCGCGACATCTTCGCGCGGCCGTTGGGCGGTGATGCTCCAGACCTTCTCGCAGCCGGACCACGCGCAGCGCGCGGGCGCGTTCCGGGTCGAGCTCGTCCGTCAGTATCCCGAGCTCGCGGGCGCGACCGTCCGACGCGTCGGCAAGGGGTCGGCGCTCGTGATCGGCGGGTTCCCCGCTGCGGACGACAAGGCGGCGCAGGCGGAACTGAAGCGCGTGAAGGCGATCGAGCGCAACGGGCAGAAGCCCTTCGCCGGCGCCATGCTCGTGCGCACGGCGACCGACGACGCGCCCGCGGCCATCAAGCCGAACGACCTGAGGAACCTGCGGGCGAAGTTCCCGCGGGTGCGCCCGCTCTTCACCCTGCAGGTCGCCGCCTGGTCGACCTTCGGCGAGAAGGGCGCCGACTACGCGCCGATGCGGCTCGCGGCCGAGCGCTACTGCGGCGAACTTCGCGCGAAGGGCGAGGAGGCGTGGTTCCACCACGACGAGGACAAGGAGACGAGCATCGTCACCGTCGGTGGATTCGACCGACGCGCCTACGACGCGCAGTCGACCCTGTTCTCGCCCGAGGTCGAGGATCTGATGCGCAAGTATCCGGCGCATCTGCTCAACGGCGAGCCGCTGCTGATTCCCGTGGATCCGCGGAACCCGAAGGGGCGCACCAAGCCGCAGCCGTGCCGGCTCGTCGAAGTGCCCGAGACGTGACCGAGCCGGGTTGCGACGCCCGCGACCCGAGGATCTACCATTCGCCCCATGGCCAAGCGCCCAGATCCGGCTTCCGCATCGAAGGCGACCTCGAAGGCGGCGCCGAAGGTGTCGCCACGGGCGCGCATCGGCGAGCAGCCGCCCGAGGAGCGGCCGAAGCCCGTCCATCACGAGGGTCCGGTGCTGTTCGGGCAGGACGCCGCGACGGCGCAGCTTTCGCGCGCGATCGGCTCGGGCCAGATGCACCACGCGTGGATCCTGCACGGACCGGCCGGCGTCGGGAAGTGCACCGCCGCGATCGAGTGCGCGCGGCTGCTGCTCGATCCGGAGTCGGGCGCGGCGGACGTGCAGGCGTTCAAGGCGCCGCGCGCGACGCGCACGTGCGAACTCATCGACGCCGGTTCGCATCCGGACCTCCACATCGTGCGCAAGGAGCGCGCCGACGACTCGTCGATCAAGGAGCTTCGCGACCGCAAGCAGACGAACATCCCGCTCGACCTCCTGCGCGAGCTGATGATCGGCGGCACGACCTCGGATGGAAAGACCTTCGATTCGCCGGTCTGGCGCGGCGCGTACCTCGGTCACGACAAGGTGTTCGTGATCGACGAGGCGGAGCTGCTCGATCCGTACGGGCAGAACGCGCTGCTCAAGACGCTCGAGGAGCCGCCGCCGGGGACCTACATCTTCCTCGTGACCACGCAGGAGGACCGGCTGCTGCCGACGATCCGCAGCCGCTGCCAGCGCGTGGCGTTCCGCGCGCTCGATGCGGCGGCGATGGACGCGTGGTTCGCGCGCGCGGCGGTCGTGCCCGACGAGCGGCCGTGGCTCGCGGGATTCGCCGAGGGTTCGCCGGGAACGGCCGAGCTCGCGCATCGCCACGGGCTGCGCGCATGGAGCGACGAGCTGCTGCCGCGATTCGCGCGCCTCGAGGAAGGCCGCTTCGACGCGACGCTCGCCGACCGGCTCGCGGAGCTCGTCGGCGAGTTCGCCGAGCGCGTCGTCAAGGAGAATCCCAAGGCCTCGAAGGAGGCGGCGAACCGACTCGGCACGCGCTGCGCGCTGCTGACGATCGCGACGCGCGTGCGCGCGGCGCTTGCGGACGGCGCGCGCCGCGACGACGCCGAGGCGCTCGCGCGGGCGGCGCGGCGGGTCGATCTCGTCGCCGAGCTCGAGCGCGAGGTGCGCGCGAACGTGAACCTCAAGCACGCGCTCGCGAACCTCGTGGCGCAGTGGGGCGCCGCGTGAGCGCGACGGGCGGCCGCGAGATCGAGCGCGTGTGGACGCTGCGCGCGGAACCGGCGATTCCCGCGGATGTGCCGGTCGAGATCTGGCGGATCGAGCAGGGATATCTCCCGCCCGCCGCCGAGGGCGAGGCGGAGCTCGCGAAGATCGGCTTTCCCGAGGGTCGGCTGCGCCGCATCGTCGAGCCGAGCGGCGCCGAGCGTTTCGTGCACACGGTGAAGTCGGGAAGCGGAATCGTGCGCGTCGAGCATGAGCGCGAGATCACGCGCGCCGAGTTCGAGCGCGACTGGCCGCGCACGGCGGGCCGTCGCGTGGTGAAGACGCGGCGCCGCGCGCGCACGGGCGGGCTCGTGTGGGAGATCGATGTCTTCGAGGGGATGCCGCTGGTGATGGTCGAGGTCGAGCTCGACGACGCGACGCAGAGCCTCGAGATGCCGCCGTGGATCGCGGGGCTCGTCGTGAAGGAAGTCAGCGAGGACGCGCGCTACCGCAACGCGGCGCTCGCGATGTACGGATTGCCGTAGGTTCGACACGCACAGCCGGACCGCACATGCGTCTCCGATCGGTCGAACGCCCGACGCCGCGGACTCAGCGCAGGTCCTTCGCCTGCGGGAGATCGCTCAGGTTCGCGATGCCGAAGACGCGGAGGAACTCGGGCGTCGTGCCGTAGAGCATCGGTCGGCCGACTTCCTCGGCGCGGCCGACGATCTTCACGAGCCGGCGCTCCATCAGGCTCTTGAGCACCTCGCCGCAGGCGACGCCGCGGATCGCCTCGAGCTGGGCGCGCAGGATCGGCTGGCGGTAGGCGACGATCGCGAGCGTCTCGAGCGCGGCCTGCGAGAGCCGCGTCTGCGCGCGCGCGCCCTTGAGCCGCGCCAGGATCGGGCCGAACGCGGCGATGGTCAGCATCTGGCGGCCGCCGGAGACGCTCTCGATCCGGAAGGCGCGGTTCGTCTCGGCGTACTGCGCGTTCAGCGCGTCGACCGCCTCGCGCACGAGGCGGACGGCCTCGCGGCGGCGCGCGGCGGTGGCGGCGGAGTCGCGCGACGGCGCGGCGTTGTCGCCATCCGCCGAGTCGCCTTCCTCTCGCGCGCCGCGCTGCGCGGGCGCGACGAGTCCGAGCACCTCGGCGATGCGGCCGTCCGAGATCGGGCGGTCGGCGAGAAGGATCGCGGCCTCGACGCGGCGGTCGAACGGCATCGCGCTCGAGGGAAGCTCGGGGTCGTCGAGGTCGATCGAAACCGTGGGTTCGGCGGGCGCGTCGTCGCCGGTCGTGGCCGCGCGGCGTCGGCGACGCGGCTGCTCGGCCGGCGCGTCCTCGCCGCGGGTGGTGGATTCGGTGGGATCGGCTTCCATGCCAGTCGTAGCGCTCGACTGTTCGGCAAGCGCTCTCGCGTCATCCGGACTCATGCGCCGGAGCGTACCAAAGGCGGGACGGCTGGCGCGTCAGCGGCGGGCGCTGCGGGCGAGCGCCACGCGCGCGTAGGCGAGGCGCTGGCGATGTTCGGCCGCGCCACGCGCGGTGGCATCGCCGCCCTTGAGGGCGCCGGCGTTCGCAGCGGAAAGTTCCGATTCGGCCTGCGCGGCGTTGAGCGCGGAGATCGGGGTCGCGCCATCGGCGAGGATGGTGAGCGTTCCGCCGTTCATCTGCGCGAACCCGCCGTCGAGCAGGAACATGTCGGCGCCGCCCGAGGGCTTCTCGATGCGCAGGCGACCCTCTCCGAGCCGGACGAGGAACGGAGCGGCGCCGGTGGCGACACCCTTCTGTCCGTCCCACGCGGGGAACTCGACGTAGGTCGCCTCGGTCTCGAGAACGCTTTCCGTGGGGGTGACGACGTTGCAGCGCAGAGCCATGGGGCGGAGATGGTACGGCCGCCGCAGAGGCGGCTCAAGTCGCTCGGGAGTGCCCGAAGGCCCGCGAACCGCGATTCGGCGGCGTCGGAACGCAAAAAAGTCGCCGCCCGGCGCTGCAAGCAGGCCGGGCGGCGGGCGGAAAGGGACAGTGTTGGATCGTGTCGGGATTCGCAGACGCCCTCCTGCGGACGAATCCCTCCGGCCAATCTCTAGATCCAGGGTGAGTGGATCGAGGACTCTTCAAGGCCGGATGTTCCGGACGGGTGGATCCGGTTCAACGGGAGACTCGGGAACAACTTTCTTCCTTGCGGGTCTCCTTGCATGTCCCTGACCGTGTTCTGGTGAAAGGTTCCTTTTGGTTCCTTGGTGGTTCCTTGATGGTTCGTGGCGTTTCGAGCGGACTCTGGCAGGCGCGCGATGCGCGCGAAGATCTCTGGTTCAGCGGCGGCGACGGCGGCCGATGCCGACGACACCCGACATGGCGAGCAGGGCGAGCGCGCCCGGCGCGGGAACCGGAACGCCCAGTCCGCCGAGCGCGGAGGAGAACGTCGCGGTGGATCCGGCCGACAGGCGGAAGTTCAGCACGACCGCCATGTTGCTTCCGAAGAGCGCGTGCGGCAGCGAAGGCTGCGAGCCGCCGAAGCTCTGGGAGCCGAACGAGGTCGATCCTGCGGTGCTGCGCGAGAGTGCGACCGGTGCGGGGAAGAGCGAGGCCACGGAGCCTCCCTCGACCGTCGCCATCCAGATCGGCATCGACGAGACCGACGTGAGGTATCCGCCTTGCGCCGTCGTCGTCAGCGATCCGCTCAGCGAACCGTTGAAGAGGCCGGTCTGCTGCGGAGCCGAGTCGATCGGCAGCGACAGCACGATGCCGAAGGTCAGCTCGCTCGAAGAGAGATTCTTCACGATGAGCGAGCCGGACTGCGACGCGGTCTGCGCGGCCGACGCAGCTGAGAAGCTGTAGTCGACCTGCCAGGCCGAGGCGGTGCCGGTCACGGAGCCGGAGTAGAAGCCCACGCCCGAACCCGAAACGAAGTTCGGATTGAGCGAGACCTGTTTACCGACGCCACCAGCGGTGACGTTGAGCGTCATCGGCGGAGCATCGGCGTAGGCGCTGGCGGCAACGCCGCAAGCAACCACAGCCGCGGCAAGCCGCGCGCTGCTCTGAAGAGACAGCATCTGAGTTCCCTCCCTCGTGGAGCCGAATGGCTCCTCCCTCTTCGCGACGCGCCAGTTCCCGCTGGTTCGCCGCATTCATGACCCGCCGGTTCCCGCCGACGGGTCATCCCTTTTGATTTGCACGCGCATGGCGCGCGAGCCCTTTGCTTCGCAGCCTACAGCGGGTTGGGGTTGCTGCAAGGAAACTGGGCAAAATCAGGGCCAAGAGACAGGTTTGCTCCATCCGCGGAGGTCCGAGAAGACGGGACGCTCGGGCCGTCGATGCCGCCCCATCGCGCGAGCGCCTCGTGCACGGCGTCGCGCATGCCGTGGATATCGGGCGCGACGCGGATCGCCTCCTTGAGCGGCTTCACATGTCCCATCGAGCGCCCGTACCACGAGATGTGCTGGCGCATCCGGATCGCGGCGCGCGCGGGGCCGTCGTACTGCTCGGCGAGATCGAGATGGCGCAGCACGAGTCGCAGCTTGTCCGCGATCGACGGCTCCGGCGAGGCGACGCCGGTCGAGAGCAGCGCGTGCGCGCGACGGAAGAGCCACGGCGTGCGCAGCGCGGCGCGCGCGACCATCACGCCCGCGCATCCGGAGGCGCGCATCAGTTCGCGCGCATGCTCGGGTTCGCTGACGTCGCCGTTGCCGATCACCGGGATCGAAGGCACGGCCTCGACGACTTCGCCGATCGCGTTCCAGTCGGCGGAGCCGGAGAAGAACTGCACGGTGTAGCGGCCGTGCACGGTGACGGCGGCGATGCCGATGTCGGCGAGCTGGCGCGCCAGGATCGGCGCGACCTTGTGCTCGGGATCCCAGCCGAGCCGCATCTTCGCGGTGACCGGCACGCGCCCGCCCGAGTGGCGCGCGACGGCGTCGACGATGCGCTTCGCGAGCAGCGTCGTGTTGCCGCAATCGCGCAGCAGCATGCTTCCGCCGTTCTTCTTCGCGACCTTGTCGACAGGGCAACCCATGTTGATGTCGACGACGCGCGCGCCGTGGTCGACCGCCCAGATCGCGGCCTCGGGCAGCGGATCGTCGGAGTTTCCGTAGAGCTGCATGCCCGCGGGCTGGTCGAACTCGTTGGTACGCGCGAGATCGAGCGTGCGCGTCGTCTCCTTGAGGATCGCGCGCGAGTTCAGGAGGTCGGTGTAGGCGCAGCCGATGCCGCCCTGCTCGCGGCAGAGGATGCGGAACGCGAGATCGGTGTGCCCCGCGATCGGCGCGAGCAGCAGGTTGGTCTCGAGTTGGAGCGGGCCGATGCGCAGCACGGAGGAAGGGTAGCGCGCACGCCGCTCACTTCGCGACGAAGGTCGCGTCCTCGAGCCGGTACATGCCGAGAAGGAACCCGGCGGCTGCGAACGGCTCGACGACGAGGCGTCCGCGGAAGGTGCCGAAGCGGATCAGGTGGAGCCCGCGGAACTCGAGGGGCTCGCGCATCGAGCAGTCGATCGCGTCAAAGGGCGTGGGAGGCAGGCCGATGCAGCAGCCGTCCCAGCGGTTCAGGGTGAGGAGCACGCTCGAGGCGCGCTGCACGCGGATCGCGGTCGAGTAGTACGCCGAGATCTCGACGTAGGTGCCGTCGACGACGCGCACCCACGGAGGCGCGTCGAGCAGGCCCTTCTCGGCGTCGACGAAGCCTGATGCTGAGGTGAGGAGTTCCCAGGTGATCCGGTAGGGATCCTCGTCGCGACCGGCGCCGATGACGCGGAAGCGGCCGTCGAGTTCGATCGTGCGCGCGTCGATGCGGCGGACGGTCTCTTCGGGTCGGCGGGTGTCGAGCGGGCGGGCGGGCGGCGGAGCGGGCGGAGGCGCCTGCTCGATCGGCGCTGCGACGGACGCGGGCGCGGGGTCTGGGGGTGTGGCAGGTGCGGGTGCAGGCGTCAGCGCAGGCGTCGGCGTCGATGTCGGCGTCGGCGTTGCGACTTCCGGCGCAGGAGCGGGCGACGCGGGGAGTTGGGGCGCGGTCGGAGTCGCCGGCGCTGGCGCGACCGCGACTTCAACCGCGGTCACCGTCGGCGGATCGGCGGGGGGCGCTGCGGGAAGAGGCGTCGGCTCGATCGTGGCCGCGACGGGCGCAGGCCCATCGCTCGGTTCGGCATTGCGCTCCTCCGTCGGCGCGAGCAGCACGAGCGCGCCCGCTGCGAAGAGTGCGGCGATCGCCGCCCAGAACCACTTCACCGCGATCTCCCGCGGCCGAGCAGCGCGCGCGTCTCGTCGACGAGCAGCGACTCGATCGCGCCGGCGTGCTCGGAGCCGAGCGTCGTCGCGAGGATCGCATCGCGGACGCATGCCATCGGCAGCGACGACTCGAGGAAGGGGTCGGGCAGTTCGCCGAGCAGCACCGGGTCGAACCCGGCGGGCTGGTCGACGCGGCCGTGCGAGCCGCGCACGAGCGAGGCGTCGAGCGGTATGACGTCGAGCAGCGTGCGCACGCCGAGCTTGCGGAGCAGGAGCTTGCCGAGCGCGCGGCCCTTCGGCCAGACGAGCTTCGGGTCGTAGAACAGCTCGCACGGGTCGTAGCCGGGCTTGCGGTGGATGTCGACGGTGCGCGCGTAGTCGGGCGCCACGCGGTCGTCGAGCCACCAGCCGTACGCGAACCAGCGGTCGCCGGCGCTGACGCAGACGATGTCGCCCGCGCGGGGGTGATCGAGTCCGGCCGCCGCGCGCGACGCGCCGTGGAGCACGCGCTCGACGCCGTCGAGCTTCGCGAGGAGCGTCGCGACCGCGGGCAGGTCGTCGGGATCGCGCACGGTGACATGCGCGACCTGGTGGTCCGCGACCGCGAAGGCGGCGCTGTGCTCGAGGTCGAGGATCTCGCGTCCGTCCTCGGGGCGGACCGCGAGATAGCCCGCCTCGCGCAAGGCGCGGTTGATCCAGACGGCGTCGCGCACCGGGACGATCCCGTACTCGCTGACGACGAGCGGGCGGACCCCGAGGCGCTCGCAGAGGTCGATGAGGCCGCCGGCGATGCGGTCGATCTCGCGGAGCTCCTGGCGGATCGACGCGTGCGCCGGGCCGACCTTCTGCAGCGCGTAGTCGAGGTGGGGGAGGTAGACGAGCGTGAGCGTCGTCGGCGCTTCCTCGAGGAGATGCGCGGCGGCGAGCGCGATCCAGTCGCTCGATTCGATGCTCGCGGTCGGGCCCCAGTAGCGGAAGAGCGGGAAGCGGCCGAAGCGCGACTGGAGCCGCTCGCGCAGCTCGGGCGGATTCGTCAGGCAGTCGGGGATCTTCCGGCCGTCGGCCTTGTAGACCGGGCGCGGCGTGACCATCGCGTCGGTGGTCGCGTGCATCGCGTACCACCAGCACGCGTTCGCGCAGGCGAACGACGGCTCGAGCCGGCGCGCGGTCTCCCAGACCTTCTCGCCGGCGACGAGGCGGTTCGACTGCTTCCAGAACATCACCTCGCCGAGCGAGCGGTCGTGCCAGCCGTTGCCGACGATCCCATGCCCGTCGGGCGCGAGGCCCGTGAGCATCGTCGACTGCGCGGTGCAGGTGACGGCGGGAAGCGGCGGACGCAGCGTCCGGACGCCGCCGGTCCGGCGGGCGAACTCGCGCAGCCGCGGCGTCGCCTCGCCGATCAGGTTCGACGAGAGGCCGACGACATTGAGCAGGGCGACGCGCTGCGGCACGAGGCGGATGGTACGGAGGACGGGCGGCAGGCGAAACCGGGCCCCGCGTGCGTGTCGGAGTCCGCACGCGGGGCCGGCAAGGAGTGGCTCGATGCGATCGCATGGCGCGCGTCACGGGGCGGTCGGCGCGAAGAGGAGCCGGCGCTCGACGAGCGCGCCGTTGCGGAAGACGAGCGCGATGCACGCGTCCGGATGCGCGAAGACCTCCCAGAGATCGCTTCCGTCTGAGAACGCGAGCTCGGTGACGCCGCAGGCGAGCCCGTACTGCGCGAGCTGGCCGAGATCGCCGGAGAGGGCGATGCGCGCGCCCGCCGGCACCGTGAAGTCGCCGCGCTGCGGGGCGGGCACGCCGTCGATCGAGACCTCGAGCTTGCGGTGCGCGCTGCGGTCGGGCAGGACGCGCGCGTTCGGGCTTCGGAAGCCGGCGGCGGCCTGGTCGAGCGCCGGCGAGAGTCGGCCTTCGGCCGCGATCAGGAGCTGCTCGTCGCAGTCGATCGACTTGATCGAGATGCCGTCCGCGTCGGTCGAGGCGGTCGGAGGCGCGCCGCGACCCATGCGACGGATGCGCAGCGGATAGAAGCTGCCCTCGCAGTCGAACTGGACGAACACGGCGTCGCTCGTGCCGGGCCGGCAGTAGAAGCAGAGCTCGATGCTCTGGTCGCGCACCTGCCAGAGGCTCGAGCTGCAGCGCTCGTAGCCCGGAGGCAGCGTGTCGGCAGGTGCGTCGATCAGCGACTTCACCGCCTCGATGCAGAGATTGATCGCGGCATGCACGATCGCCGGCCCGAAGCTCTGGCAGGCGGGCATCGCGACCATCGCGACCAGCGCCCCGGCGGCGAGCATGCCCGCGGCGACGCGTGCGAGGGCGCCGCGGCGGATCGCGCGACCTGGCGGCGCACCGCCCTCGCTCGGTGGGCGTGCGACATCGTCGCCCGCAGCGGATGCGGGCGTCCATGGAAGAGCCTGTGGCATGGCCTTCGTCCTTTCCCCGGAGTTCCGGGCGTTCGAGTTGGGGACGCCATTCGCCGTCCCGCGCGCATCATCGCAGCAGCGGCGGCGACTTCGCGGAAGTCGCACGGTTTTTCACGCGAATCGTCAGCTGCCGGCGATGCGACGCTGGAGGAGCCTCGTCGCGAGGAAGAGCGTCGTGCAGGCGAGCGCCGCGAGCCAGTGGCCGCCGGTCGCGAGGGCCATCGCATCGACGAGCGCGAGGCAGGCGATCAGCATGCCGATCGCGTCGGGCGTGCGCGCGGGCTCGCGGCGGAGGATCTGCGCGGCGCGGACGGCGGCGAGCGCGAGGAGGATCGCGACGATGATCGCCGCGCCCGGATTGCCTGCGGCGAGCGTGCTGCCGGGCGCGCGGCCGCGATGGAGGAGCGCGACATGGGTCGTGAAGAATGCGGCGAGCAGCACGACCGCGGCGGCGATCGGAACGATGTTGCGGTATCCCGCGCGGAGATCGGCGCGCGTGCGCGCGAGGCTCCGGCGGACGATGTCGGTGCTCCGCTCGCCGCATTCGGGGCAGGACTCGTGGCCCTTCTCGACCATGAGATGTCCGCACTTCGGGCATGGCTGCGCGGTGGCGTCCGCGCGCGAGGCCTCGGCGTCGCGGAGGGCGATCTCGTTGCGCGCAAGGAGCGACAGCCCGAGCGTCCAGGCCGCGAGCGCGATCGGCAGCGCGATCGCGCCGCGCCGGACGAGCAGTTCGAAGTCGCCGTCCGCGAAGGCGAGCATCGGCACGAGCGCCGCGAGCGCGCGGCAGAGGGCGAGAAGCAGCGTGCTTGCGACCGTCTTCGCATGGAACCGGTCGTAGACGACGATCGCGAGGACGAGGACCGCGGTGGCCGCGACGACGGAGGCGGGGCCGCGAAGCGCCGCGAGCGCGAGGGCCGCGCCGAGGAGCGCGAAGCCGGCCGCGAAGGCGGATCCGCGCGCGATGCGTCCGCTCGGAATCGGTCGCGCGGGCCGTTCGCGCGCGTCGATCTCGGCGTCGAACGCATCGTTCAGCACCATGCCGCCGAGATAGGCGAGGAGCGGGATCGCGAACGGCGCGAGAAAGAGCGCGGTGCCGGACGCCGAAAGCCACGCGAGCTCCGGTCCGTCGGGTCCGACGGGAATCAGGAAGCCGCCGAACCAGACGGCGAGTCCGTCCGTCGGCGCGCGTTCGATCGCGAGCGCGCAGGCGCCGATCGTCGCGCCCGCGATCGCGTTCGAGAGCACCGTCGGCAGGTTCGAGATCCGCATGATCTCGAGCCACGCGCGCAGGCGGCCGCGCGTGCTCACGCGCGCACCTCGAAGCCGGCCTGCGCGAGCGCGGCGCGCGTCCACGCAAGCTCCTTCGCGATGCCGGCCGCGAGATCGCGCTCGCGCAGATGCGGCGGAAGCACGGTCCACGCGTAGGTCTCGACCTCGAACACGGGCGGATCGACCTGCGACGCGGCCGCGAGCGCGATCGGGATCTGCCGCGAGGTCGTGCCGAGACGG
>Ga0315906_10009507_pt1 | contig 11549 bp, 9 predicted proteins | sample LakEriMetagenome_4_FD_203526 | JGI IMG/M metagenome (GOLD analysis project Ga0315906, IMG submission 203526) | Freshwater fungal communities from buoy surface, Lake Erie, Ohio, United States - Buoy 2 MA122 | ecosystem: Environmental > Aquatic > Freshwater > Lake > Lake biofilm | place: USA: Lake... | reverse complement strand
ATGGATTGCCGGAATAAGGCCGATGTCGATCTCCGGATAGCCGACGTCGATATCTTCTGCGGCGATGATCATGTCGCAGTTGATGGAAAGGGTCATGCCCGCACCGCGGGCGGGGCCGTTGATGGCTGCGATGGTCGGTTTGCGCAGCGCGTACTGGAGGTTCATGGTGTCCATGTACAGCTTGTAGACAAACTCGCGCAGAAAGCTGGTGTCATTCGCCGCGATCATCTTGAGATCCATCCCGCCGCAGAACATGCCGGGAATGGCGCTGGTGAGCACGATGGCACCCACACCGGAGTCTGCATCTGCAAGCCTGAGCGCGGCGTGGAGTTGATCCAGCATGGGATGATCCAGCGCATTGACCGGTGGCCTGCACAGCCTGATCACGGCTACGCGGTGTTGGACTTCGTACTGGATTCTGGACTGGTTCATAGGGCAACTCTGAATTTCCCGCCAATTAAAGTGCCACAGAATCTACTGTGAATTGTCTGAACTTGCGCGAGCGTCGATGGGCTCTTCTCAAAGGGGACGTTGGTGCATCCGCCTCGTGCCCGGATAGCACCTGCCGACCGGGTTAATCTTGAACTCCCTGTACGTGAACCGATGCGCGATCCGCCGCAGCCCTGATCGCGACGCCGGTGATCATTCTCGACACCAATGTAATCTCGGAGTTACTGCGACCGGTACCAGCCAGACAGGTCGAAGCGTGGCTCTCCGAACAGGATGGCGCCTTGATCTATTTCACGACCGTGGGCGAGGCTGAGTTGAGGCACGGGGTCTCGATACTTCCTGCGGGGAAGCGACGCAGTGCACTCACCAAGGCAATTGACTCAATTCTGGATGAGGACTTGCGAGATCGGATCCTGCCATTTGATCGGGAGGCCGCCCGCACTTACGCAATTGTCGCAGCTGGGCGCCGGGCAGCTGGGCGTCCGATCAGCCAGTTCGACTGCCAGATAGCCGCGATCGCCCGTGCTCATGGAGCTGCCGTGGCCACCAGAAACTCCAACGACTTCACGGGGTGCGGTATCGACGTCCTCGACCCCTGGGTTGCCGGGGCGGAATTTTGAATCTGACCGATCGTTTCTTCCCGAGCGGCAGACAATCGTCGGATGGATCATGAGCCAGCCTGCGCTGGTCAGGCTGGCGGGCGTATCCCCCGAGGGCTGCGGAGTGTCTCGTCAGATTTCGCAGCCGCGATCCATGCCCGGGAAGGCACATCCCGCAAATTCCGGTTGACCGCGTCTCGAGCACCCACATACCATCAAAGGCATGACCGACCGGATGGTTAAGCGCTGTGCAAGCGCAGTACTGTGCGTACTGCTCGTGTCGCTGCTCGCGCCCGCGTTCGCCCAGGGAGCGGTGACGGCTCACGACCAGTTCGAGCACCATGTTACGTTGACCCCGAGTGGGGATGACGCGAAGGATCACCACGCGCACCAACATGGTCACGATCTGAGCGAGCATGACAATCTGGGCCATCTGCTGGATCACCTGACCGCAAATCTGGAGCCACTTCCGGCCATCATGGCGCCGGACCTCTCACCCACGGTCTCGGCAAAGTCTGCCCCGTCGATACTTTCCACTACTCCCTCCTTCCTCTTCAGGCCTCCGCGACTCTCCACCCTGACGTGACAGTTTGATCCGCCCGGCAGGCGCTTGTGCGTCCGCCCGGCGAGTGTGACGGTCTGGAAGGAGTCTCCCTCATGGGAAATCAAGAGACGCCGGCTGCGGTGGCGGGGCCTTGGCCCATTCCTCCGCCGCGTGGTTTTATAGTTCTGGTTTCGGTGCTCGCGATCCTGGTGTCGCCGGCGACGCATGCCCTTGAAGTCAGCGAGGTTGAGGCGATCACCGCCGCGCTGTCGCGAGCCGATTACTCAGCCCTCGAAATCAGCCGGCGCGCGGCCGCCGAGGCGGATGTCGAGCAGGCGGGTCTGCCACCCAACCCCGAGGCGTCGTTCACTCGTGAGGGATTCACAACCGCGGGTGGTCGGAGCATCGAAACAGCCTATGAGATCTCGCAACAGATAGATCTGGCCGGGCATCGCCGTCTCGCCAAGCACTCCGCGACTCATCGCCTCAGCGCAACCGAGCGGGATCTTCAACAGGATCGCCAAGACGTCATAGCCGACGTACGGAAAGCCTTTGGTGAGGTGCTGTATCGCACACGGGTCGTTGACACGCTTAATAAGGGCCTGGACCAGTTGGGCACGACCACTGAGATCATCGAGCGGCTTGCGGCGGTTGGTGAGGCCTCGGGCTATGACCGACGCCGCGTCAAGCGAGAGATGCAGGGCGTTCAAGTACACCTCGACACTGCTGCAGCCGAGTTGGCGCGAAGCAAGGCGCTCCTCGCAGCCTACCTTGAGCTGCCGGAACCAGAACACATCGAGGTGATCGGTTCATCCCTGCCCGCACCGCCTGAACTTCTTGAGGTTCTTCGTGCGTCCTTGCGTGATCGCGCGGATCTTGGCGCGCTGCTGGATCGCTCGGCTGCAGCGGCCAGTGAGCTCGCAATTGCAGAGCGTGCGTGGATACCGGACGTGACCATTGGTGTAGGTAACCGGGCGTTCGATCAAGCTGGCGGCCAGAACGACCGCGTAATGCTTTCCTTTTCCGTTCCGCTGCCAGTATTCGACCGTGGTCAACCAGCTGCCAAACGTGCAGCTGCGCAACGCGAGGGCTTTCGAGCTGAGCACGCCTTGCGTCTGGCGCGGCTCGATGCGGAACTCAGTGGATTGTGGCAACAGGCAACACGGCTGCATGCCGCGGCGCTGGCGTTCCGCAGGGACTCGCTGACCGATTCGCGTGAACTGATCCGCATCGCTCGTGTTGCCTACGAGGCGGGGGAGGGTGATGTGCTCGATCTGATTGACGCTTACCGCACCGAACTGGATACGAATTTGTTGAGCCTCGAACTCGATTACCGTGCCCGGTTGGCGCGTATTGAACTTGACCAGACCGCCGGAGTGTCCCCTCATGATCACAAATAAGTCGATGTTGCTGGCGCTGATGCTGGCTGCCCCATTGATTACGGCCTGCAGCCGTGATCAAGACGAACATGCCCATGACGGTGCCGGTGGGAAACAGGACCACGCTACGCTGCCAGCCCCGCAAGACAGTCACGGCCATGGCCACGCTCACGGCAGTGGTATTTCCGTGACGCACTTCAGCGCCGCGACGGAGCTGTTCGTCGAGTATCCACCGCTGGTCAGCGGTGAAGCTGCTCCGTTCGCCGCCCACCTGACCTGGCTCGGCAAGCGCTTCACCGCCGTCAATGAAGGCAGGCTTGCCGTCTCGTTGGTCGGCAGCGACGGCACTGAAGCTCGTACCGAATCCGCTGTCAGTTCGACGCCCGGTATCTTCAGGCCCTTACTCAAACCGGGGCCAGCCGGCAAGGCGCATCTGAGGCTCACGCTCAAGGCCGGAGAAATCACCTCCGAGCACGATCTCGGTGAGGTGCAGGTGTATCCGAACGAGCAGGCTGCGGCAGCGGGGTCGCCGGAGGAGGCTGATGATCCGGCAGCGATCCAGTTCACCAAGGAGCAGCAGTGGAAGCTGGATTTCGCCCACCAGCCCGTAGCACGGCGCGACATGCACGCGTCGCTCATGGTTACGGCGACTCTGCGGCCCGCAGCTGACCGCGAAGCACTCATCGTCAGCAGCACCGCAGGTGTGCTTGACGCAACCGAGACCGCCTTTCCTTTTGTTGGCATGAAAGTCGAGAAAGGCCAGATCCTGATGACGGTGACACCTCGGCTCGCTGTCGGCGTCGACACGGCTACACTCGAGTCCGATCTGCAGCAGGCGCGGCTCAAGGTGGAGTACGCGACGCAGACCACAAAACGCCTGCAAGCGCTCGTAAGGGCGGAGGCGATAGCGGCCTCGCGCGCTGTGCGTGCCGAACACCAGGAGCGGCTGGCCCGCGCCGAACTTCGCGCTGCTGAACGCCGCTTTGGCATGGCGGGCAATCTTGGCGGCGGTATTCCGCTGCGCTCGCCTTTGACCGGCACCGTGGTAGAGGTGCGGACGACCCGCGGTGCTCCCGTCCTCGACGGGCAGGTGCTATTGCACGTGGCCGATTTGACGCGCGTATGGCTCGACGCTGCCATACCGGAATCCGAACTGGGGCAAATACTCACCCCGATGGGCGCCTCGTTTCGGCTCGACGGTGGAGCGCACGTCAGGACACTTGAAGTGGGGAAGAACGCAACATTGGTTACGTTCGGCGGGATGGTGAATACGGATACGCGTACGGTGCCGGCGATCTTCGAATTCGAGAACCTCGACGGTGCGCTGCGCGCCGGCATGCGCGTCCAGGCGCAGGTATATTCGGGACAGTCATCGTCCCGACTCGCAGTGCCGGCCGCCGCGGTGCTGGATGACAGCGGTCAGAACGTGGTGTTCGTGATGCTGGATGGCGAGGCATTCGCGCGACGGGCCGTACGCTTGGGGCTGCGTGACGGGGATTGGATAGAGATCGAGTCGGGCATCGAGGCAGGAGAGCGCGTGGTAACGCTGGGCGCTTATCAGGTCCGCCTTGCCGCCACTGCGCCCGCGGCCATGGGCCACGGGCACGCACATTGAGGCTCGCGACATGATTGCATCGATAGTCAGGGGCTCGCTGCGTAACCGACTCCTCGTATTGGTCATGGCGGCCATCCTGCTTGGCTGGGGTGGCTTTCAGGCGACGCAGATGGAAGTGGACGTGTTTCCCGACCTCACTGCCCCTTCCGTCACGGTGGTGACCGAAGCGCATGGGATGTCCCCCGTGGAAGTTGAGAATCTCGTTACTTCTCCGATCGAAACTGTGCTCAATGGCGCGCCGGGGGTGCGGCGCCTGCGCTCCACATCCAGCGTCGGTCTGTCGGTCGTAACAGTGGAATTCGACTGGGGGACCGCCATCCCGGCCGCCCGCCAGACGGTCACCGAAAAGCTCCAGACCGTGCGCAACGCCTTGCCGGCTGAACTGCCACCGCCGCAGATGGCGCCTGCGGCGTCGGTGATGGGCGAAATCATGTTCATCGCGCTGGCGTCTGATACCGCGAGCGGGGCAGAACTGAAAACCACGGCGGACTGGGTCGTGCGCAAGCGGCTGTTGGCCGTTCCCGGCGTCGCCGAAGTGCTGACTATCGGCGGCGACGAGAAGCAGTATCAGGTAACCCTCAACCCGGAGCGGCTTGCCGCCTACGGGATACCGGCCGGCGATGTCATCGAAGCCCTGCGGGCCTCGAATGCCAACACGCCTGCCGGCTTCTACCGCGAGAACGGCCAGGAGTATCTCATCCAGGCTATAGGTCGCATCGAGACTCTGGACGACATCCGCAACACCCTGGTGGCTACCCGTAACGGCGAACCGGTGCTCGTGCGTCATGTAGGTCGCGTTGAAATCGGCGTCGGGCCGATCCGCGGAACCGGTGCGCACAACGGCAAGCCTGCCGTCGTATTCGCCATTCAGAAGCAGCCCGGAATCAACACGCTGGCACTGTCAACTCGACTGGATGAGACCTTCGAGAGCCTGCAGACTTCGCTCCCGACGGGCATGCGGATTGAGTCGCACATTTTTCGGCAGGCTGATTTCATCGAGCGCGCAATCAAGAACCTCCTGACCGCCCTGCGGGACGGTGCCGTGCTGGTCGTGGCGATTGTGTTCATGTTCCTGCTGTCGCTGCGCGCCACGCTGATTACCTTGATTGCACTGCCGCTGTCATTGATCGCGGCGGTGCTGGCGCTGTCGGCTTTTGGCGGCACTCTGAACACAATGACGCTCGGTGGGCTTGCAATCGCCCTGGGTGCACTGGTCGATGACGCGATTATCGTTGTGGAAAATATTGTCCGACGCTTGCGCCAGAACGCGGCGAAAGACAGCTCCATGCGTAAGCCGGTCGCGACGGTGGTATTCGACGCGACGGCTGAAATTCAGGGGTCGATTGTCTTCGCAACCTTGACCATCATGTTGGTGTTCGTGCCGGTGTTTTTCCTCACCGGCGTTGAAGGGCGTCTGCTCGCGCCGCTGGGATTTGCCTATGTCGTGGCGCTCGGTGCTTCGCTGCTCGTCGCGGTAACCGTTACTCCAGTGCTCGCGCTGGTGTTCCTGACGCGTGGCCTTGATGTAGCGCAGGAGCACGAATCGCGGTTGCTGCACGCACTGAAACGGGTATACGGCGTCGCCCTACGCCCCGTTATTCGTCACTGGTGGTTGATCACTGCGATCGCCCTCGCAGGACTCGCAGTCGCGATAGGCACCTTCATGCAGGCCGGACGTTCCTTTCTGCCTGATTTCAAGGAGGGCAGCCTGACGGTCAACGTCACTACCCTGCCTGGTACGGAACTTGAAGAATCGGATCGTATGGGCAAACGAGTCGAGGACATTTTGCTGTCTCACCGAGAGGTGATTGCCACCGCTCGGCGCACGGGGCGTGCACCGGCCGATCCGCATGCGCAGGAAATTCATGCATCGGAGATCGAGGCCAGTCTGAATATGCAGGGTGCGGACAAGGAAGCCCTGCTGGCGACGCTGCGCGAGGAATTCGCGACGCTTTCCGGAATGAGCGTGGTCGTCGGGCAGCCGATATCACACCGAATCGATCACATGCTGTCCGGAACTCGCGCGAACATAGCCATCAAGATTCTTGGGCCGGACCTCTATGAATTGCGGCGGATTGGCGAACGGGTGAAGTCCTTGACCACCAGCGTGGCTGGAGCCGTGGATGTGGCACTGGAAACCCAGGCCGACATCCCTTTCGTCACGATCAAGTTCCGTCGCGACGCAATCGCACGGCACGGCTTGCATATTGACGAAGTGGCGACCGCCGTGGAGGCGGCGCTGGCCGGCGCGGAAGTCAGCAAGGTGCTCGAAGGGCAGATGAGTTTCGAGCTTGTCGTGCGCTATGACCCTGCCGTCCGTGACTCGATGTCGGCAATACAGTCTGCCTTGATGGTCACCCCGAACGGAGCACAGCTGCCGCTTTCCGCGCTGGCGGAGATAAGACGTGAGAGAGGCCCCAATCTTGTCAGTCGTGAGAACGTTCAGCGGAAAATCGTGGTGATGGCGAATGTCGCCGGGCGTGACCTCGCGAGCGTGGTTGGCGACATACGAGGCAAGATCTTGGCCGAGGTGTCACTCCCGATTGGCTATCACATCGAGTACGGTGGGCAGTTCGAGAGTGCGGCGGAGGCTACGCGGACCCTGACCGTGCTGGGCGCATTGGTCCTCGGCGGCGTCTTCCTCTTGCTTTACATGGCGTTCCGTTCGGCTATCGATGCCACCTTGGTGATGATGAATCTTCCTCTCGCCTTGATTGGTGGAGTGGCCGGCATGGTGCTTGCCGGTAACGTGGTGTCAGTTGCGACGTTGATCGGCTTCATTACCTTGTTCGGTATCGCCACCCGCAACGGCGTGATGCTGATTGCGCATATCCGACATCTCTTTGAGCAAGAAGGGATCATCGACCCTCATGACGCAGTGCTGCGCGGTGCCGAGGAGCGCCTGGTGCCCATCCTCATGACTGCGCTCGCAGCCGGACTTGCGCTCGTCCCTCTGGCGCTGGCCATGGGCGAGCCGGGCAGTGAAATTCAGGCTCCGATGGCGATGGTAATCCTGTTCGGACTCATCTCATCCACGGTTCTGAACATGTTTGTGGTGCCAAGCCTGTATCTGCGCTTTGGGTCGATCGCACGTGCGACGCACAAAGGGATCGCGGGCACAGGTTAACCCTTGGGGTACGGCTTGTGGGCTGATCGGATGGGTCGCGCGCGCTAGCGGGCGTGTTGGGTTCCAACTGTCCGGTGTCGTGGAGGAGGGGGCCTCGTTGCGGCTCAAGCCCCGAGCCAGCGGGGCGTTGATTCAAACGGATGGCAGAAATGGCTGGGGGACTAGGATTCGAACCTAGACTGGCGGAGTCAGAGTCCGCTGTCCTACCGTTAGACGATCCCCCAGGAGAACGGGATTAGCGCTTGCTGTACTGCGGACGCTTGCGGGCCTTGTGCAGACCGACCTTCTTGCGTTCGACCTCGCGGGCATCGCGGGTCACGAAGCCGGCGGTGCGCAGCGTGCTGCGGAGCGCTTCGTCGTAGCAGATGAGCGCGCGCGAGATGCCAAGGCGCAGTGCACCGGCCTGACCGGTGGTGCCGCCGCCGGTAACGGTCGCGTTGATATCGAAGTTACCGAGCGTGGAGGTGGTCTCCAGCGGCTGGCGCACCATCATCTGGGCGGTGACGCGGCCGAAGTAATCTTCCAGGCTGCGACCGTTGATGGTGATCTTGCCGGTGCCACGGCCGAGGAAGACGCGGGCAGAGGAGCTTTTGCGCCGGCCGGTGCTGTAATAAGTATTGGTCGCCATTTAGATTTCCAGCGGTTGCGGTTGCTGAGCGGCGTGATGATGCTCAGCGCCGGAGTAGACCTTCATCTTCCTGAACATTGCGCGACCCAGCGGACCTTTGGGCAGCATGCCCTTGACCGCACGTTCCAGCGCCTGACCAGGATGACGGGCATTGAGCTTCTCGAAGCTCTGGGACTTCATGCCGCCCGGATAGCCGGAGTGGTCATGATAGAACTTGTCCTTTTCCTTGTTGCCTGTGACCCGCACCTTGCCTGCGTTCAGGACGATGATGTAGTCACCGGTATCAAAGGATGGTGTGAATTCGGGCTTGTGCTTGCCGCGCAGGCGGCTGGCAATCTCCGAAGCAAGGCGGCCGAGAACCTTGTCGGTGGCATCGACGACGTACCAATCACGTTTTACCGTCGATGGGGAAGCGGAAAAAGTCTTCATGGGAGGGCCCTGCGAAAAGGACGCGCAATGTATCGGAGCCCGGCTCCGCTTGTCAATGAAACGCGACTCGGTATCCGTCTGTTTTCATGGTACTTTGCCGCGGATTTTATCCTTGGTCCTGCTGCCCGGAGTCTGCCCGATGCCCCGTCCCGCTTACTCTCCTCTGGACGCTCTCATTGTGGGCCTGGATCAGGCCTTGCGCACCCTCGCCGGAGGGGCGGACCGGGCCCCAGCTCGACCCTACCCCGCCAAAGAATGCAATCCGGTAGCGCTATCGCCCGCCGAACGAGAGGCTTCGGCTGCCATGATGCGGGTGAACCACACGGGCGAAGTGTGCGCTCAGGCCCTGTATCTCGGCCAGTCTCTGGCCGTGAAGGATCCCACGCGGCGTCAGGCGCTCGCGGCTGCCGCTGAGGAGGAGGAGGACCACCTCCTGTGGTGTGCCCGACGGCTCCAGGAGCTTGAATCCCGGCCGAGCCGGCTCAATCTGCTGTGGTTCGAGGGGGCCTTCGCCCTCGGGGTGGTCGCCGGGCTGGCTGGTGACCAGGCCAGCATGGGCTTTCTGGAGGAGACGGAGATCCAGGTGGCTGAACACCTGGCCGGGCACCTCGCCCGGCTGTCTCCCAAGGACGAAGCCAGCCGCCGCGTGGTGAAACAGATGCGGCTGGACGAGGCCCGCCATGCGGCCACCGCCCGCCGCCTCGGGGCCTCCGAGCTGCCACTGCCGGTGCGCTGGGCGATGCGCCTGCAGGCCAAGGTGATGACCACCGTGGCCGCCAGAATCTGAACCCGGCTGCGCCTGCCCCAAACTTTCCGGAGACCCATGAACACACGTACCTGCATTCTGCTCCTGCTGCTGGTGTCCACCTTCCCCGCGCTGGCCCAACTGCCTTCCGCCGTGGGCGGGCAGGCGCTGCCCTCGCTGGCCCCGATGCTGGAGCGCGTGACGCCCGCCGTGGTGAACATCTCCACCGAGGGGCGTGTGAAGCTGCGTATGAACCCGCTGTTCGAGGATCCCTTCTTCCGGCGCTTCTTCAACATTCCGGACATGCCCAACCAGCGCAAGACGCAGAGCCTGGGTTCCGGCGTGATCGTGGATGCGGCCCGTGGCCTCGTGCTGACCAATCACCATGTAATCGCCAACGCGGACTCCATTACCGTCAAGCTCACGGACGGACGGGAATTCAAGGCCAAACTCATCGGGGGCGATCCGGAAACCGATCTCGCCGTCATCCAGATCACGGCCGACAAGCTCATGGCTCTGGCCAGTGCGAACTCGGAGGTCTTGAGAGTGGGCGATTTCGTGGTCGCCATCGGCAATCCGTTTGGTCTCGGTCAGACCGTGACTTCGGGCATCGTGAGTGCCCTTGAGCGCAGCGGACTCGGCATCACAGGATATGAAGAACTGATCCAGACCGATGCCTCCATCAACCCCGGCAATTCCGGTGGGGCGCTGGTCAATCTGCGCGGCGAGCTGGTGGGCATCAACACCGCCATCTACTCGCAGAGCGGCGGCAACATAGGAATTGGCTTTGCCATCCCCATCAACATGGCGCAGCGGGTGATGGAGCAACTGGTGCAGTTCGGTGAGGTGAACCGGGGCTTCCTCGGCGCCGAGATGCAGAACCTCACGTCGGATCTCGCGGCCGCCTTCGGTCTGCCCAACGCGAACGGCGCCGTGCTCGTGAACATCGTGCCCGGCTCACCGGCGGACAAGGCAGGTCTGCGCGCCGGCGATGTGGTGGTGGGTGTGAACGACAAGCCGGTGCGCGATGCCACGGTCCTGCGCAATACCGTGGGCCTGATGCGCGTGGGAGATCCCTTGCAGCTCGATGTGCTGCGTGATGGAAAACGCTTGCGTGTCGCGGCGAAGGTCGGTGCCAGGATGACAGCGGAGACAAGTGCGGAGTCACCCCGCAACGAGCGTCTGGCGGGTCTTTCCGTGCAGGATCTCGGCCCCGACCATCCGGCCTATGGGAGTTTGTCCGGCGTGGTCGCGCAGGAAGTCTCGCCACGTTCGCCCGCCTTCCAGGCCGGGCTGCGGCCGGGGGATGTCATCGCCGCAGTCAACAATCAGGAGATCAGCGGCGTCAACGAGTTCGTGGCTCTGGCCGGGAAAATCCAGGGGCAGCTGGTGCTGCGCGTCCACCGGGGTAACCAGGCGGCTTTCCTGGTTATCAAGTAGAAACGCGAGCGCTGTCTCAGCCGTAGCTCAGTCGCCCCTGGACTGGTCCGGGGGCGGATTCTTCCCCGCGCGACATCAGTCCCACCAGATAGCGCAGATCCACAAAACCCTGCTCGCAGCGTGGACCGGCGATGACCCGGGCTGGATGCTCGACGTCGCCCAGGCCGTCCAGCACAACCGCGGCGCCCTCGAAGTTGTGATGCAGCGTGAATCGATGCGCTGTGATGACTGTCGTCAGACCGGCCGCCCGCGCTGCCTTCAAACCATTCTGGGTGTCTTCCAGCGCCAAGGTGCGGCCCGGGTCGAACTGTGCGCGGCGGATCACTGCCTGATAGACGGCAGGAGAAGGCTTCTTCTCCGTCACCGAGTCCGCGGTTTCAATCGCGCTGAACCAGCTGGGCCATTCGGGGGGAAGGTTGTTGTCCAGCAGTGTCTTCAGGTTGGACCATGCAGAACTGGTGGCAATCCCGAGCTTCAAGCCTTCGCGGCGCGCCTCATGCAGTACCCGCTCCACGCCCGGCCGCAGACGGACGCCGCCCGAGCGTAGCAGGCCGGCATAGCAGGCCGTCTTGGCTTCGTGCAGGCGGCGGACG
>Ga0315906_10009505_pt1 | contig 11555 bp, 6 predicted proteins | sample LakEriMetagenome_4_FD_203526 | JGI IMG/M metagenome (GOLD analysis project Ga0315906, IMG submission 203526) | Freshwater fungal communities from buoy surface, Lake Erie, Ohio, United States - Buoy 2 MA122 | ecosystem: Environmental > Aquatic > Freshwater > Lake > Lake biofilm | place: USA: Lake... | reverse complement strand
ATGGTCGTGGGCGCGTGGATCGCCCGGGACGCCGTCCGGCTCGGGATTCCGTGGCCGATCCGCACGCTGGCGCTGGTGCTCACGTTCCTCGCCGGCCCGGTCGGCTTCCTCCTGCACGTCGCCGCGCGGTTCGCGCTGCGGCGGGCGGTGGACGCCTGCCCCGGCCCCGCGGCCGGCGGCTGATCCGCCGCGAACCGCCCGCTCCCCTTGCAGGCGGCGGGGAAACGGCCGACAACCGTGGCACACCCTGAGGAGCTGACCAATCGTGACAGAGCACGAACTGGTGCGGGAGCTGGTCGAGAAGAACGGCTCGAAGATCGTCCTGCTCGTCGCCGACGGACTCGGCGGGCTGCCGCTGGAGCCGGGCGGCAGGACGGAGCTCGAGACGGCCGGCACCCCGAACCTCGACGCCCTGGCCCGCCGCGGCACGAGCGGCCTGAGCGTGCCGGTGCTGCCCGGCATCACGCCCGGCTCCGGCCCCGGCCACCTCGGCCTCTTCGGGTACGACCCCCTCGCCTTCAAGATCGGCCGCGGCGCGCTCGAGGCGACCGGCATCGGCTTCGAACTCGGCCCCGACGACGTCGCCGCGCGGGGCAACTTCTGCACCCTCGATTCCGCCGGGCTGATCAGCGACCGCCGCGCGGGCCGGATCCCATCGGAGGAGAGCTTCCGTGTCGTCGAGCGGCTGCAGGCCGTGAAGATCGCCGGCGTGGAGACCTTCGTGCGGCCGGTGAAGGAGCACCGCTTCGTCGTCGTGTTCCGCGGCAAGGGGCTCGACGGCGCCGTCGCCGACACCGATCCACAGGCCACCGGCGTGGCGCCGCTCGATCCGGCCGCGATCTCCCCCGCGGCGCAGCGGACCGCCGAGGTCGCCAAGGAGTTCGTGCGTCAGTCCAGGGCGATCCTGGCCGACGAGAAGAAGGCCAACGGCATGGTGCTCCGCGGCTTCGCCGCCAAGCCGCAGCTGCCGAGCTACCTCGATCTCTACGGCCTGCGGGCGGCGGCGATCGCCGTCTATCCGATGTACAAGGGGCTGGCCCAGCTGGCCGGCATGACGCTCGTGGGCAAGGCCCAGTCGCTCGACGAGCAGATCGACGAGCTGGCAAAGTGCTGGAACGACTTCGACTTCTTCTTCCTGCACTTCAAGTACACCGACTCCACCGGCGAGGACGGCGCCTTCGCGCAGAAGGTGAAGCGGATCGAGGAACTCGACAAGGCGCTGCCGCGGATCGAGAAGTTGAAGCCCGACGTGCTCATCGTCACTGGCGACCACTCCACGCCGAGCAAGCTCAAGAGCCACAGCTGGCACCCGGTGCCGACGCTGCTCGTGGCCGACACCTGCCGGCCGGACGGCCTCGAGGAGTTTTCGGAGCGGGCCTGCCTGCGGGGCGGCTTCGGCCAGTTTCCCGCGAAGCACCTCATGCTCCTGGCGATGGCCCACGCACTGCGATTCGGCAAGTACGGCGCGTAGCGCGCCAATCGTGCGTCAGCGGGTCGCGGCGGCGTCGGCCGCGGAGTCTCGCACGACCACGGGATCGAGCCAGAGAGTCCGGTCGAGCACGGCGCCGCCGTCCGCGGGATCGATCGCGAGCTCGAGTTGCGTCGCGGATGGCAGGGCGACCCGGATCATCTCCGGGGCCTCCGCTCCGCGGAGCACCCTGGAGGAAAACACCTCCTGCAGCGACGAGCCGTCCGCGGCCGCCAGCACGCGGACGATCACGCTGCCCCCCGTCCCGACGGTGTCGTCGACCGCCACGAGCGATTCAAACAGCGTCGCCGGCGCGTCGAGCCGGTAGCGGATGCGGGCCGGCGCGTGGACGCCCAGGGACGTGAACGCCGTCGTGCCGCGGACGGCCGGCCAATCCCCGGTGAACGTCCGGCCCCGCGTTGGCGGGCCGAACTGGGCGGACGTCTCGCACGCGCTCGGCTCCCGGGCCGCGAGGAACGTGGCTCGGCCGCCGTCCACGGCGACCGACAGGATTTCGTCGGTGTCGCAGGTGGCGGTCACGGCGGACAGCCGCAGCACCAGACGCGACCGCGGGGCGGCCGTCAGGGGCGGCGCCGGCTCGAGCGACTGGATCTCGAACCGCGAGCCGTCCATGAACGCCGCCAGGATCCGCAGCCCGGCGGCTGCAGGGGCCGGCGCGGTCGGTGCCACGAAGTCGACGGCCCGCACGACGTCCGCGGGGATCGGGATCGTCGTCGTGTCGGCGGCGCGGCCGCCGGGGACGTCGACCGCGAGCGTGCCGCCCTGCCAGTCGATCCTTCGTGTCCTCGCGCGGTCGCCGTTGGCGAGGACGAGGACGTGCGTTCTCTCGGCAGGCTCCGCGGCGGTGCCGAGACCGCCCGGACCGATCCCCAGGCCGGCGCGGAAGCCGCGGACGGCGTCGGCCGGCAGCACGAGACGACCGAGGGCGGCCGACACGACGACGACCGTCTGGTCGTCGGCGGATTCGATCCGGCCGGCGAGCACGCCGCCATCGCGCAGCAGCACGAGCGGCCCCGACGGCCACGGCGGCACCGTGCCCCAGCGGACGACGTCGGGCGTCGGGACGTCGACGACGGCGGCGGGATCGGTGGATCCCGCGGGCCGCCAGCGGGAGCGGTCCGCGGCGATTGCCAGCGGCACGACGCCGTCATGGCTTCCGCCGGCGAGCTCCAGGCGTGTCGCGGCCGCCGGCCCGTCGGCCCGTGCCGCGCAGCAGCCGGCAACCGGCCACGACCAGAGCAGCGGCGCGAGCAGCAATGACGCTGATGCGTGGCACACGTTCATCGCCGTCGATCGCTCCGGTCACCGGAGTCGGGCTGGAAGAGCGGCACGAGCCCCTGCGGCATGGCGAGGATGGCCACCGCGGCCGCGGTGCCGTATTCCGGACAGGACGGGTCGGGCCACGAGCCGTCCTCCCGCTGCGCCGCGATGAGGCGGGCGGCGACGCCGGCGTGCCAGGACCTCCAGCCGTCGTCGTCGGCACGCCGGCCCTGCCACCGCCAGCGGGCGGCCGCCTCGTACGACAGCCCGTAGAGGGCGTAGCCGTCGCCCGAGTCGAGATCGATCGGATGGCCGTCGAGCCAGGCGAATCCGCGGCTGATCGCCTCGTCGTCGTCGTCGCGGTCGGCGACGAGCAGGGCGAAGAGGGCGGCGGCGGTGCGTGGCGAGCCACTCGGCCCCGCGGCGGCGAGGTAGCGGAAGCCGCCGTCGTCGTTCTGCAGTCCGGTGAGGAAATCGCCGGCGCGGGCGACGACGTCCGCGGAGACCTCGAAGCCGCTGTCGTGCAGCGCGCGGGTCGCGACGAGCATGGCGGCCGTCACCGAGAGGTCGGCGTCCTGCCGCCGGGCCTGGTAGCGCCAGCCCCCCTCGTCGTTCTGCGTCCGGTCGATGAGCCCGCGGGCGGCGACGAGGATCCGCGCCTGACCGTCGACGTCGTCCGACTCGCCGTACGCCTCGGCCAAGGCCGTGGTGGCGAAGGCGTGGGCGTACATCGGTCCGTGGGCCGCCTGCTCGTTGCCGGCGATGAGTCCGTCGGCGCCGGCGCAGCCGCGGAGATAGTCGACGCCGCGGGCGACCACCGCGGCATGGCGGCCCGATGCCGGCGTGCTGCCCGTCGCGATCATGCCCATCACGACCTGGGCCGTGACGGCGGCGCTGCCGCGAAACGGCCCTGAGCCCCACGAGCCGTCCGGCTGCTGCGCCTGTTCCAGCCACTGCAGGCCGCGGTCGGCGGCCCGCTCGGCCTCCGCGGGCTGCGGCCGGAGAGCGGTCGTGTCCGCGGCCCGCGCCGGCTCGAAGCAGGCCGCCAGCGCGAGCGCCGCGGCCCAGCCGTGGCCGTTGGACGTGAGCGGGCGTGTCGTGGTCATGGCGGTGCCGGGGAGGGACGATCGGGCAGCGATTGGAGCAGCAGGCGGTAGTAGGTGTCGACTGCCGCGCGGTAGGCCGGCGGCGTCGACTCGGCCGCGGTGCGGCCCGTCTGCCAGCGGTCGGTCGCCGGCAGTCGGCTCCAGACGCGTTCCACCGGCGACGCGTCCGCCGGCGGAGCGGCCCGGGCCGCCGCCGCCACGGGCCCGCCGTCGGGAGTGGCCGTCGCCGCGGCGGCCGGCCCCGCGCCGTCACCGCCGCGCGACGGCGGTGACGGCCGCGACGAGCCGACGGCGGCGACGCGGTCTGTCTCACCGGCGATGCGTTCGACTGTCGTCGCGGCGGCGGTCAGCGGGCCTGGCGACAGCTCGACGCCATCCTGCTGCGAACGATGTGGCGGCAGGAGTTCGGCACCCGGTTGGTCGTCGCCGGCCGCGCCGAGTCCGGCGGCGATCGCCGTCAGCGCGTCGGCGAGCGCCGCCGCGGCGGTGCCGGCCGCATGGAGCCTGTTGGCCGAGATGGCGGCCGGGGACGCCTCGGTAACGAGGCTGTCGAGGCTCTCGAGCCGCTCGATCGCGGACGCGAGCCGCTCGCACGGAGAGCTGCCGGCGGCCACGCGGATCGCGCGGCCGCCGGCCGCGATCGACCGCAGGCACGTGGTTTGGATGGCCGCGAGTTCCTCGAGCCTGTGCCGATCTGCGCGGGGCAGCGATTCGGCGCTGGCTCCGGGCGAGCGGGCGAAGTCCGCGGCGAGCACGTCGGCCAGTCGGCGCTCGACGGACGCCGCGGCGGCGAGCTGCGCGGCGGCGGCGACCGCCTCCGGCGGGAGCGATGCGGTCGTCGGCGGGGCCGTGCGGGCCGCAGCATGGTCGGCAGTCCCGGCGGCCCGTGGTGGAGTGCGTGGCGTCGAGCACTGCCGCCGCAGGGCGTCCTCCCAGCCGGGGCCGGCGATCATCGTGGAGCACCACACCGCCAGCGCCGTCGCGATGCCCGCGAGCGCGCCGGCCGCATCGGCCACGAGCCCGGGCACGACCGGGCCGCCGGCAGCGCGCGCGGCCGCCGCGGCCTCGTCGATCGCCAGTCGCTCGAACTCGGCCGTCGTCTCGTCGGGACTCGGGCCGGGGCGATCGATCGGCCGGTGACCGCGGGGACGCCGCCGCGGGCGTGCCGGCGTCGGCCCGAGAAACTCCACCGCCCGCGACACGCTCTCGCCGAGGCTCGGCCGCGCCGCCTCGGTCGCCAGCGCGACGGCCAGCCGGGTCGGCCAGCCCTCGCCGGCGATCCGGCGGCGCCACAACGCGATCGCGGGGATGAAGGCCGCGGTGAGAATCAGCGCGAGCTTCGCGGCGGGCGGCAGGAAGGCGATGCCGACTCGACCGCCGCTGGCCACGTCGATGGCGGCGAGCGCGGCGACGATGACGGCCGCGGTGGCCAGCCAACTGCCCGCGGCCGCCAGCAGCCGACCGGTGCGGGTGATCGTGACGGCCCGGTCGAGCGATCGACGCAGCTCGTCGGCCGTGGCGGCCGGCGCAGTGGCGACTCGCGGCGTCATGAGGCAATGCTCCCGGCGGGCGAAGCGCCCCGTCGCTGCCACCACGTGCCGACGGCCGCGAGCACGAGCAGGAGCAGGAGCAGGTTCGCCGCCGCGGGCGACCCCAGCCAGCCCGGCCAACCGCCGGCGGCGACCGCGGACGACGCTCCCGTCGCCCGCTCCGCGCGGGCCGCAGCGGCCGCGACCGCATCCGGCAGCCTGGCGATCGTGTCGATGCCCACCGCCTCTCCGTCGCTCTCGCGGGCCGCCCTCTCCATGGCCGCCGTGGCCGACGGACTCTCGGCGGTCTCGATCACGGGCTCGGCGACGATGAGTTCGTGGACGAGGGGCGCGGGCGCCACGCCGTCGGTCGCCGCCCCGTCCGGAGGCACCAGCCGCACCGCGTGCAGCCCGGCGGACAGCCCCGCGATCGTGACGAGGGCCGAGCCGCCGACGTCGGCCGCGGGCAGCGTGCGGGCGCCCGTGACGCCTGCGACATCGCCGTCGCGCGGCGGCGATGTGGGCGATCGCGACGTGACCTCGACGTGCCAGCCCGCCAGCGGCACGTCGCCGCGGGTGGGAACGATCTCGATCTGCACCGCGTCGCCGGCGACGGGCGCGGACGGCCTCACGGCGGGCGTGGCCGCGAGCAGCCTGCCGAGCTGATGCGGCTCGGCGAGCCGGCGCAGGACGCCTCGCCAGTACGCCGCGTACGCCCGCTCGTCGTGCCGCCGCCAGCGCCATGTCTCGCACAGTTGGCCGAGGATGGTGGCCGAGCCCAGGCGATCGACGAAGGCGGCGGGCGCGGAGGCATCGTTCGCCGCGGCGCGGACGATGATCCTGGCCGTCGGCCGCAGGAACGCTGGCCGCAGCACCGCGAAGACCTCGGGATGCAGGCCCGTGCCGCCGGCCGCATCCTCGGCGGGCGGCAGCCAGCCACCGGTGCGGCCGCCGGCCGTCGCCTGGAGCCGTCGCGGCATGGACGAGTCCGCGATGCCCCCGGGCACCGCGGGGAGCCAGGAGAGCCCGGCGTCGGGATCGTTCCAGGAAAGCGGCCCCGGTAGCCAGGCGATGCCCACGGCGTCCTTCGCGGCCGCCTCGCGCAGCGTCCGCCACGAGGCGGCCCGGTCCGCGGGCTGCGCCGCGGCGGGCACGTCACCCAGGATCACCACGTCGAACCTGTTCCACTCCGACCGCTCCAGCGGCAGCGGCAGGGTGCGCGAGCGGCCGAGGGCCCGCGGGTCGAGCATGCAGGTCTGCACGTCGAAGGCCCGGTCCCGGGAGAGCAGCCGCTCGAGAAACCTGTATTCGAACCGTGGAGCCGACTCGATGAAGAGCACGCGGAGGGGAGCGTCGGCGACGGCCAGCGGGCAGGTGAGCGCGGCCACCGCGGACTCCGCGGCCGCGGCGGCATGGTAGACGGAGATCACCGGCGACACGAGCCGCGGTTCCGTGCCGGTGAACGAGCCGGGCGGCGCCGTGAGCCGGCCGCTGAACCGGGCCGACATACCGTCGGCGGACGGGCTGGAGTCGAGTGACGCCCGCGCGAGCGTGGGGCCGCCGGCCGCCGCAGACATCCGCAGCTCGAGCGGACCGGCCGGTGCCGTCGCCTCCGCCTCGACGACGACTGCGAGCGGCTCGTCGCTGCGACACAGCCGCGGTGTCCGGATGCTCGTCACGCGGAAGCCCGGCGGCGGGGCATGGCCTGCCGAGCCCTCGTCGGCAGCCGCGGGAATGGCGACGAGAGGCACTCCCCGGACCGCCGCCATGCGGGCGGCACTGGCCCATGATGCACCCGCGGTGATCGCGCCGTCGCTGGCCACCACGATCGCGGCGGGAAGCGGCGGCCCGTCGTCGGAGCGGCCGTCGTCGCCGGCCTGGATGATCGCCTCGATCGCGGTGCCGATGCGGCTGGCGGACGCGGCCGGCGCCACGGCCTCGAGGCCGTGGATCGCCGCCGCCGGCGCGCCGCCGGGGAACTCGCCCAGCGGCACGAGGTCCGCTGCGGCGGCGAAGACGGCGAGCGGTCGATCGCCTGCGACCTGTTCGAGCGGGCTGCCGCGGGTGGCGGGGGTCGTGAGCGCCTCGAGCACGGCGTCGAGACGGCCGCGGGGTGGCGCGGCGCTGCGGCCCGCCATGCTCGGAGAGTTGTCGATCAGCAGGGCGACCGGTCGCCGGCCTACGGCGGACCGCTGTCGGCCCGCCGGCAGTCCGGCCCATGCCAGACCCATCGTCGCGAGGACGGCCAGCGCGACGGCGCGGCCCGCGTGCGGCAGTGCGGCCGCGAAAGAGTCGGCGACCTGGTCTGCCGCGCGCGACGAGAGCCACCAATCGGCCAGCAGGCAGGCGATCGCGACCGCGAGCAGGGGCGGCGCGAGCGGCACGACCGGCGTTGGCCGACGACTGGACGTCGCGGCGGCGAACTCGGTCGATCCAGGCGCGGCCGCGGCCGAGGCGGCCAGCAGCCGCGTGACCAGCCGATCGATGAACGGGATGAAGGCGGGCCAGGCGGCGAGATCGCTCCAGGCGGCGGCCATGCCTCCGTCGCCACGCATGGAGAACGCCAGCGGCAGCGCCGACACGCAGACGACCCCGCGCCCGCGGCGGGATTCCACGAGCAGCGGCCGGCCCATCGGAGTCGCCCGGGCGAGCACGGTCGCCGGTCGGACGACGACGAGATCCGCCGCTTCCGTCACGCCCGGTCCGGCGAGCGTCGTGACCCCGGTGTCGGCCGCCGCGGGTGCGGACAGTGACTCGGCCACTTCGATCGCGGCATCGTCAAGCGACAGCCGCCCGGCGACGGTGACGCCGGCGAGTTCGTCGAGCCAGTTCGACAGCCTTCTGCAGTCTTCGGCGTCGGCGACCGCCCGTGGTCCGATGCAGACGAGCAGCCCGGCCCCGGCCTCGACCGCGGCCGTGAGTCGCCGGGTGTCGGCAGCGGCCGGCGGCGGCTGGTCGGCAAGAATGAGGAGCGATCTCGGCGCCGTGGGCAGGAGCGGCAGGTCGTGGACTGCAGCCTCCACGACCGTCGGCGGCGCGGCGTCATCCTCGGGCGACCTGCCCAGCGTGCCGGCCGTGCCGGCGAGTGACTCGAGCCCGCGTCGGATCGCCACGGCGGCATCGGTGTCGTCCGAGGCGGTCTCCGGGGAGAGGATCGCGATCCGGCTGTCGCTCGCTCCCGCCACGACCTGCCGGCCGACAACCGTCGAGCGCAGGCCCGTCATGCCGGCCGGCGGCCGCCAGAGCGGGCGGGCGGCGGCAGTGGCGGCCGTCGCCAGCAGAAGTCCGCGGACGATCACCCGCAGCCAGGGCACCCCGCCGCGGGTGATGCGGCTGGATCGGGCGGCCTGGGACAGCAGTTCGCTGGGCCCCCACCGCACCACTGTGGGCCGTCGCATCGCCAGCCGGGCCAGCAGCAGCGGGATGATCGCCGCCGCCAGCCACCAGAGCATCCACGGCAGCGGCAGCGAAAGGCCCGGGCCCATCAGCGGGTCCCCGGGCCGGGCTGCGGATCGTGCGCCGCCGGCCTGGCGGCGGCGCTGCGGGCGACCTGCTCGCCAAGCAGCCGATCGATGATCGCGTCGGGGCGGATGCCCTCGCTTTCCGCCTCGAACGTCGTGACGAGGCGGTGGCGGAGCACGGCGGCGGCGGCCCGGTGCACGTCGCGCACCTCGACGCAGGGACGCCCGTCGAGCGCGGCGGCGGCCTTGGCGGCCAATACCAGGAACTGCGCCGCCCGCGGGCCGGCCCCGTAGCGGACCAGGCCCCGCAGCCACTCCGGGGATTCGGCGGCCCCCGGCCGCGTGGCCCGTACGATTCCCACCGCGCACCGCATGACGTGATCAGACACGGGGATCGCCCGCACGGTGTCGCACACCGCGGCGAGCGTCTCGCGCTCGACGGCCGCGGCGATCGGCGCCGCCGCGGGGCCGGTGCTGCGGCGGACGATCTCGAACTCGTCGTCGCCCGTGGGGTAGTCGACCCGCAGCAGAAACATGAAGCGGTCGAGCTGTCCCTCGGGCAGCGGATAGGTGCCTTCCTGGTCGATGGGGTTGCGGGTGGCGAGCACGAGGAAGGGCCGGGGCAGCGGATGGCACGTGCCACCGGCGGTGACGTGCCCCTCCTGCATCGCCTCGAGGAGCGCCGACTGCGTCTTGGGCGGCGCCCGGTTGATCTCGTCGGCCAGGATCAGGTTGTGAAAGACGGGACCGGGCAGGAACCGCGGCCGCCTGCGGCCGTCGGCGGGGTCCTCGTCGAGCACCTCGGTGCCGGTGATGTCGGCCGGCATCAGGTCGGGCGTGAACTGGATCCTGCCGAAGTCGAGGGCCAGCGCCCGTGCCAGTGACTTCACGAGCAGCGTCTTGGCCAGGCCGGGCACGCCCTCGAGCAGGCAGTGGCCGCCGCTGACGACGGCGACGAGCAGGTCGTCAAGAAGACGCCGTTGCCCGACGATCACCGGGGCGACCGCCTCGAGCACCCGGCTGCGGAAATCGGCCGCCTGCCGCAGCGCGGCGGCGGCGGAGACGGCGGGCGACGGGCTGGGCGGTGCGGGGGCCGGCATGGTGGTCATGGTGATGTCACCGCGGGGTGGGATCGGGGGCGGAGGGCGGTGCGGGACGGATGCAGCAGATCGCGCCGGCGGCGATCACGAGGCGGCCGTCGGCGACCGCGAGGCGGGGACCGTGCGAGGCGTCGTCGGCCGCGTCGGCCGCGTCGACGAGAGCCGCGGCATCGACGGGCCGGCGGCGCCGCTCGAGCGTGACGGCGTCGAGCACCTCGATCTGCAGGCCGTGCGTTCGGGCCGAGCCATCCGCTGCGTCATCGACGGCGACGGGCAGGAAAATCGTGCCGGCGGCAAGCGCGGCCCCGGCGGAGCGCCCTGGCATCACGCCGGCCGCGGCGAACGCTGCCGTCTGGCGGCCGTCCTCGACCGCGAGCCGGCGGAGCGTCGCCCCGGCCCGGCCGCCGGCCCGGGTGGTGAGCACGAGGCCCCCGGAGATGGCGCCGAGCACGCCCGTCACCGGTTCGTCTTCGGCCCGCCACTCCCAGATTCGAGTGCCGCCGCGCGGATCCACCGCCACGATCCCGGTGCCGTCGCCGGCAGCGAGAAGCAGGCGATCGCGGACGAGATGCGGCGGCGAGACGCATGTCGCGTCGCCGGCGGCCGCGGCGTCGCCGGCCGTGGTCCAAGCGACGGTGCCGTCGCGGTCGAAGGCATGTACCGCGCCGGTGTGCGTGTCGACGACGATCCTGTCCTCGGCGAGGCAGGGCTGGCGTCGGCCCCGCGCCCGGTCGGAGCCGTCGGCCGCCACGGCGGTGCCCAGGCCGCGGACCCAGCGCAGGCCGCCGTCGCGCGAGTCGAAGACGGCCAGCGCGAGGCCGCCGCGGGCGTCGTCGGCCCGGATCACGACGCAGCAGAGTTCGTGGTCGACGACCGGAGGGCCGTCGAATGCCGTCGCGCCGCGCGGCGCGAGCCGAGCGGCATCCGCCGCCGTCGCGGACCATGCGAGCCGTCCTTCGGCGGAGTCCGACAGGTCCAGGCAGACGAGCAGGTGCCCGTCGCGTCCCTGGTCGATGACCGCGTAGGCCTTGCCGCCGGCGGAGGCGGCCGCCGTGGGCGGGAGCGTGCAGGCCGATGCCGGGCCGCCGACGCCGCGCGGAAAGATGCACGTGTCGCGTTCATCCGCGGCAGGCCAGCGCGGTCGGCCGTCCGCCAATGCCACCGCGTGCACGCTTCGGCCCGTGTTCCAGACGACCAGCCCGTTCGCGATCGAGAGCGGCGGTGGCCCGGCGGCGACGCCGCACGTCGCCGGGCCGGCGGCCACCCGCCACGACACCGGCCAGTCGGTGGCCGTCCAGGCGGCCGCGGCCTGGCGCTCGCGCACGGCGGTCGACTGCTCGAGAGCCCGCTCCAGAGCATCGAGTTCCTGTGACTTCGCGGCCACGAGCCGGGTCGTCGTCGAGTCGCCCCGTGCTTCGGCGTCACGGGCCGCGGATCGCCAGTGATCGCGGGCCGTGACGAACCAGCCGCGCTCCGCGGCCGCATCGGCTGCCGCCAGCGCGCGGATGGCCGAGGTTCCGGCCGCCTCGCGGCCGACCGCGGTCGGCGGTGAGGCCGCCATCGCGCATGCCAGGCCGAAGAGGAGCGTCGCCGCGGCCGGAGACCTGCGC
>Ga0315906_10009502_pt1 | contig 11557 bp, 7 predicted proteins | sample LakEriMetagenome_4_FD_203526 | JGI IMG/M metagenome (GOLD analysis project Ga0315906, IMG submission 203526) | Freshwater fungal communities from buoy surface, Lake Erie, Ohio, United States - Buoy 2 MA122 | ecosystem: Environmental > Aquatic > Freshwater > Lake > Lake biofilm | place: USA: Lake... | reverse complement strand
TAGATCACGAGGAAGACGAAGAGGTTGTCGATCGAGAGCGAGAGCTCGACGACGTAGCCCGTGAGGAACTCGAGGAAGAGGGTTCCGGCCGCCTGCGCGGGCTCCATCTTGAAGTAGCGCGTGTCCTCGAGGAGCAGGGGGTTCGCCGTGATCTCGGCAAGGGCGAACTGGCGGAACGCCACGGCGACACCGAGGGCGGTGAGCACGCAGATCGCGGTCCAGGCGACCGAGACCTGCATCTGGCGCCGTGCCTGTGCGGCAGGTGTCGCGCCTCCATGCGCGAGTCTCTCGATCACGAAGAGGTCGAGGGCCAGCAGCGCGGCAACGCCGCCCAGGAAGGTGGCGAGCAGGGGCCAATAGTCGAGTGGACTGAAGACGGCGTAGGCGAGCAACGGAAGCCTCGGGTTAGTGCGGGCGCGCAGTGTAGGGGCGGGAACCTACCCCGTTCGCCCATGGAACGCCGCCCGCCCGTGAAGTGAGGCGTGGCTGACGTCGATGGCGGGGCGACGAGGTGCGAGGCGTTGTAGTTCCAGAACGGCCGCGCGGCCGTCCCGCAGCCTTCCTGAGACGACCGATGCAGCACGAAGTTCCTACCCGGTTCGAATCACACGCGCCCCGTTTCCGGCCGCTCCGATGGATTTCCTGCGTCGCGGCGTGGGCTCTCTCTCCCACCCCTCTTGCGCTCGCACAGGATGGGGGAGATCTCGCGGGTGTCGGCGACACGTTCGACGCCGCGGAACTCATTCCGTCCGCGGCGGCGGGGCTTCCGCCGATTCTGCCGGGTCAGGAGCCCGGCGCGCGAGAGCGGGGTGCCGTCTCTCCAGTACCTCCCCCCGCCGATGCGGCGCGAGAGTGGTTCGGTCACGCCGACTGGTGGACTTGGTCGCGCGCGACCGGCGACTGGGGCGGTGCGCGGACCGCGGCCGAGGATGCAGGCTTCGAACTCAACGGCTCGGTGATCACCGAATGGTCGCGCGTCTTCTCGGGCGGCACCGACAACGCGAGCGCGTTCCGGTTCCTCCTCGACCTCAACCTCACGGTCGACCTCGAGAAACTCGTCGGACTGAAGGGTGGATCGGTCTTCGCGGACTTCCAGAACGCCGACACCGGTATGGGCGCGCTGGTCCACGGCGGTTTCCAGCCCTACTCGAACATCGCGATCGACGGCAGCATCACGCAGCTCTCGCAGCTCTGGTACGAGCAGTGGCTCTTCGACGACGTGCTGCGCGTGAAGGTGGGCAAGGTCGACGCGAACACCGAGTTCGCATACATCCCGGCGGCGGGCGGCTTCATCAACGCGAGCGCCGGGTTCACGCCGACGATCTTCGCGCTCCCGACCTATCCGAATCCGTCGACGAGCATCAACGTGTTCCTCTATCCGACCGAGACCTGGTACGTCGGGTTCGGGGCGTACGACGGCGCGGCGACGATCGACGGCGTACCGACCGGTTCGCGCGGACCTTCCACGTTCTTCAGCGACGATCTGTCGGACGACTGGTTCCTCATCGCCGAATCGGGCGTGACCATCGGCGAGGCGGGGTTCCTGCGCGATCTGCGCGTCGCGGCGGGCGGATGGTGGCTCGTCGGCGACGTGCCGAACTTCGACGGCGGAGCCGACGACGGCACCGGCGGCGTATTTGCGCTCGCCGAGTCGCGTGTCTGGGCGCCGGATGGTGTCGATTTCGGGAACGACGAGGACACGCGCGGTCTCTGGGCGTTCCTGCAGGCGGGTTGGAGCGATCCGAACGTCGCGCTCGCCGCACAGCAGTACGGCGGAGGATGCTCGCTCACCGGCACGTTCCCCGGTCGTGACGACGACTCGACCGGCATCTACGCCTCGTACGTCGTCTTCGGCGACGACCCGACGTCGGGGCTCGGCGACGCGGAGTTCTCGCTCGAGATCTTCTACGACATCGCCATCACGCCGTTCCTCCACCTGAAGCCCGACCTGCAGTGGTTCCACGATCCGTCCGGCGACGGTTCGACCGACGACGCACTCGTCGGCACGCTGCGACTCACGATCACGTTCTGAATCGACCGACGCATGTGCCAGGCACATGCGACCCGCCAGGATCCACCCATGCATATCTCGTCACGACTGGCTCTCGGATTCGCCGCCACCGGTGCACTCGTCCTCGCCTGCGCGGGCGCGGGCTGGTTCGGCGCGCGCACCGCATCGACCTCCATCGACGCGCTCGCCGGTCCTGCGTGGAACACCGCGAACGGCGCGATGGAGGCCGCGATCGGGGTCGGCGAGGAGATGCGCGTCGTGTCCGACATGCTGGCGCGCGGCGAGGCGCGTGCGCACGGACTCCTCGACGCCGAGAAGGAGACCGACGCCGCCCTGGAGTCCGCGCTCGCAACCGGACTCATCGATACCAGCCTCTCGAAGCGCGTCGGTGAGCTGCGCAGGACGCACGTCGCGGCGACCGAGCGGCTCGCGCTCGCGCAGGCGTCGTGGGTTGAGGCGCGTACGAAGTTCGACGCCACCACCGCGGAGTTCGTCGCCTTCGGTCGCCGGATCGAGGAGATCGGCGACGGGCAGGTCGAGCGGATCGAGGGAAACCCCGAGCAGACGTTCAGCTGGAACACCGGACTCTCGCAGGCGTGGGAAGCCGCCGACGGCGGCATGGAGTCGAACATCGGACTTCTCACGGTGCTCTATCACCTGCAGCGCGCCGTCACCGGTGAACCGATCGAAGCGTGCCGCAAGGGCATCGACGAGGGACTTGGATTCCAGCGCGAGGCCTCGGAGGGCATGCTCGCGACCGGCGCGTTCAACGTGCCTGTCGCCGATGGTGCGACGGAACTCGTGAGCGACCGCTATCGCGCGCTCTTCGAACGGTTCACGGGCGAACTCGAGGCGTTCTACGCGGCGACGGTCGCGCGCCACGAGGCCGACGGTGCCTACCGAATGGCGTCGACCGCGCTGCTCGCCGAGATCGCCCGCTTCGAGGCCGCCGGTGACGGCGCGATGGAGTCGGAGGCCGTGGCGGCGGTTTCGGCTTCGCGGTGGACGGCCGCGTTCACGGCGACGCTCGGCGGCGTGGCGCTCGTTCTCTGTGCGTTGTGCGCCTACGTGATCTCGCGCTCGATCGTGCGCCCCTTGCGCGAGGTCGATGCGGCGCTTGCCGAGATCGCCTCGGGTGACGGCGATCTCTCGCGCCGGCTCGATGCGTCGCGCGCAGACGAGCTGGGCTCGGTGGCGCGGAACTTCAACGCGTTCGCGGAGAAGATCTCGCGATCGATCGGCGAGATTCGCTCGCAGGCGCTCGAGCTCTCGTCCGGTGCCGCGAAGATCGACGGCACCAGCCGGAGCCTCGCGAGCGATGCGAGCGAGCAGGCCGCGACGTTGCAGCAGGTGACCGCGAGCATCGAGGAACTTGCCGCGATGGTGGCGAAGACCGCGACGAACTCGTCGGGCGCGGCGACGATCGCCGGCAAGGCGCGCACCGATGCCGATGGCGGCGCCGCGCGCATGAAGGAACTCGTGGCCGCGATGGATGAAATCCGCACATCGAGCGAGAAGATCGCGAGCATCATTCGCGTGATCGACGAGATTGCGTTCCAGACGAACCTGCTGGCGCTGAACGCCGCAGTCGAGGCTGCGCGTGCAGGCGAAGCGGGTCGCGGATTCGCCGTCGTCGCGCAGGAGGTGCGCAGCCTGGCGATGCGTTCGGCTGAAGCCGCCCGTGACACCGCCGCGTTGATCGAGGAGTCGGGCGACCGCGCCGAACTCGGCGTGCGGCTCGTCGGCGACGTCGAGGGCGTGTTCGACCGCATCGTGGGAGGTTCACGCGAGGTGGCGGAGCTGCTCACCGAGATTTCTCGCGCGAGCAACGATCAGTCGCAGGCGATTCGACATGTCTCGTCGAGTATGCAGGAGATCGATCAGACGACGCAGGGGAACGCGGCAGCGAGCGAGGAACTCGCCGCGACCGCGGGCGAGACGAGCGCGCAGGTGGCGGCCATCACGCAGACGCTGCACGGGTTCCGCACCTGAGCGCTGGGTTCGTGGTGCGGGCGGCGGCCGCGAAGTCCGTCAACCCGTCCGCATCCAGCGACCGAGGACGACGCGCGACACGAGGCTCGTGAGTCCGAACAGCGCGAATCCGACGCACGCCGCCAGCACCACCGCGACGAACACGCGGTCGGTCTGGAAGTTGCGCATGGCGGTCGTGATCTGGATTCCGAGCGGAGCGCGCTCGCCACCCTCCGCCGCGAGGAACTCGCCGGTGATTGTTCCAATCGTCGCGAGGCCCGCCGCGATGCGAAGGCCCGTGACGATCGACGGCACCGCGGAAGGCACCGCGAGCTTTCTCCACGTGGCGAAGCGGCCCGCGCCGAGGACATGGAACAGTTCATCAAGTTCAGGCGCGCGCGAGCGGAGTCCGGCGAGGGTGTTCGCGATCACCGGGAAGATCGCGACGATCGCGGTGCTCGCCACGACCGCTGGACGTCCGTAGCCGCACCAGATCACGAGGAGCGGTGCGATCGCGACCAGCGGCACCATCTGGAAGAGCAGCGTGATCGGGTAGACGCTCCGCTCGACGCGCGTCGAAAGAGACAGCATGCTGCCGATGGCGATGCCGCCCGCGGCAGCGATGGCGAAACCAATGGTGGCACTGATCGCGGTCTCGCCCGTGGCGATGAGGAACGGTCGCGGGTCGGCAACGAACGTGTCGACCACGGCCTTGGGCGACGGAAGCACGAAATCAGCGATGCCGAAGAGCGACTTCGCGAGTGCCCAAGCGCCGATCGCGGCGGCGATGGTGATCGCTGGGCCGACGGCGCTACGAAGGACGAGACGCACCTTCATGCGCGGTCCCCCATGGATCTCAGCGAATCCGTGCGACTATTCGAATGCATGTTTGCACGAATGCCTGCGAGGAGCGCAGTGCTCGCGTCGCGCGCGCAGTTTGCGAGTGCGTCGCTCGTCCACGTCGTGGCATCGCGGGCGATACCGGGTGTGGAGAGATCGGCGACGATGCGCGCCGGACGCGGCGAGAAGACGAGGACTCGCTCGGCGAGGTAGATCGCTTCGGGCACCGAGTGCGTCACCAGCACGAGCGTGAAGCGCTCGCGTTCCCAGAGTCCACGGAGTTCTTCGTCAAGTTCGTGGCGGGTCACTTCGTCGAGGGCGCCGAAGGGTTCGTCGAGGAAGAGGTACGTGGGACGCGTCACGAGCGCGCGGGCGAGCGCCGCGCGCATGCGCATACCACCCGAGAGTTCGCGCGGAAAGCGTGCGGCTGCGTCGTCGAGGCGCACGCGCGTGATCGCCTCTCGTGCGCGTGCGAGGCGTTCGTCATGCGCGACGCCCGCCAGCTCGAGGGGCAGCGCGACGTTCTCGACCACGGTGCGCCATGGAAGAAGGCGGGGCTCCTGGAAGCAGAGTCCGACCGCGCCCGCGCCGCGGGCGACCGTGCCCCGGTCGGAATGCTCGAGCGACGCCATCATGCGGAGGAGCGTGGTCTTTCCGCAACCGGATGGCCCGAGCAACGCCGTCGCGCTGCCCTTGGCGATGGTCGCGTCGACGGCCGCCACCGCGTGGACCGTTCCGAAGGTGCGCGATGCGGCCACAAGGCGGATCTCGCCGGGCTCCGCGCGTGTCGGTGTTGGTGCGTCGGTCGTCGGCATGGTCCGGGGCGCGCGGGCTGCGTGTCGTCGCGTGTGCGCGGCGTACCTTACACTCCGCGCATGACGACCCGTTCCGCCTCGACCTGTCCGACTGGATTCGCCCGCGTGTCCTCCGAGGGCGCGTGGATGGGACTCGCCCGCAACGCCGCGCGTCTGGCGGCCGCGGCCGGAATCGCGTTGCTCGCGGCCTGCGACGGCGGCGCGCCGACGCCGGGTGCAGCCGAGGCCGGGACTGACGGGGCGCCTGCAACCGGCGCCACGACCGAGGCGCCCTTCCCGATGACGCTGCAGCTGAACTGGGTCGCGGAGCCCGAGTTCGGAGGCTTCTTCGCGGCGGCCGACCTCGGGCTCTTCGCGAAGGAAGGGCTCGATCTCAAGGTGGTGCAGGGGAGCGCGGACGCGCCCGCGCCGCAGCTCGTCGCAAGCGGCAAGGTCGAGCTTGCGGTGGTGGCCGCGACGCAGCTCGTGGAACTGAACGACGCCGGTGGCGATCTGGTCGCGATCTACGCGGTGTTTCAAACGAATCCGATGGGCGTGATGGTGCACGAGGCGTCGCCCTACGAGACGCTCAACGCGCTGTGGGAATCGCCGGATGCCACGCTCGCGATCCAGGACGGTCTCGCCGACTTCGCCTATCTCTCGAAGGCCTTCCCGGGCGGCAAACTCCGCATCGTTCCGTACACGGGAAGTCTCGGGCAGTTCGCCGTCGATCCCAAGCTCGCTTCCCAGTGCTTCATTCCATCGGAGCCCGCGGCGCTTGAGTTGAAGGGCGTCAAGACGCGCGTCTTCCAGATCGCCGAGGCGGGATTCAATCCATACAACGCGGTTGTGGCAACCACGCGCTCGTTCCTCGCGAAGCACCCGAAGGAATGCGCGGCGTTCGTGCGCGCGTCTGCCGCCGGCTGGCGTGCGTATCTCGACAATCCCGCTCCTTTCAACGCGACGATGGCGAAGCTGAATCCGGCGATGTCGCTCGAGGCGATGGCGCTGTGCGCTGAAGACCAGAAGTCGTTGATCGAGAATGACGAGACGAAGCGGATCGGGTTGGGTGGCATGCGGCTCCCACGCTGGGAGGAGACCGTGAAGCAGCTGGTCGAGCTCGGGCGCGTGAAGACGGCCGCCGACGCCGCGACGCTTTTCTCCTGGGACATGTCCGCCGACACCGCGCGCTGAGCGCCGAGGAGCTTTCGCGCGTGGATGCGCCGCGCACCATCCTGCACGTTGACATGGACGCGTTCTACGCGTCGGTCGAGCAGCGCGACGATCCGTCGTTGCGCGGAAAGCCCGTGCTTGTCGGCGGCCGTGAGGGGCGTGGGGTCGTCTGCGCAGCAAGCTACGAGGCGCGGAAGTTCGGCTGCCGCAGCGCCATGCCGATGTCACAGGCGATGCGACTGTGTCCGCAGGCTGCCGTGGTGAAGCCTGATTTCGCGAAGTACACAGCGGCGTCGCGCGCGATCCGCGCGATCTTCGAGCGCTACTCGCCCGAGATCGAGCCGCTCGCGCTCGACGAGGCGTTCATCGACGCGACGGCGTCGCTCGCGATCTTCGGCACGGGTCGCGTGATCGGCGAGGAGATCCGTGCGGCGGTGCGTGCGGAGTTGGCGCTCACCTGTTCGGTCGGCATCGCGCCGAACAAGTTCGTCGCGAAGATCGCGAGCGATCTCGAGAAGCCCGATGCACTCGTCGATCTGATGCTCGCGCCCGACGCGCTCGCGGCGCGCCTTGCACCGCTGCCCGTCGGACGCATGTGGGGCGTCGGTCCCGTCACGGCGCAGGAACTTGCCGCGCGCGGGTATGCGACGTTCGGCGACCTCCAGCGGGCGGGGGAGAAGCAGTTGGCGCTCTCGTTCGGCGACGCAGGGCGATCATGGTGGCGGCTTGCGCATGGTCGGGACGACCGCGCGGTCGAGTCGGATCGGGTGGCGAAGTCGGTTGGCGAGGAGGAGACCTTCCACGAGGACCTCGTCTCCGTGGCGCAGGTTGAGGAGCGGCTGCTCGAGCAGGCGGACGAGGTAGCGCGGCGACTTCGCGCGAAGGGGCTCTTTGCGAAGACGGTGTCGATCAAGATCCGATTCAGCGACTTCGAGACGCACACGCACGAGAAGACACTCGCGATCGCAACCGACCAGACGGTGGAGCTGCGCGACGCAGCGCGGAAGTTGCTTGCGAGCTTCGCGGCGAAACGGTGGCGCGCGGTCCGGCTGTGTGGGTTTGCGGCGTCGCGGTTGATGGAGGATCCGGGGCAGTTGCCGCTCTTCGGAGATGGAAAGCGGGAGAAACTGTCGAAGCTTGACGAGGTGCGCGACCGGATCCGCGACAAGTTCGGATGACATCCGAACGGTGCCTGGCACGTGCCATGCGGTGCCTGGCACCAGACGGCACGTGCCGTGCACCTTTGTGCATGCGGCGCAAGCAAATGCGATAACGGAGGTTGCGCGTAGCTGGAGTTGGTGCCTGGCACGTGCCATGCGGTGCCCGGCACCAAACGGCACGTGCCGTGCACCGTTCCGATCAGGCGCGCGTCTCGAGCAACTTGATCAGGTCCGTCGCCGTCGCGATCCCGAGCGGTGCCTCATCCGCTCGCCCGCGCTCGGTCACGATCACCGCCTCGAGGCGCGGATTCTTCGACCAGAGCGACAGCGCCTCGTCGGCGCTCGCCGTGCGCGGCACGAGCGCGAACTCGTCGCGACGGTGATCGCGCGCGAGTACCTCGCCGACCGACACCGACGCGATCGCGCAGATGATCCGTTCGCCCTCGCTTGCGGTTTCTCCTTCACCCGCCGCGCTCTTGACGCCTTTGACGGTCGGGAGATCGAGCGACCCCGCCGGCGCGCGGGGAACCTGCACCGACGCGGGGAGCGCGCACGACTCGAGATCGTGCGACGCGATCCACCGGACCACGCCGCTCGCGGTGAGCAGCGCCGCGATCTTTCCGTCGCGCTTCACCGGGAAACGCACCACGCCCTTCTGGCGGACCAGCGCGAGCACCCGCCCAAGCTTCTCGTCGATCGAGATCGTCACGACCTCCTTCGCCGCGAGGGTGCGCAGTTGCACGGGCGAGCGGAGTTCCTCGTCGATGGCCTCGAGTCGCGCGACTGTCGCCTCGGTGGGAACTGCGATGTACTCGATATCGCCGAACCGGTTGTGGACCAGCGCGTTGCGCAGCTCGCCTGCCTCGAGCAGGAAGTCGAGGTGGCGACCGAAGTGCCGGCGCTCGCTCGCGATTTGACGCACGGCCGACGCGAAGCCTCGCCGTCGACCCTCGCGGGGCTCGTCGAGCAGACGCTGCATCTCGCGGTCGATGCGGTTGTAGGCGCCCTCGAAGCGCGCAATGCGCGCGCGATCACCGTCGCCATGTGCGCCGTTGTCGCGGGGCTGCCGCGAAGTTCCGTTCGGTTCACCGTGCATTCGTCGAAGTTCCTCCGTCCGAGCGTTCCTTCGGTGTCGATCCCGTGTTGCGCACAGCGCCTTGCGCGCTTCTCGCAGAAGTTCTCGCGGCCTCGATCCTCTTCTTGATCTCGGGTCCGCCGAGCGCAGGGTCGATCGACTCGAGCCGGTTTGCACGCGCGGCAAGGTCGGCGGCGCGACGCGCATCACCCCGCGCGACCTCGGCGGCGAGCGTTTCAAGCATCGCCGCCTGTGCGCGCCACCAGAATCGATCACGTTCCACGTTGCCGATCGGAGCGAGATCGCGGAGCACCGCGAATCCCTCCGCACGTTCTTTCGCATCGTCGGAGCGGAGCAATGCCTCGCCGAGCACCCACGCCGCACCTCGATCGTCCGGGCGCGCGGCGACCGCGGCGCGCGCCGCGCTGCGGTCGCTCGCGTCGTTCGACAGAAGGAGACCGAGAGCACGCATGGCCTCGCCGCGCATGGCCTCACCACGCATGGCCTCGCCACGCATGGCCTCGCCGCGCGACCCGTCGGTGGTACGCGAGAGTGGGCTCGTGAGCGCGGCGAGTCGGGCACCTTCGTCGCGGAGCCGCTTGCGCGTGGCGACGTCCGTCGACCTCGCGACGCCCGCGTCGCACATGCGATCGAGGCGATCGGCGAGCGCTTCCGCCGCACGAGTCAACACGGTACGGGATGACGCCGAGCGCGCGATGACTTCGCCGAGCCGTTCCGGAACCGCGAACGAGGCCGCTCGCGCGTCGGAATCAGTCGGGGAATCAGCCGGGGAATCAGCCGGGGAATCAGTCGGGGAATCGGTCGGCGCGCCATCGGATCGATCGGCGACAAGGCTTGCGGCCCACGTGGAAACCGCGCGTTCCGCAGCCTGCGAGGCGGGATCCGCATCGATCGCGCGTGCGGCGAGCGCGACCGCCTCGGTGGCGTCGCCCGCCCTGTGCGCGAGCGCCGCGCGCACAGCGCCGCTGCGCGCGCGAAGTGCGTCCGTCTCGGTTGACTGCGCGCGTTCCAGCGCCGCGGCACGTTCGCGCAGCGGGGCAGTTTCCGTCGGCGATGGCTCGCGTGCCAATGCGAGTTCGATCGCGCGCAGCTCGCGGACATCGTCGCCGCGCACGACGCTTGCAAGCAGTTGTTCGGCGCGCGCAAGGTCGCGCTCGGCGAATCGCGGGAACATGGCAAGGTCGATGCTCTCGAGCATCCACTCGTCCCGCGCAGGGTCGTGCGCGAAGGTTCGCGTCGCGACGGCGAGCGCATCGACGAGCCGGGCTTCGTCCTCGAGCGATCGCCCGGCGCGTGCACGGCGTTCATCGAGCGCGATCGCGAGCGCCGCGCGCGTCCGATCGCTTGGCGTCGAGCGCTCCGCCAGCGCAAGCAGCAGGTCGGAGGCGTGAGACGCGTTGGCCGGGTCGAGACGCACGAGCGCCGACGCGTAGGGAATCGCAAACCATGTGGCGATCCCCGGATCGCGTGCGGCCTGGTCGGTCAGCGCACGAAGGTTGCGCGCCCCACCGCCCATGAGCTCGACGCGCACGCCGCCCGGATCCGCGCGCAGCACCGAGAGCGCCGCGTAAAGCGGGGTCGCCGACGGCTGCTCGACGAGTGCGCGCATCGGGGTATCGAATCGCAGCGCGCACGCGGTGGCCATGGCCGCGAGCGCCTCGCTCGCGTCACCGGACTTGCGCGCGTCGGACGCCGTGCGCTCGAAGAGCGCCGCAAACATCGCATCGGATGTCGCTGCACTGCCCGCGAGGCGCTCGCCCGAGAGGACCGCGACCGCATCGCGCCGAGCAATCGCACATGCCGCGATCACAGCGAGTGCGCCTTCGGCGCGTGCCACGTTGTCGGGGCTGCGAACGCCGGGCGGAGTCTGCTCGATCGCGGCGATGAGCGCGATCGCGGGATCCGCCGCACGGACGGCTTCGGCAAGAAGGCGCTCGCGCTCGCGAGTGCCACGCTGTGCGACTCGCGCCCGGGCGAGGGTCAGGAGGTCCGCGACGGCGCGCGGGAGCGGAAGCTCCGTGCGCGATGCAATCTCGAGAAACCGCGCGGCATCGGTGCGACGCTCGTCGGCGCGCTGACGCCGCACCGCGGCGGTCGCATCACCCGGCCCGAGATCCGTCGCTGCATCGCGCTCGACATCCGATTCGGCGAGCGCGAGTACTCCCCCGAGCATCGCCACGCGAAACGTCGCGGGATCGGTGGCGATCGCATCGGGCTTCGCTACGAGCACCGCCTGCAGCGCTTCCTCGGGAAGCATCGAGCGCGTGCGCGCAAGCGTGCTTTCGATGGCGGTGCGCTCGGACGCGCTGGCAACGCCCAACGCGAGTGCCGCGTCGCTGCTGTCGGCGGCGAGGCGGCGGAGGAGGAGATCCTCGGCGGCCTCGAGCCTCAGTTCGAGTGCGAGCGCGCGCTGCGTCTCGGGATCTCTCTCGCCCGCACCCTTGCGAACGAGCTCGAGTCGTGCGGCGGCGAGTTCATCCTCGGCACGTGCGAGTTCCACGCCACTACGCGC
>Ga0315906_10009500_pt1 | contig 11559 bp, 17 predicted proteins | sample LakEriMetagenome_4_FD_203526 | JGI IMG/M metagenome (GOLD analysis project Ga0315906, IMG submission 203526) | Freshwater fungal communities from buoy surface, Lake Erie, Ohio, United States - Buoy 2 MA122 | ecosystem: Environmental > Aquatic > Freshwater > Lake > Lake biofilm | place: USA... | reverse complement strand
CGGCGTACCTGTCTTCCAAAGATATCTCCAAACGGGCCACGACCACCAAACGGGTCAAACCCACCTCCAAATATATCATTGAGGTCTTGAAATCCGCCAGTGTGGAATCTAACTTGCGGACCGCCTCTACGCATCTGATCATATTCCGCACGTTTTTGTCCATCGCTTAGTGTGTCATATGCTACACTAATATCTTTAAATTTGGCTTGATCTCCGCCTTTATCAGGGTGATGCTTATTAGCCAAACTTCTGTAGGCTTTTTTAATTTCATCTGGTTCAGCATCTGGCTGAACTCCTAATATTTGATAATAATCTTGCATAGTCGTAAAAACAGGTCCAATAATAATGTGTATACTACACTATTTAATTGGACCTGTCAAGAGCTAGAAATTATTTCTTCTTAGCTGGTTCTGGAACTTTTTCACCTTCCACTTTTTTGTGGACTTTGATTTTTTTGCATTCTTGTACTGGTTTATTGGTTTTCTTATCCATTACAGTTTTGCCGTCCTTACCAACTTTATCTTTACAAACTTCTTTTACTTCTCCACCTGCATAAGCTGTTCCAACTAATGCTAGTGATGTTAATAATGCAAATATTAATTTCATTTTGTTTTTCCTTTATAAAACTGGATCGTCTGTTGGGACAATTTTCTTACCACTTGCTGTTACGGCTGGAGTCGCTGTCGCTCCAAATCCTGAATTACTGCCAAAGCCTCCAGCTGATGACGGGCTAGGTGTGCCTCCAAAGCTGCTTGAGCTAAAGCCTCCTGCGGAGCTTGCTGTTCCGAAACTTGGCGTAGCTGGTGCCGAGAAACTGCCTGTTGTTGCTGGAGGTAAGCTAGATGTTGATGATTGTTGTAGTCCGCCATTATTTGCTCCATTTAATTTTTCTTGTGTACGACCAAATGCCGCAATACCTAAAACTGCTCCCATTGCAATGTGGAATAAACCAGCACCTTGTAGTGTTAGAGGATTCCATTGTGTAATAGGACTATGAGTTAGAGTTTGTAGCAAACTCCACAAGATTGGAAATACAACCATATCCATGGTACATACTAACATATACATCCAACCCATCATTGGACGCCATTTAGCATTCATCCAATCTTCTTTTTTCTTTTCGCTTTCGCTTTTTAGTTCCTCAGACATTTCTTGCTCCTATGAAATTTAGAACCAAAGGAATATTCCATTGGCTGATAATAATACACCTACTCCTGCTACACCAAAACTTGCCCAGAACATTGGCATACTAACAGCAAGGATACTTGCTGATAAGACAACAATGGCTAGTTGATATGCTGTTGATGCATAGCCAATCCATGGACTAGACTTCTTTGCTAGTTCGCGATCAGCTTCCATCTTACGAGCATTAACAGCAATCTCTTTCTTGTCGCTGTCCATGCGTTCTGCTTCTGCTTTAAACTCTGCCTTTAGTTTAGGATCGCTAGTTGTCTTTGATGCGATTTCGTAACTGACTAAACGATTGTTCTTTGCTTGATATTGTGCCCAAGCATTGTTAGCACCTAATGTATTGTTTAATACTGTGCTAGACAACTTGCCACCATACCAACTGTTAACTGCTAAGAATAATGCAAATACAGAAATAACCATACCTGCTTTGTCTTTGATCTTTGCTTCGCGTTCGCTACGGGAACCAGCCGGTGCTTTAGGTGCATCTGTATCTTTTGGTTCTTTATTGATTAACTTTAAAACTGAATCTACTACGCTCATATTTGCTCCTTTACTTATTTAGGCTTTCGAATATTTCCTTATTGTCTTTATACCATTCGTTCCAAGCATCAACTTTGATACGACACTCATGGTATTTGCTGTAATTTTTTACTACAACTTCTAATGTTTTGCTTAATTCTTTTGTGCCAGGTTCAACTTTATCAAGATCTGGACAAGATTTTGTAAGTTCTTCTGGAACTGGCGGAAAATTTATTTTTACAGGAACAGTTGTTGAACATCCTGCTAGCACAATTAATGATAATACAACAAGATATTTCATTTTGTAGTCTCCTTCACAGGATTTTCAGATGCATTGTTTAATATATCTAATGCCTCTGGTGCTACTTTACATTCTTCATCAATTTTTGCCGCTACTTCCTTTATTCTATCAATGTAAACAACTTCTTGTTGTTTAACAATTTTTGTTTTATAAACAATTTTTTCTTGGATTTTTACTGTAACTTGTTGACTACGTTCTTCTGCTTCTTTAACTTTAGCTTCCATTTCAGCTACACGAGCTCTCCAACCCATCTCAGTTCCGTATCCACCCAATAAATATGCACCTGCTCCAAATAACAATACACCAACAATTTCTGCCGGTAATTTGTATTGATTAATCATTGGAATCCATGTTACTAGTTTGCTTAACACATAGAACCCAACTCCTAACCCAAATAGAATGTAATACACCCAGATAAAAAAGTTATCTGGGATTAAACTTATCATCCATGATATTTGTCCCATTTATTAATCCTCTAGAACGTGCAACGCATGTTTATAATGTTTAATTCGATCTTCTAAACCTAGTGTACCACCATTAATACGTTTAGTCATCGTTAGGATGTCACCACTATCAGCATATTGATTTAGGTTATTTGCTTCCCAGAACCAAGCGGCACTTTGTACACAACCTTCAAATGTTGTTAAGTGTTCGCTAGCTTCGTCTAGGCTAATTTCTAAACTTTCAGCATAGCGTTGATAGTTTGATTTACCAGTTAACTGAATAAGACCACGTCCACAGAATTTCCAACCATCTCCACTTGACTCATCTCCATTGCCCATTCGATTTGCGTAAGCACGATTAGCAATAGCTTCTTGTTTGTGAGCATAACGTTGTGCTGTAGCCATATCTGGAAAATAACGTGGCCATACTTTCATTAAACTTTCTGCTTTATAGTTTAAATTTTCTTTAATTGCTCTATAACCGCCTGATTCGTGAGCTGTTTGTGCTAGAAAAGCAGCAACTCTTGGCACAGTATCAATATCGTAATCTGGAAGTATTTGGCACAACGCTTCGTACCAATGATCTGCATAAGGATTCTTTCCAATAATCTCATTGAATTTTTTCTGTGTAAAATCAAATTTAAAGCTCATTATTATTTCCTTTCTAGTGCAACCGCCCATCCGCGGTTTTCAAATATAAATGTGTTGTCTACTTTGGTAATGTTGTAGTTACCAATGTATTTAGACAAAAACATAACTTCTGCCATGCTATTACTTTCTAACATGATAGGGCCTTTTACTTCTTCGTATACTTCTTGCCTTGTACCACTAGTTACAATATCAAATGTAATTAAATCTCCAGGAGTGCGTTTAAAACTAATAGTTTCGTCAAGTAATTTTATTTCATCAGAATAACTGTTTACAAAAAATTCTTGAAAATTATCTAATTTACTGCGTTCTGTTGCTGCATCATAGGCATTTTTATCTGCTGGAATAGCCGCTGCAAGATTTTCTTCCGTAGCATCTTGACTTTTAAAATTTTTAAAATATCTAAATTTAAAGTTAGAAATACCTGTAATTTTTTTAACACCATCGAGTATTTCTACAATTTGTTCTGGAATGTGTCGACTTCTTTCAATTTCGACATATACTTTATATGTACCGTCGTCCAATTCTCCAGGACTTACGTCAGCATCCAGTACAAAGTCAAAACCCATTTCAATAAAATTTTCTAAATCTTTAGCAGGATCTTCGTGATCAACTGTAAAAGACATAGTGACGATATCTTCATCATCGCCTATTTTACTTTTAAAAGCATCAATTTCAATAATTTTTTTAACAAAACCTCTTAGGTCTGCTGATCTTAAACTTTCGTTAATCATAATTATCCTTAAGCTGCTGGAGCTCCTCCAGCTGGAGGCACAGCCGGAGCCGCACCTGCTGGAGGCATAGCTGGAGGCATAGCACCTGCTGGAGGCATAGCTGGCATTGGAACTTTAGGTTTTTCCTCGCTTGGCTGCTGTTCGGCTTTCATCTTGTCCATGTAGCCTCGATACATATCAAATGCAATTTTCTTTGGCATTTGAATTTCAACAATCCATATAGGTTTGCGATCTAATTTGCCCTTCTTTGTACCTGGGCGAAAATCTTCTGGTGTTTTAATTTTACGAGGTTCTACTAAATGACTACGCTCGTACTTAATTTTGCAACCTAAATCTTGAAGTCTTTTTGCTCCTACCGGATTTGGCATCTTTTCTTTTGGCCACATAAAGCCAGCTGTTATCCAATGGCGATCAACCTGTGGCCCATATGCTAATTCACCGTTTTCCCAGTTCTCGTAAGCATATAAGTCCATCTCGTCCAGGACTCGCTCAAAGTCTTTGAGCACAGCTAGGCTAGTGTTATTTTCGTATAAATCGTCTATATTTCTTATGACTTCTAAAATGTCGTACATGGCATGTCCTAGAATGTTCTATACTTATTTAGCTGGTTCAAAACGATAACATAACAGTTTACTTTTCTAGGAAATCAGTAAATAATTGTGTAGGACCTCTGTAGTTACTGGGCGGTCGCTACAAGTCCTGCTTTTAAAAGAGTAGGAGATAACCTAGATGAGTAAAAGAGTGAAGAAACGCTTTACATCAGAAGTTAAAGTAATTGATTTTCAACCATATCTTCCCCAAAAGAAGCAGCGTGTAAGCCTGTATCCTCGTAACGAGAATCAGAAAACTTACATACAAAAACTCCAAGACGAACAAAAAAGTATAGTATTTGCTATCGGACCAGCTGGTACGGGCAAAACCATGCTGGCTGTTCAACACGGAATTAAGTTGTTTCAAGAGGGTGTTGTGGACAAGATAGTCGTTACTAGACCCGCCGTTTCCGTAGATGAAGATTTAGGATTTTTACCAGGTACGCTAAACGAAAAGATGGCTCCATGGACCCGTCCTATTTTTGACGTATTTGCGGAATATTATCAGCAAAAGGATATCGCTAGGATGTTAGAGGAGGGCGTTATTGAAATATCCCCATTGGCCTATATGCGAGGCCGCACGTTTAAAAACGCATACATTGTTGCAGACGAAATGCAAAATGCTACAGTCAACCAGATGAAGATGTTATTAACACGCCTGGGTGAGAATAGTAAAATGGTAGTAACAGGAGACCTAGCACAAGCCGATAGATTAAATGACAATGGCTTGATAAATTTTTGTAACCTACTCGGAGAGCGAACCGCATACCGTCATATTGACATTGTGCAATTTGACCAACGAGACATTGAAAGACACGAAGCCGTCAAGGAGGTATTAAAGATTTACGGTGATTAAAAAAAAGGACGCTTTATGCGTCCTTTTCTATTTGTTCTACAATTATCCCTGATTTTTCAAGAAACGTGATACCACTAGTATCCCTATAAGCGTTCCTATATAGAACGTGGCCAATACCACTTTGGTAGATAAGTTTGGCACAGTCCAAACATGGAGCATGGGTAATAAACATAGTAGCACCCAAACCAGATTCGTTAGACTTAGCCAGTTTGGCAATTGCATTTGTTTCAGCATGAAGAACCTCTGGTTTAGTTTTTAATGATGTAGTATCATCTGAATGTTGAATAACATCCTCGCAGTTGTTATCCCAGCCTGCCGGCATACCATTGTAGCCAATACTAATAACTCTATCATCTTTGACTACAATAGCACCAACATGTAACCGCCTAGCATGACTTAGATCTGCAAATATTTCCGCAGTCTTCATGTAAGCAAGTTTTAATTTTGTTTTCACAGCATTGACAACCTAATTAATGTTGCCGCAAGGTTGATTTCAACATCAATAACCAATGTGTGATCAACAAGACCTTGCTTGATAATGAGTATAGCTTTGTTCTGTTTCTCTTCATCTCCAAATATGGCAATGTTATCATACAACCATCTATAAATTTCTTCCATCTCCTCTGGGCGAGCCTGTGAGCAGACGAGTTTACGGGCTTCACTAATTTTGCCCGCTTTGAATAACTGTACCATTTCAAGTTTGTAATCTTGTTCTCCTGTATCGCCTTTTTCTGGACTGTGTAATACTTTGTCTAGGCTGTTCATTTGTACTGTATTAATACATTTACGCAAATCTGGGTATGTTGCTTTGACAAAAGTGTCTAACGTGTCAAGGTCAAACTCAATATTTTCTTCAACAAGAATAGTAGCAACACGAGCAGTAAACTCAGTAACATCGACACGCTCAATGTGAAATCCTTGGCATCGACTATGTAAAGCAGGAATGATTCTGTTAGGATAATTGCAAGTAAGAATAAATCGTGCGGTAGTATGGTATTCTTCCATAACACCGCGAAGTGCCGCTTGAGCGTTAGGTGACAAATAATCTGCTTCATCTAATAGCACTACTTTAAAATCACCAAACGGAATCATCTGGACAAAGTTTACAATCTTATCACGAACATCTTCAACCGAGTTAGTGCGGCTTGCATTAATTTCTAAAATGTCTAACGGATTAAGATCCAGTTCATTAAACAGTATTTTTGCTAGAGTTGTTTTACCAATTCCTGCATTACCACTAAACAACAGGTGCGGAATACTGCCTTCCTTGACCCAACGCTCTACTTGTTCTTTTTGATGTGAATCTCTAAACACGTATCCGTCGATTTTACTTGGGCGATATTTTTCTACCCATAATTCTTTCATACTAATTCCTCTGCAATACCTAAAACTTCTGCTACAATGAATAATGTACCTGCGACAGCAAATTCACCAAAGCAAAGAGATACACCAGCTAAAATTCTAAATCCGCTTTTGACAAAACTAATATATTTGTGTTTTTTTGGATCTGGATGCTTTTCAATAGGTGCTGGTTGCCCATCCAAAATTTCTTTTGTTTTTTTAATTTCTTCAACTGCTTCGTTAAATGTACTCATAGATTTCTCCTTTTACTTATTATAAAGGTGAGAACAGGGCTAGTCAATAGCCCTGTTGTTCAAAAGGTAGATTATTATCGCATAAAGTCTTCTGGGCGAATTTCAGATCCATGTGATGCAGTAGTGTATGAACCAAATTCAGCACCAGCTGGACGTTCATCTGACATCATCATTATACCATTTTCATCCACTCGACGAACAGTAACAACTGTGCCGTCATCTTCCAATAATTCTAAACCGCGAGTCCAACGACCGTGCTCTACAAGTACCCAGTCGCCAACTTTGATATTGGTTTGTTCTTTACCAACTGCACGAACTTTACACCAGCGTGGTTTTACACCTTCGCTTTTGCCATCGTCACTTTTAAGAATGATTCCGCCTGCTGTTTTTTGCTCGCCGAAATTCATATCACTAACAAGTATATGAGCTCGTACAGGTTTAATCTGACTTAATTTTACTTTACTCATTCGTTGCCTTCCGGATCCATATCTTTAACATTTTTCTTAACTGAAGAATTAGGTGCTTCGCGCATAATATCTTCGCGTTTACGGATAATTTTGCCGCCAGGGCCTAGTTCATCCCCTCGTGCATTTACTTTTACGTTACCTACTGCTACAGTCATTTCGTTTTGCATGACTAACTTGTTCATGTCAACTTCTTTGCCCTGCATTGAGCGGTATACTTGTCTTTGTTGTTCTTTCATTGCCATATTAATCTCCTAGGATTATGCTTTTACTTATCTCAGAAATTCCTGCCAGTCTAAATTATATTTGATAGGATCTATACTATGAACACCAATTAAGTAAAGTACATAACTAGCCACGCTTGATCCACGCCCAACTCCCCAAACTACTCCTTCTTTTGAGCAAGTATCTACAAAATATTTTAGCCATCGCAACAAATCTAGCATGTTTCTTGCTTTGTACGCATTCAATTCGTCTATAAGTCTTTGATAATTTTGCTTTGGGCATTCATTGACTAGGAATCCTTCAATATCCATTTGTTTATATTCATCGGGCATGTTCCAATCTGTTTGAAGTGAAGAATCGTATTCTTCAAGTGACAAATCGTAGTCATCCAACGGTTTCCAAAATTTTAATTCTGCTATTGCTTCTAAACTTTTGATTTCGTCATTTGATTCTACAAACATTTCAGGCGATAAAGTTTGGCCTTTGTATAAGGCTTCAAAAATGTCTTGTTCGTTAAAGATTGGATTACTGAATTGATCTAGTCGCATTCAACTATATTAGTTGACTTTGATCAGTTTGTCAAGATCTTTATTGCGAGTATTCATCATTTTTTCATAAGCTCGCTGTTGGCGTTTTGCCGATTCTTCTTTGTAAGTGTTCAAAGCCATGGCAATTTGCTCTCTTAGTTCAAAGCTATTGGTAGCAAAGTATTTTCGAGTTAATTCGTTTATCTTCGAATCTACTTCGCCATCTTTCAAATTGGATAAATCGCCGATTAATGGGTGCATATTACCATGTAGTTATTTCAACACGTTTCCAAGTGTTGTTTGCTGTGCAAATATAAAGCCAAGTGCCGTCGTATGCAATTTGGCCAGCTAGGCCTGTTGAAGACGAAGTGCCTGGAGCACTAACAATTTCACCAGGTTGAACACCTTCGACAACACAACTTTGGTTGCCAATTACATACCATTTACCTTGAATGTATTGTAAAATGCACGAATCTCCTGTGGAGTTGAATACAATAGATCCGTTACCGCTTGTTTTCCAGCCAGCGTTAGTAACTGAAACTGTCATAGCACCAGAAGCACTCTTCATTATTAATGTTTTAACTTGTCCTTCAACACCGTCTCCTAGTGTTGAGCTTTCTACTCCAGTTGTAACAAAGTAACTTACAGAAGTGTTTAAACTAATAGAACTAGACGAAGCAACGTCTTCGCTACCATTGAAAGAAAGTCTTGCTAAGGTCCAGTTGATACCATCGCAAACTAGAGTTAATGAGCCGTAGTCACCACTTATAGATACGTTGCCTGCTACACCGTTAATTTGTATAGCAGCATCACCTGGATCAATTGTAATATTGTTAGTACCAGCATTACCAGAATCAAAAATATTAATGGTAGTTCCAACGCTTGGTGCTAACGGTAGCGTAATTGTTATAGGGCCATCAGTTGTATCTGCTAAAATACTTTGACTTCCAGGAACAGTATAATCGGTAACAATTTTTACGGGCCCGCCGCCAACAGTAATTGGATATTCCCCACCAACCTTAGAAGTTTCTGTATAACTTGCAACACTATGCATAGCAGAAACAGTTAACAATGTTCCGTCTGGTGTTCCTGCTGTAGACTGAACAGGATCACCGTTTGGTGTAATTAACAGTTGGAACGTTGTACCAGTACCACCTGTTTTTATGTAATAAGTTGTTCCTGATGAATTGTAACCAGGTAAACTAGGACTGCCTGAAACAGCAGTAAAAGTACCGCTAATTAATATTGGTTGATTAGTTGTTAAGGTACAACTGCCTACTTGAATCTGACCAGCAGTTCCCAAAATTACCAAATTACTTAGAGTAAAGTCTGCAACTAACGGACGGTCAGCTTGTTTACCATACAAATATAATGGACTTGGAGTATCCTCAGTAACAAAAATTTCTGTGTAAGCACCAGCAGTTCCGGCTGTGCCAACTACTGTTACATTTGCAGAATAATCTAAAATTGTTCTGTCGCCTGGTTCATTATCAGGATTGACTACAGTATCTGGCTTGGTTGAAAAACGTAAGTCATAACCAAAGTTTGAGCTATCTACTTGATTAAAACGATATTTTTTACCAGATTTAAAAGTTTTTAAATTACTTGCTTGAAAACCGGTGTTAGTAGATAATGCTATATTATCAATAAAAAATACAGGTTGAACTCCGCCACCGTTGTCATCTACAGTTACTTCATATGTAACTAAGTCAACGTTGTTAGTCCATGTTGATGTGTTTGCATTATACTTTAAAGAGTCGCCTGTTCTAGCATTATTAATATCAACATTAGTAATAGAATTAATATCGTTAATTGTAACACTACTAGTTGTTAAAGTAGTATTTCCAGAAACTGTAAGGTTACCAGTGATAACTGTATTACCGCCAACATTTAAGTTTTTAGCTATTCCTGCACCGCCTGCAACCTTTAAAGCACCAGATGAAGTTGATGTTGAATTAGTTACTTCGTCGACACTTAATGTTCCTACATTTAAATTTGTGTAGTTAGTTTGTGCTGTATCTAAATTACTAACATAATTTACAAAAACTTTCTTAGAAGTTGAGCCAGTAAATGTCCATGCATCAATAACTTGATCTGCACCGTTTGGATTTAATAGTAACGGTAAAGCAAAATCAGAATCTTTAGTGATTGTACCTAGACCTTCTGTTAGCAAAGTAACAGATTTCCAAGGCTTAACAGTTCCAGATCCACTTCCTTTTGTTGAGGCAGTAAAAACGACTCCAGCTGTCATACCGTTCATAGTTGCTGATGTTACAGTTTGTCCACCAATATCTACAGTATATGTACCAGCTCCGCCAGTACCAGTCAATGTTGGATTCTCTGCGTTAGTTGCAATAATTTTTGTACCAGCAGCAGTAGTACCACCTGTTATATAAGTATCTATTCCTACGTTTCCAGAAGTTATAGATATAACTGTTAAGGTGTTTCCAGTAATTGACCCAACAAACACGGCAGTAGGATCTGCACCCATAGAAACAAAATTTGTATTATTAACTTCATTAATAGTATAACGATTACCAATTGTAACATCATTTCCTACTGATATAGACGAACCGTTACTTCTAAAATGTACTCTAACTTTTCCGTGATTTCCTGATTCTGGCCAGTTAGTAAATGTAAAAACTGAATCAGTTGTTAGTGTAAATGATTGAAGATCGCCTTTTTCAATGTCAATATTAGCAGTTCCAGAAACATTCTGAGCATATGAAGTGCCGTGGAAATTAGTAAAATTTCCATTAGATATATTATTACCACCTAAATCATTAGATAGTGTGCCGCCTGTTAATGCTGCTTTGAGTAAAACTTTACTTTGAAGATCTTCAATTTCGTCTTTAGCATAAGTAAAATTCGTTTTAATTGCAGAAAAATTATCACGAAAGCCTTGACTGTCGTTATCTTTTCCAGCTTCTGGGTACGTACTATCGATGTTTGTGTCGTTTATTTGGCTGCTCATATTGTTATCCTATCATTTCTGAATACTAGGTATTTATCTGCGGTTAATCCCTCAACGGAATCAATTATATAGCGATCTGCTGTGTAATCTAGCTGATTAAAGGCAAAATTGGTTGTTTTAATGTAATTTTTAATGTTTAACATAATGTCATCGGCTCCGCCAACTTTACAATAACATAGTGGCACAGCCAGTTGAAAATCAAGTTCTCTCTTAGATCCAGGTTGAATACTTCTCATCCACAATGGCAAGTAGTTACGCTCGACAGCAAATCCATTAGTTCCATCAGTCCATGTTTTCAAACGATCTCTCCATATTGAAATACTGTTTGGAAAATAAGCAGAGGCATTTGGATTAGAGACTTCATATCCTTGACTGTCTGCTGTGATGATTTGATCGGGACGTTCTCTGTAAGGTTCGTCGGCAGTTAAATCGCTTAAATTTCGACTCCAGATAGAATTACTAGCATCAACTGTTACTGGCTTAGGTTGTTTG
>Ga0315906_10009499_pt1 | contig 11559 bp, 7 predicted proteins | sample LakEriMetagenome_4_FD_203526 | JGI IMG/M metagenome (GOLD analysis project Ga0315906, IMG submission 203526) | Freshwater fungal communities from buoy surface, Lake Erie, Ohio, United States - Buoy 2 MA122 | ecosystem: Environmental > Aquatic > Freshwater > Lake > Lake biofilm | place: USA: Lake... | reverse complement strand
CCAGCTGTTGGCGTGGTGAAATTGGCCTTTCTGGATCGATAAGACAACAAACGAATACCAGGGGCAGGAGTTTTCCAGATCGGTTTTGGAGAAGTAGGCGTCGCAGTCCGGGTGGCTGTGGAAGATGCCGATCAGGTCCATCCCGTTTTTGCGGGCTTCGCGTTCGGCGAACAGCAGGTCTTCCGGGCGCAGTTCGTAGCGTTCGCGCTGGGCGCCGGGGTAGGCGTTTTCCAGCGGAAGCGCCACGCGCACCGTTTTCGTATCCCCATCGATGGGGCCGAGCATCGCGCCGCAACACTCGTTGGGGTAGGTCTTCTGCGCGTGCTCCACCATCAACTGCCAGGCTTCTTGTTCTATCTTGATCATTCGTTCCAGAACGGCTCGCTCATGTATTTGGATGCACCATCGCAGAGAACGGTCACAATCACCGCTTCGCGACCTTCCTTGGCGAGCTGCTTTCCTAATTCCAAAGCGGCGTGGACGTTGGCGCCGGCGCTGATGCCGACCAGCAGTCCTTCTTCGCGCGCCAGCCGAAGCACCATTTTATAGGCGTCTTCGGTTTCGATTCCGATGTTGCCGTCGGCCAGCGTTTCGTCGTAGATAGCCGGGACGATGGCGGTGGGCATGTGCTTCAGGCCTTCCAGGCCGTGGAAGCTGGTGGCCGGTTGGGCGCTGAGGCAGGTGACGTTATTGCCGTCCTGCTTCAGGCGGCGGGTGGTGCCCATGAAGGTTCCGCTGGTGCCGAGCGCGGCCAGGAAATGGGTGATGCGGCCGTTGGTCTGTTCCAGAAGTTCGAGGCCGGTGGTATTGAAATGGGCCTGCCAGTTGGCGGGGTTGGAATACTGATCGGGGTAGAAGTACTTGTCCGGATCTTCGGCGTAGATGGCTTTGCAGCGGCGGATGGCGCCGTCGGAGCCTTCGCCGCCATCGGTGAGGATCAACTCGGCGCCGTAGGCGCGGAGGATGCTCTTGCGTTCGGGGCTGGCGTTCATGGGCAGGCAGAGCTTGACGCGATAGCCGCGGGAGGCGGCCACCATGGCGTAGGCGATGCCGGTGTTGCCGCTGGTGGAGTCGAGAATGATCTTGTCCGGGGTGAGGCGGCCGTCGGCCTCGCCCACGTTGATCATGTTGAGCGCGGGGCGATCTTTGACGCTGCCGCCGGGGTTGAAATACTCCGCTTTGGCGTAGATTTCGATGCCGGGAAGGCCTTCGGCGATCCGCTCCAGCCGGAACAACGGCGTGTTGCCGATGGACGCGAGCAGATTTCCCGCGGGAGGCGGAATGCGCCGCTCCACCGCGTTGGCCATTGCACTCATCCCCTTAGGCTAACAATCTCCCTAATCCCGGTCAACAATAGGCTGTTTCGATGCGATGAGAACATTTGCGCGGGTTTTGCGCCTTCCTGTACAGGTGGCGTGTTGTGTCCATAGAACCTCAAATTGCGTCTGGAAAAGTGACGATGTTGCTGCGGCAATGGCGATCCGGGGACGAGTCCGTCCTGGATGAGCTGACGCCGCTGGTCTATTCCGAACTGCGGATTCTGGCGCGTTCGCGGCTGGCGAATGAGCGGCGGGCGGGGATCAGCCCGACGGAACTGGTGCACGAGGCGTTTCTGCGGCTGGTGCGGCAGGACCAGCCGGAGTGGGCCAGCCGGACGCATTTTTACTACATCGCAGCGCGGCTGATGCGGCAGATTCTGGTGGATTTTGTGCGGGAGACGCACGCGCAGAAGCGGGGCGGGGAAGTGGCGGCGCTGTCGTTGGACGACGCGATGAACGTGGCCGAGCGGCGCGACCCGAGCGTGCTGCAGATCCACGACGCTTTGAACGCGCTGGCGGAGATGGACCCGCGGAAGGCGCGGGTTCTGGAGATGCGCTATTTTGGTGGCCTGACGGGGGAAGAGATCGCGCATGTAGAGAATATGAGCCCCGTCACAGTGACTCGCGATGTCCGCGCCGCCACCGCCTGGTTGCGCGCGTGGCTGACGTCTCCGGAGCCGGCATGAACGCGCAGGAATGGCAGTTTGCCGAATCCCTGTTCCACGCCGCGCTGGATTTACCGGTGGACGCGCGCGCCAATTGGGTGGTGGCGGCCTGTCCGGGGGATCCGCGGCTGGCCGAGGCGGTGCTGCGGATGCTGGAGGCCGACGCGCATCCCGGCGATGAGATCCGGCAGGCGGTGCGGTCCGCCGTGAAGCAGTGGCTGACGAAATAGTCTAACGCTGGGGGCGCGGTTCGGGCATCTGTCCAGAGCGATGCGCCTTTTTCTACTGCTGCTCTCCTCCTTTTCCCTGTTGGCCGCCGACGCCGGCTGGACTCAGTTCCGTGGTCCGGAACGATCGGGGGCGGCGCCGGGCGCGCCGTGGCCGGAGAACTTCAAGGGCCTGCAGCAGAGCTGGCAGGTGAAGTTGGACAAGGGCTACCCGGGGCCGATCGTGGATGCGGCGCGGGTGTACGTGGCCGAGACGGCGACGGCGGAGACCGAGATTGTGCGGGCGCTGGACCGGAAGACGGGCAAGGAGTTGTGGCGCGCGTCGTGGCCGGGGAAGCACTCCGTGCCGTTTTTCGCGAAGAAGAATGGCGACTGGATTCGGGCCACGCCGGCCTTCGATGGGCAGACGCTGTACGTGGCCGGGATGGAAGAAGTCCTGGTGGCGCTGGACGCGGTGACGGGAAAAGAGAAGTGGCGCGTGGATTTCCCGAAGCAGTTCAAAGTAGCCAAGCCCGACTTCGGGTTTTCGAGTTCCCCGTTGCTCGACGGCGATTCGCTGATCGTGCAGGCGGCCAACTCGGTGATCCGGCTGAACAAGAAGACGGGAGCGGTGGAGTGGCGGGTGCTGGCGCGTGAGGCGGACATCATGGACAGCGGCGCGTTTTCATCTCCGGCGATGGCGACATTGAACGGGCGGCGGCAGTTGTTGATTCAGTCGCGGACGAACCTCTTCGGCCTGGATCCGGCCACGGGCGCGGTGCTGTGGTCGCAAGAAGTTCCGCACTACCGGGGGATGAATATCCTGATGCCAACGGCTTGGGGGAACAAAGTCTTCACCAGTTCGTATCGCATGGATTCGTACATGTTTGAAATCTCGGCGAATGGCGCGAAGCTCGAATCCAAAGAGGTTTGGCGCAACAAGGCGAAGGGCTATATGTCGACGCCGATCGTGCTGGACGGCTACGCCTATCTGCACCTGGCCAATCAGCGGTTCACCTGCATCGACCTGCGCAACGGGGAGACGAAGTGGACCACTGAGCCCTACGGGCAATACTGGTCGATGGCGGTGCGTGACGGGAAGATCCTGGCGCTGGACGAACGCGGGCAGCTGCTGCTGATCAAGGCTAGCCCGGAGAAGTTTGAACTGTTGGACACGAAGGAGATCAGCAACTCTCCCACCTGGGCTCACATCGCGGTAGCCGGCAACGAGCTGTTCATTCGCGAACTGAACGCCGTGACGGCCTACCGCTGGTAGCTGTTATCGCAGCCGAATGGTGAAGGGTTGTGACGTCCCGACGGAGTTGGTTACGGTGACCACGACCGAGTCGATATCGGTGAGCGGCCCGTTGACGTTGAAGGGTTGGGTGAGACGGAACTGGCCGCCGAAGGGGACCGACGCCGGGCTCTGGTAGTAGGCCGCGAAGGTGGCGGCCACATTGACCGGCACGTCGGTGGTGGCGAGCGATGAGCCCGCTGTCGGCGTGAGCCGGAAGGTGGCCGAGACGATCTCGCGGGTGTTGCTGAAGCCATCGATCAGCAGGGTGAACGAGGTGGCGCTGAGCTGCGCGGTGCCGGCGGTGATGACCGGGGCGCTGCGCGTGATGGGCACGATGGCGTCCGGCACCGGCGTCGCCGATTCGGGCGAGGTGGTGATGCGGATGCGGATGGTGCCGGCGACGGTGCCGGAGAGCAGGCGGAGCGGCGTGACCGGGAATGTGCCCGCGGTCTGGCCGGGCGGGATGACGAAGGTGACGGTGCGGCCGCCGCTGGAGAACTGCACGGAGGGGTCGTCGGCGTTATTGATGGCGTTGGGTTCGAAGATGAGCGTCAACGTGCCGGTGACGGGGACCGGGAAGGGCTGGGCCAACTGGATGGTGATGTTGGTCTGGGTACCCGGGGGGAGGGCCTGCGGCAGGCCGGGGAGCACCAGGGGCGGCACGGGCGGCAACTGGATGTTGATGGCCAGTTGGCGGGTGGCGGCGGTGTTGGCGGCGTCGGTGATGCGGACGGTGAACGTACTGGTTCCGGCGGCGGTGGGGGTGCCGGTGATGGCGCCATCGGGGGCGAGCGTGAGGCCGGCGGGGAGAGTGCCCTGCGACAGCGACCACGTACCGAGCGGGGCCACGCCACCGGCGGCGGCCACGGCGGCGGAGTAGGCGGTGCCGACGGCGCCCGAGGGCAGCGCGGTGGTGGTGACCGTTAACGGCGCGACCACGCGGAGGGCGGACGATTGCACGGTGGTGTTGCCGAGCCCGTCGGTGGCCTGGACGGTGAAGGCGAAGTTACCGGGGCCGGTGGGGGTGCCGGTGATGACGCCGTTGGCGAACGTGAGGCCGGCGGGCAGCGCGCCGCCGGTGAGGGCGAGCGTGACCGGCGGTTTGCCGCCGCGCGTCGAGTAGGTGAAATTGAACGGCTGGCCGGTGAGGAGCGGCGTGTCGGCCGGGGTATTGGTGATCGTGACCGGGTCCCAGATGGTGAGGGAGAAGGCCGCGGTGGCGGTCAACTGCTGCGGGTCCTGAACGGTGACGGAGAAGTTGAACGTGCCGGCGGTGGTGGGTGTGCCGGAGAGGTCGCCATTGTTGAAGGCGAGGCCCGGGGGCGTTGTGCCGGAGACGCTCCAGGTGTAGGGCTGGCGGCCGCCGGTGGCTCCGAAGGAGAGGCTGTACGGCTTGCCGGTGGTGCCTTCGGCGAGCGGCGGCTGGGTGGTGATAACCAGATTGCCGGTGATCGAGAGCGAGTAGCCGCGGCTGGCTTTATCGCCGAGGGAATCGGTGACCTGGACGGTGAAGGAGAACGTGCCGCCCTGGGAGGGCGTGCCGCTGAGGACGCCGGAGGAGTTGGAACTGGTGCCGGGCGGGGTGTTGCCGGTGATGGCGAACGAGTAGGGCGCCTTGCCGCCGGTGGCGCCGAACTGCAGCGTGAGGGGCTGGCCGACCTGTGTGGTGGGCGCGATGGACGACGGGGTGACGACGAGCGGCACCAGCGCGGGTTCAATGACTACGGTGTATTGATTGCCGGCGACACGTCCCTGCGAATCGGTGGCGTTGACGGTGAACCGGAAGGTGCCTTCCTGCGTGGGGGTGCCGGAGAGGGTGCCGGCGTTGAGCGTGAGGCCGGTGGGCGGGGCGCCCTGGACAATGGCGAAGCTGTAGCCGGGGGTGCCGCCGGTGGCGCTGAAGCCGGCCGAGTAGGCCTGGTTGACGCGACCGTTGGGGATGGCGGTGGGGCTGATGTTGAGCGACGGCGGGGGCGGCACGGCGACGGTGAACGGCAGCGTGCGGCGGGCGACGCGGCCGCGCGAATCGGTGACGGCGACGGTCTGCGGGTATGGGCCTTCGGCGACGCTGGTGGTGCCGGTGATCTGGCCGGTGGAGGGGTTCAACTGCAGGCCGGTGGGCAGGGTGGAGTTGACCAGCGACCAGGTGAACGGGGCGCGTCCGCCGAGAGCGGTGAGCGTGGCGGTATAGCTGCGGCCCTGCACGGTTTCGCCGAGGGAGAGCGTGGTGATCGACAGCGTCTGGACGACGAGGAGCGAGAGGGCTTTGGTGACGCGGGTGCCGGCGGCGTTGACGAGTTGCACGGTGAACGGGTAGGTGCCGTGCTGCGTGGGCGTGCCGGAGAGGACGCCGGTGGTGGCGAGCGAGACGCCCGGGGGTAGTGCGCCGGTGAGCAGGGTCCAGGAGAGGCCGGAGGCGCCGCCGCCGGTGGCGGTGAGCGTGGTGGTGTAGGCTTCGAGTTCGGTGGCGTCGGGCAGGGCGGCGGTGGCGATGGCGAGCGGGTCGAGCACGGTGAGCGTGAGCGTGCGTGTGGCCACTTGCTGTTGCGGGGTGGCGACGGTGACGTCGAATGTGGCGGTGCCGACGGTGGTGGGCGTGCCGGAGATCACGCCGTTGTTGGCAAGCGTCAGGCCGGCCGGGAGGGCGCCGGCGGTGAGTTGGAACAGGGCGATGCCGAGGGCGCCGGTGGCGGTGAGCTGCTGGCTGTAGGCGGTGTTGATGGTGCCGTTGGGTAGTGAGGCCGGGGTGATTGCCAAGGTGTTGGCAATGGTGAGCGTGTAGGCTTGCGAGCCGAGTTGGGTGAGCGAGTCCGTGGCGGTGACGGTGAAGTTAAACGCGCCGCTGGCGGTGGGTGTGCCGGCGAGAATCCCGGTGGAGGGGGCGAGTGTGACGCCTGCGGGTAAAGCTCCGGCAGTGACTGCCCAGGCGATGGCGCCGGTGCCGCCGGTGGCAGAGAGCTGCTGGCTGTAGGCGGTGTTGATGGTGCCGTTGGGGAGCGAGTTTGGCGTAATGGCGAGAACGCCGTTGATGGTCAACGAATAGGCGCGGGTGCCGATTTGAGTGAGCGAGTCAGTGGCGGTGACAGTGAAATTGAACGCACCGCTGGCGGTGGGGGTGCCGGCGAGAATCCCGGTGGAGGGCGCGAGTGTGACACCCGCGGGTAAAGCCCCGGCGGTGACGGCCCAACCGATGGCGCCCGTTCCGCCGGTGGCGGTGAGCTGCTGCGAATAAGCGGAGTTGATGGTGCCGTTGGGGAGTGAGGTTGGTGTAATGACGAGCGTGTTCAGGACCGTCAGCGTATAGGCGCGCGAGCCCGTCTGGTTGAACGAGTCGGTGGCCGTGACGGTGAAATTAAACGTGCCACCGGTGGTGGGGATCCCGGAGAGAATCCCGTTAGCCGCGCCGAGCGTGAGCCCGCCGGGAAGCGCGCCTGCGGTCACAGCCCAACTGGTTCCGCCGGAACCTCCGGATGCGGTGAGCACCTGGCTATAGTTCGCGCCGACGGTGCCGTTGGGAACGGTGGCCGGGTTGATCGTCAGGAAGTTCAACACCTGCATGGTGTAGTTCTGCGTGACTAGCGCAAAGCCCGCATCGACAGCCTGCACGGTGAAGCTGAACGGGCCAGTCGCATTCGGGGTGCCGCTGAGGACACCGGTGGCCGGATTCAACGTGACGCCGGGGGGCGGCCCGCCCGCCACAATGCTCCACACAACGCCGCCGTAGTTGTTCGCCGGCAAGAACGTCACCGAGTACGGCGAACTCAGCACGCCATTCGGCACGGTCACGGGCGTGAACGACAGCCCGCCCACGATGGTGATCTGTTGCGCCTGCGTGGCGGTGCGTCCCTCGCCATCGCTGACTTCCGCCGTGAAATTGTAGACGCCGGGAACCACCGGGACGCCGACAATACCGCCGGACGACGAACTGATATACAGCAGCGGCGGCAGATCGCCGGCGATGATCCGTGTACTATTAGCTTCCAGCCCCGTGGAAAAGACAGCGGAGTACGAATTCAGGACGACTCCGTTCGCCAGCGGGACGGCGTTCGAGATGGAGAAGCCGCTTCCGGGGCTGATGGAGTAGGAGCGTTCTGTGGTGCGTCCGGCGGCGTCGGTAACGAGAATCGAAAAATTCGCCGTGGCACCGGTTGACGGTGTTCCCGATATGACTCCGGCGGGCGACAGGGTAACGCCGGCCGGCAAGGCACCGCTGGCAAGCGTGAACGTGTACGGCGCCAACCCAAGTGTGGCGCCCAGCGCGATGGAGAACGGCGCGTTGATGGTCGCCACGGGAAAGTCGGCATTCAGCGTCGTGATCCGGACGTTCTGACGCACGTTGATGGTGTAGGCCACGCTGGCCGTGCGCCCGTCGAAGTCGGTGAGCTGCACGGTAAACGTCTGGTTCCCGCTGATCATCGGTGTGCCGCTAATCCCGAACGAAGAGCCGAAACTTTCGAAAAATAGACCGTCGGGGAGGGTTCCGGCCGACACGCTGAGCGAGTACGGCGCCCGCCCGCCGGAGGGACTGATGCTGATGAAGGTGCTGCTGGATACGGTGGCCTCCAGCGGAGAGACCGGAAGAAAGGTAAACGAGGGCGCCGTCGAAACGTTGATCGTGTATTGGCGCGTATTGTTGGCGCCGGCGACGGAATCCTGCAGACGCACCAGGAACACATAGTTCCCCGCGGTGTTCGGCGTGCCGGAGATAACACCGACGGCGCTCAGCGTGAGTCCCGGAGGCATGCCGCCGCCGGGGTTGGAGAACACCGGATTGGGCATGCCGCTTTGCAGAATGGTGGTGGAGTAAAGCTGGCTGAGGGTCGCGTCTGGAACCGAGGTGGTGGTGATAAACCCGCTATTGCTGGAGACGCCGATGAAGTAGTCAGCCGTTGCCGTCCGGCCCACCGCGTCGGTGGCGGTGACGGTGAAGGTGAAGTTCAGTCCCGCGTCCGCCACGTTGCCGGTGCCGGAGACCAGGCCGGTGGCGGCGCCGAGGGTGAACCCGGTGGGCAGCGCGCCCGCGGTAATCGTGTACGCGACCGGGCCAAATTCGTTGTTCAATACGGGCAGCACTGTCGAATAGGCGACGCCAACCCGGGCGTTCGGCAGATCGACGCTCGGGTCGATCGTCAGCGGCCCGGCCGCCTTGTATTGGACCGTATTGAAAAGCACCGCGCCGCCGAGCGAATCGGAGCCGAGCACGATGGCCGTGTAGGTGCCCGCCGTGGAGAAGGAGTAGGACGTGCTCCCGTTGACAGGGTTGATGAACACCTGGCCGGTGCCGACGCCGCCGATGATGCTGAAATCCTTGGTCGCGCTGCCGCCTCCCAGAATGTAGGGCGTGGCGGAGCCGGAAGAAAGAATTTGCACGGTGGGTGGAACCGTGGTGGATCCGACCAACGGCGTGGTGGCGGTAATGGAAAACGCCTGGCTATGAGTGCGGCCGGTTGCGTCGGTGGAGGTAATGGTGAAGGCGGACCCGCTGCCGCTAATCGGCAAGGCGCCGGTCAGCGCGCCCGTGGCGCTGCTCAATGAAATACCCGTCGGCAGCGCGCCGGCCGTAACCGCGTAGGTATACGGGCCGACACTGCCGCTGGTGACGAAGACATGGTTATAGGGGGCGCCTTCCTCGGCGTCCCGGGGCGTGCCCAGAATCGTGGCTGCCTCGTTGATCAGCAGGCGATAACTCCGCCAAACGCTGGTCAGTCCGGCCGTCTGGCGGACGGTGATATGGAACTCGCCGGCGGCCGATGGAATGCCGCTGATAACGCCGTTCCCGTCGATCGTCAAACCGGACGGAAGCGTGCCGATCGCCATGCCGAACCCGCTCGCGCCGAGCGAACCGTCAATGTCAAAACTGTAGGCACTGCCGACGCTGCCCACCGGTGCCGTGAGCGTCGTCAATTGCCCGGTGGGCGCGATGGTGTACGGACTTTCTTTCACATTGGCAGGCGAGGAACTATCGGTAACCCGAACGCGAAAGCGGTTTCCCGAGGCCGGCATGTTGCCGGTGATGGCGCCAGTGGAGGCGTTCAGCGTAAGCCCGGCCGGCAACGCTCCTTCCACGATCGAAAACGTATAGGGCGCCGCGCCGCCGCGCACGCGGATGGTATCCGAATAGGCCGAACCCGGCAGCCCGGATGCCACCGCCAACGTGTCGATTCGCAGCGCCTCGTTCACGTGCAGAATCACCGATTCGGTCGGTAGTTTATACGCCGCATCGATGGCGCGAATCGTCACCACCGAGGTACCCGCTACATACGGTGTCCCCGAAAGCTCGGCGCCCGTCGGACTGGAGTACAGTTCCACCCCGCCGGGCAGTGTCCCGGTGGCGAGACGCACGCTTCGCAGTGGCGCTGTACATCCGGTCGTGGTGATGGGGATCGTAAATCGAACCCCGGCGGTCAGCTTCGTCAACGGGCTCAAAATATTGGCCTGCGAGATGGCGCACCCGCCGTCCGGCCCCGCGGCCGCCATACCCGCGGTCACGAGGAATAGCCCTGCGAGTCGCATTCTCACTGCTGGCCGCCTTTTTCACCAGACACGGCGGGGATGACCAGCAATCCGTCTGTTCGCCCCGGATCGAAAACCCACATCGGCCGCGCCGGATTCCGCGTCAACAAAAACGTCGTCCCCCCGGCCAACGGCTCCAGTCGCTCCGCCCCCGGCGGCGGCGTGAACGCACGTACTTCCCCGCCGTCGAGCGGCGCCACCAGCAAACGCTCGCCCAGCAAAATCGCGTTTCGCCCCGCAGCGTCCACGGCCAATGAATACAGGCCTTCCGTGCCTTCCAATGCCAATGCGCGCGACGCTCCCGTCGCTCCATCCAGCCACACCAACGCATGGGCCGACGGGTCGTAGGCGATCACCCGTTCTCCGGCAAACGCGATGCTCCACCACTTGCTCGCCGGCAGTCGGAATTCCGCCCCGCCGCCGCGCGCCCATACGGCCACGCTCTCATCGGCCAGTATCGTCGCCACGCGGTCGCCGCTCGCCGATACACGCACCGCCAACGCCCGTTCCGGCAACGCCAAACGCCACGGTGCGCCGCCAGCCGCCACCAGCACTTCCCGCTCCGTCGCGTCCAAAAATGCGCCCGGCTGTACCGACCCCCAGCGCCCTTCCAACGCCACTCCGTTCCGCATCGCCGTGCCGTCGGCCAATAGCGCCAGCCCGCCCCACGAATCGCGAACGCCTTCGCGCATCGCCGCCCCAACGTGCGCCGATGCCGCCATGCCAAACACCGGGCGCATCCGCGCTTCCCCGTCGATCACATAGCCCAACACCGGCCCGCCCACGCTCTGCGCCGTCAACGCGCCGGCCGCCACGAATCCCAGTAACACCTTGCTCACTGCGGGCCTCCAACGGACGGTGTCCCGGGAGTCACAGTTGTGGGCGGGCGAGGCGTGGCGCCACCGCCACCGCCGTTTCCGTTCCCGCCCGTCGCGGCGATCGTGCCCGCCACCACCGCTCCCCCCGCCGCCGCCGCAATCAATAACCACTTCATCGCCAATCCGCCCGCCACCGCGCCCCCGGCCGCCGCCGCCGCGTTCGTCATGTTGATCGACTTCGACGCCGTCTGCCCCTGATGCGACGCCGTCACATTGATCTGATATTGCCCCGACAACCGGTTCGCCTGCAGTCCCCGCGCCACCGCGTTCCCGTTGGAATCGGTCAACGTCGTCAGCGATTTCGCCCCGTTGGCAAAGGCCCCGCCCGCTCCCTGATTCGGCAATAGAAACACCACCGCGGCCCCCGCCACCGGCTTCCGGTTTTCATCCGTCACCTGCACCATCGGTTCCCGCGCCATCCGCTGTCGTATATTGTTGACGGCCCCTTCGCCTTCCACGATCTCAATGTTCAATTTTGGAATCGAACCGGTTTCCTGATAGCCATAGCCCACGGTTTGCGCTAATAAAGAGAAGAGTATTGCAGAGGCGACTGTCGATTTATATACCATTGGGGCCTGCTTCCTAAACCCCGAATAGTACCATAACCGCACAGCGCAGCTGCGCTGCAAAAGGCTCGCAACACTATGAAAATATTTCACTTGTCGATTGTTTTACTCGCCG
>Ga0315906_10009495_pt1 | contig 11561 bp, 7 predicted proteins | sample LakEriMetagenome_4_FD_203526 | JGI IMG/M metagenome (GOLD analysis project Ga0315906, IMG submission 203526) | Freshwater fungal communities from buoy surface, Lake Erie, Ohio, United States - Buoy 2 MA122 | ecosystem: Environmental > Aquatic > Freshwater > Lake > Lake biofilm | place: USA: Lake... | reverse complement strand
CCGTATTGAAATGTTTAATGAACAGGGAGTTTTTCGTCGTACTACTTCTATACTTTCGAGTACCCTTGAGGAAACCATCGGTTACGGAAAGGTTGCTCAGCCGGCTATGTATTTTAGCACTGAAGCCTATCGTAATATTGGCTTGCTGAATGAAAAGCTGCATTATATGATGGATACCGAATGGTATCTGCGTTTTCTGCTGCATTACGGGCAGGATCGTTTGATTGAAATTGATCAGTTGATTGCTTTGTTCCGGTTGCATGAAAGCAGTAAAACAGTGGCGATGGCCGAAAAATTCCGTTTAGAACGGGATTCGTTGTATTACTCCATTGCATTAAGGTTTGGTCAGAATGAAGTGGCGGAATTTCTGTTGAAGTATGCAAAGGTGAATCCTCAGATCAGCATTAGTAATGCTGAAGGAGATCCGTCCATTATTGCAAGGGTGCTGAATTACTTTATTTATCAGCTTGGTCAGGAGTATTACTATTATGGTGTTACCCGCAAATGCAAAGCCTGCTTTAAATTTGTAAATACAGAAATGCTCAGTAGTAACGATCAGCATAAACTTAGAAAACTAAGTTTTAGGGTGAATTTTATTCCGGCGCCTGTTTTGAAATTCCTTAAAACACGTTGAAATGCAAGCGGAAAATCAGACATCTGTAGTGGTGATTTCCTGCGATGCATATCAGGATTTATGGGAACCGTTTTTTGCATTTTTTAGAAAATTCTGGACCGATTGCCCGTATAAAGTTTATCTTACCAGTAATCAGCAGGAATTCAACTCTCCGGGTATTTCGGTTGTTAAAAGCGGAATTCCATCTGACTGGTCATCGGAGTTGCTGGCAGCGCTGGAACAAATCCCCGGTGATTATATTCTGGTTATGCTGGAAGATTATTTTCTGCGTAAACCGGTAGATACAAAATTCATCCGCGATGCAGAAAATCTGGTTCGCGGGCAGAATGCCGATTATTTAAAAGTTACCTGCTTCCCTTCCAAGTATAATGAGTTATGGCCTTACAAAAAAATGGAGAGTGATCCGCGTTTCGCCAGAATTAATAATGGCGCAAAGTATGAAGTGTGTTTGCAGGTAGCGTTTTGGAAGAAAGAGTTTTTAAAAAGCATTCTTACCAGAGGTGAAAGTCCCTGGCAATTTGAAATAGAAGGTTCCAAAAAGGCTGCAAGGAATAATGCAAGCTGTTTGTGTATTGTAGAAAACAAATTCAGTCTGGGTGTTCACGGTCCTCTGAAACACCTTTGTGGTGCCGTAACAAAGGGAGTGCTGATGCGTGAAGCCCTGCGAATGGGACGAAAATACAATGTGGGGATAAATCTTAACGCCAGACCTATTGAGTCGCCTGCACGGGAAATAGCACGTAGAATCCGTATCGCTATGCCTATGTTTGTAAGGCATGGCCTGGACTTTTTGGGCAGCAGGTTAAACAGAAAACGATAATGGTAAAGCCGGAACTTTCTGTCATTATTGCTACCAGGAATCGCCTTCCTGTTTTACTGCTTACTTTAAACAAACTCATAATTGCTTTGGGCAGGGAGGCCTCGGTGGAGGTTATAGTGATTGATGATCATTCCGAACCTCCGATAGTTTTACCTGCGGAATATAATTGGGTTAAATTGATTCGGAATGAAGGAAAGGGAGTGGCCGCTGCAAGAAATACCGGCGTTGCTTCATCAACATCGGATGTGCTGTTGTTGCTGGATGATGATATGTGGGTGCCGCCGGGGATTTTAAACCGTATCCATCAGTTGATGAAAGAATATCCCGGAACAGCGTTTAATTTCATCTGGGAATATCCGGCATCGCTGCTGGAACAAATTCTGAAAACATCATTCGGCCGTTTCCTAGTTAGCAATGGTTTTACAACGATGAAGGGTTGGTGCCGTGGTTTGCCCTGGAATGATCATGAACTATTTAAAATAAATCACCTTGCCGGTGCAACGCTCCTTATCAGAGCAGCAGATTACCGGAAGTCTGGTGGGTTCGACACCTCTTTTCCTCTGGCCGGCGCTGAAGATTACGATTTTTCAAAGCGTATGGAGCGCGCGGGTTTGGAACTGCTGGTAGATCCACTTACTTTGTTTTATCATAATGAGCCCCATAAAACGGATATTGAAGGTTTTCTGAACAGGGTTTATCAGACTGCAATTACGCGCAAACATGCGGCAGAAATCGGCTATTCTGAATTTGTATTGCATTATGGTGTATTTAAAAAAGTATACTATTCCATGATTCAGTGGTTAAGCCCCTTGCTGAAAGGGTTCGTAAACTGGCAGAAGTTTAACCGTTCAATGGATATATTCGCTTACAGGATCTACCATATGCTGATTGGGAATGCGTCATTCAGGGGTTATCAGGGATTAAAATGATCACCGGAAATAGCGTAAAGGTTTTTAAAAACTGGTTGTACATCATTTCGTATGTTAACAACAGCCCTGGTTTTTACTGGTATTTTAAAGAACTTGCTGATCGGGGCATCTTTGTCAAAGTTCTGTTTCTCCATTGGGATGAACCGGAGTTGCAAAAGAAAGTGGAAGAACTCGGGCATTCCTGTTATTATTTCAGGTATAGAGGAAAGAAGGATCTGGTTACCGTATTCTGGAGGGTGCTCCGGCTGATTCGTAAACTGAAGCCTGAGGTGGTACATACGCATTTGTTTGATGCTTCGATCATCGGACTTACGGCCGCGCGAATCACAGGGGTAAAGATTCGGGTGCATACCCGACATCATGCTTCTCAGCATCATGTTTATAATCCCGGAACCGTAAAGTTTGATCGCCTGATCAATCGTAGTTCCACCGCCATTATTGCTATTTCAGCTAATATCCGAACGCTTCTGATTGAAAAGGAACATGTTCATCCGTCTAAGATTCATGTAGTCTACCATGGGTTCGATCCCGGTTATTTTTCTGAAGTTGGTTCCGAACGCATTGAAGCATTGCGTCAGAAATACAATCTTGTAAACCATATACCCGTAATTGGTGTTATTTCACGCTATACGCACTGGAAAGGAATTCAGTTTATTATTCCGGCGTTTAAAAGGATGCTCGCAGATTATCCTGATGCACTGCTTTTCCTTGCCAATGCCAGAGGAGATTATGCAGCGGAGATAAAGGAAATGTTGAAGGAGATTCCTGCAACCAACTATAGGGAAGTAGATTATGAAGCAGATGTCCCAGCAATGTATGCCCTTTTTGATGTGTTTGTACATGTCCCGGTTAACGATCATGCTGAAGCATTTGGCCAGACCTATGTAGAGGCTTTACTGGCAAAACGCACCTGTATTTTTACCTTATCGGGGATTGCGGCTGAGTTTGTAGCCGATGGGATTAATGCATTGGTTGTTCCTTACTGTGATTCAGATACTATTTATGAAAAACTGAAATGGGTTTTGGAACATACGCAATCGGGAAGTCAAATGGCATCTAAAGGATTTGACGACGCATCCCGTTTGTTTGGAATTGAAGTTTTATTAACTAAAACGCTGGCAGTATATGCAGCATAAACCGCTTTTTTCTGTAGTTATTCCGGTTTATAACCGTCCGGATCATATAGCAGAAGCAATCCGTTCGGTAATTGCGCAGAAGTTCAGCGACTGGGAATTGCTTGTTGTGGATGATGGCAGCACGGATTCAACGCGTGAGGTGATCCTCAGCTTTACGGATAGCCGTATACGTTATATTCATCAACAGAACGCAGAACGTGGTGTGGCGCGAAATACCGGTGTCCGGAATGCGGTGGGAGGATATGTGCTGTTTATGGATTCGGATGATCTTATGTTGCCGGATCATATGATTCAGGCCAATCTGGTATTAAAGAAGAATCCCGGAATAATGTTTTTTCATCTCAACTTCAAAACGCAGGGACCCGGAGGTAGTAAAGTTACATCCTTCCCTTCAATACTTAACAGGGTACTGGTTAAGGGAAATCCCTTTGGTTGTACCGGTATTGTTGTTCAAAGAGAAATCGTGATGAAGTATCCATTTTGTGAAGATCGTTTACTGGCCGGAACGGAAGATTATGAATTATGGCTGAGGCTGGCAGCCAGGTTTCCATTTCTGCATTTTCCTGCGGTTACCAGTGTTTTATGCGATCACAGTGACCGTAGTGTTGCACAACAGGTTCCGGAAGAACTTGAAAAACGGATTCTGTTTTTTATAAAACAAGTGCAATCCGATTCCGAAGTAATGGCATTTCTGAAAAAGGATTTTCCTTCATTTTTGTCCCGCAGATACAGCTACATTGCACTGCATTCGGCAATGGCGGGAAATAAAGCGCTGGCCGCCCGCTATCTTATGAAGTCTGTGAGTGCTTCACCACTTCAGTTGCTGACAACCAGATCGCTGCACATTCTGCGGTTTATTATATGGCGCTAATCGTTTGATTTTAATTATAATTGCAGACATATTGCCGATTTATGTCCCTACTTTTCTTTGTTATAAATAATCCTGATAATCAGGATGGTTATGCCGGACTCCGTGATAAAGTCGAAGGGCTAATGCAATATTTGTCTCCTTCCATTGACGATTCTTTTTCTTCGGCTAGTATCAGCGAGTGGGACGATTGTGTAGCTTATATCCCCGGCGGATCAGCCTCTCAGAAGTCGGGTAAGAGTTTTTTTTTTAATGCCTTCGGTCCGGTAACAACTATTCCGGAACGGGATTGTCCTCCCAATGCTGCCTTCCGGTTCAGCAATAGCAATGAGCAGACGATTCTTGCTGCTAACCTTGTTGCCAGTCGTACTATCTGGTATTATAAAGATGAACGAAGAGTTATTGTGTCGTCATCACAACGTGCTATCGTCACTTTTCTGGGTGAATTTCAGTTGAACCAACAGGCCTTAAGCTGGATGCTGGCAACCGGTAATCTGGGTCCGGGAAATTCCTGGGACAAACGAATTCAGCATCTGAAACCGGCCCAGACGGTTATCCTGGATAAAAAAGCATGGAGTATCAAGGACTACTTCCGTAAAGTGGAATCTATTTCGGATGATTATCCGGGTGAAGAAAGAGCTTTGCTTGAATTAGCAGAAGTATTTAATAATTCTTTTGAATGGTGCCGGAATGCACGTCCCGACCCTGACACGGTATTAACACTTTCAGGTGGTTATGATTCCAGAGCCGTGCTCTATAACTTCCTTGCAAGGGATTATAGAGTGCCGACTGTTACCTGGGGAGTGACTTCGGCATTAACCGAGAACGGTACGGATGCAAGTGTTGCTGCTGCAGTGGCACGTGAACTTAAAATTCAAAACCGCTATTTTGAATCGGATTTCAGAGAGTCTTCTTTTGAACCGCTGCTGAACCAGTTTATTTCTCTGGGCGAAGGGAGGCTTGATCATATTAATTCATTTATGGATGGTTTCCGTATGTGGAATCAGTTGCATAATGAAGGAGTGAGAAGGGTCATTAGGGCTGATGAAGTTTTTGGATGGGTTCCTGCAAACAATGAACAGGATGTTCGCATCTCACTCGATTTCCACTGGATGGAAGATAATGCCAATATGCACCCTCTTGATTATTTCGGGTTGGAACCGCAACGGTATCCGGAAGAATTGCTTAGGGCAGAAGCAGAAAGCCTGGGAAGCTGGCGAGATCGCTTGTACCGATCTTTTCGTTTGCCCTATGTGCTTACCGGACTACATGATCTGATACAATCCTATGTGGAAGTTATCGATCCGCTGCTGCACGATACCTTCATTAATTATATGAGAAAACTTCCGGATAATTTCCGTACCGGTAAAAGCCTCTACATTAAATATGCAAAATCGGTGATGATGGATGATGTACCGATTGCCATTAAAGCTTCTATTCCCGAACCTGCTTCCATTCTGCGATCTGCGCGGATTGTAAGCCTGATGCTGGACGAGATGAATGCACAGCCGACCAGAAACATGTTCAACGGTAAATTGATACAATGGATTGAAGATAATCTAAAAGTAGACGACAGTCTGGTGAATGTCACCAATAACACAATGGCTGCCTGGGTAAAAACCCATACTCCCTGGCAGTTAAAAAAGTTGTTGCGTCGTGATTTGATACGATATAAAGCCGATTTCAATCAGCTGGCTTTTCGTGTGGTGCTTTCCTCAAGAATGACGCGCAAATTGAATGAAGATGCATTGGCCCTACAAAAGAACGGTGGAGTTAAGTCATAGTATTTAGAAGTATGTCGTCGCCTTTCTTCACCATTATTATTCCAACCTTCAACCGGGCGCACCTGATACGCAGAACACTGGAGAGTGCGCTATCACAAAAATTTGAGTCCTACGAAATTATTGTAATTGATGACGGAAGTACCGATGAAACAGCGGCGGTGGTTGCCGGTATAAGCGATCCGCGGCTGAAATATTATTACCAGCAAAACCGCGAACGCGGTGCAGCAAGGAATCACGGCATTGATCTGGCTTCTGGAAAATATATTACTTTTTGTGATTCAGATGATCTTTTGTTCGAAGATTACCTGAAGAATGCCCATGAATCCATTTTGGCGCATGGTGATTTAAACTGGTTGCATCTGGCTTATGAAATACGAAGGCTGAATGGTAAAGCTATTCCGATGCAATTGAATGAAAAGACCTTTATAAGAGATCTTGCCAGCGGTAACCCACTGAGTTGTATGGGTGTTTTTGTGAAGGCAGAGATATTGCGCAAAACCAGGTTTAATGAAAACCGTCATTTGTCAGGAAGCGAAGACTGGGAACTCTGGTTAAGGATAGCCGCTAATAATCCAATAGTAATAGACAAGAGAATTTCTTCAGCACTTCTTATGCACGATGAACGGAGTGTTGTACATACTTCCGAATTGAAGCTGCAGCTTCGTAAATACCTGTCCATTGGTTATGCATTTGAGGATCCTATGGTGAAGAAAGTTTTCAGTCCGTACTATGTTACAATGAATGCGTATTTCGATACTTACATTTCATTGCATCTTTTGCTTAGCGGAAAAAACAGCAGAGCAATGGTGTACCTGCTGAAAGCATTTTTTAAAGTTCCTTCCTGCATTATTGAACGCCGTTTCCTGGCAATAATAAAGTTGTTGCTGAAAAACAATTTTCAGGGAAGTAAAATTTCTACGGCCTGAGAAACTTTTGAATAATGTCCTTTTCGTTACTGGAAACCTGCATCAAATAAATGCCGGAAGCAATTCCGTTGGCATCAATATTTAAACTGCTGAAACCCTGTGGGTAATTCAAATAATTTTCCTGATAAAGCAGTTTTCCGTTGTAATCCCAGATTGTTACTCCAAGATCGCCGGCAACCGGTACGTTTACGGTCAGCTGAATGCTGTTGTATCCGGGATTCGTGGTAATATTGATTATACTGAAATCATTGGTAGAAGAGATACAGCGTTCGTCATTCTCTTCATTCTGATCCGTTTCATTATTGACATCCCGTATGTTTACACAAAAGAAGTCCGGTGATTCATTTTCACCTGCAATCAGACTGGTGTTGAAGGTATAGCTTATGAACGAGCCGGGTTGCAATGGAGCTGAAAATGCTACATACTCATTGAAGGTTGACTTGCCTTCGAGTTGCGCCTGCAGGCGACATTCGCTGATAGTTAAATTGCCCGTATTCCGCAATTGCGCTTTCATTTCCCAGCTCCCGTTAACTTTCACGAATGAAATGTTGTCGATGCCAAGGTCAAGATAGGGAATCATCACCAGGATATTGAAATCCGCACTGTCAATACAGCCAGCCGCTGATGTGGTTACAAGCGTTACTGAATAAGTTCCGGAATCGCTGAAGATATGTGATGGACTGGCGGTATTGGATAAAGCACTTCCATCATCAAAATCCCAAGTATAGGTTCCGGGCGAGGAGGTGTTGGTAAATGTAACCGGCAATGGAGGAATACCAGATGATACCGATGGGATTGCTGAAACCAGCGGTAACGGATTTACTGTAAATTGCCTGCTGATGGAATCTTTACAACCATTCTGATCCGTAACAGTAAGCTTTAGCGGAGTGATGCCCGCAGTATTGAATGTAACCACAGGATTTGTAACAGTGGAAGTGCCGCCGTTACCGAAGTTCCAGTTCCACGAAGTAAGAGGAGCCGATCCAGTTTTGCTGGTATCCGTAAATGCTATTTGTGCATTGATGCAGGAACCTGTGCTGGTAAATCCTGCTACTGGTAATGCATACACATCAATATTTACGGATGTGTCGGCATTGCAGCTGTTCACCAGATTTGTAGTGGTCAGTGTTACAGTAAAATTACCCGGCAGGAAATAATTATGCACGGGATTTTTACTCGTGCTGAATGAATTGTCACCGAAGTTCCAGACATAACCGATGGTGTCGGTTGTTGCACCCATAATGGTTGACGTAAAATAGGAATTGGTGCCAAGGCAGGCATCGGTTCCGGTAATAGAATGTTCCGGTGACTGATTTACAATTATGAATTTTGAAATTGTGTCGGAGCAACTACCGGTTGAAGTACTGATCAGGGAAACTGTGTACAATCCTGCCTGTGAATAAAGGTGCTGCGGATTTTGCAATACCGATCCGGAAAGATCACCGAAATCCCAGCTCCAGGCATGGATACTATCATTACTCACCGTACTGCTGTCAGTAAACGAAATAGTTTTACCGGTACAAGCTTTTGTATAGCCAAATGCGGCAACCGGCATGGCATTCACTTTTACGGAATCCGTAAAAAGATCAAAACATCCCCTGTCACTGGTAACGAGCAGCTGTACGGTAAACACTCCCGGTGAATTATAGTAGTGAGAAGGGTCAGCAGAATCAGAACTGTCCTGATCACCGAAGTCCCAGTGCCATTCTGTAATTATAGAACCAGCTGGAGGAACGGATAAATCACTAAAATGTGCTGAATCGCCAAAGCAAACATTGCTCGTGGTGAATTCTGCCAGAGGACTTGCAATCACAAATACCGGATAACTCACAGATGTGTCGCATGAAGTAGGGGTTCTGACAGTAAGTGAAACCACATAATTACCTGTATTCTGATAGACATGTGATACAGAAGGTCCGGATGATGTATCGCCATCTCCAAAATCCCAGAAAAGATAGCTGATGGTGCCACTAGCCGGTGCTACACTATTATCTGTAAACTGAATTGCATTACCTACGCAGGCTGTATCCGTTGAAACAGAAAAAGCAGGTAATGCTTTCTCGCTAAGCGATACTATTAAATTACTGGTGTCGCGACAACCGTTGGATGCTTCGGCAATTAATTGGGTATTCCAGCTTCCTGCTGAACTACCGTAATAGTTTTTGGGACTGAAAATTGACGACGAATTGCCATCACCGAAATCCCAGAAGCAGTTAAGACTTCCTGTCCCATTGAACGCGGTTTGATTATTGAACTGAACGGAATCACCAAGGCATGTGTTTGAAACGGAGTAGGAAGCCAGAGGAGAAGGAATAACCGTTATGGAACTTTGGAACGTATCGCGACATCCTGCACTGGAGGTAACAGCCAGCTCAAGCATATAGGTGCCGGCGGTATCAAATTGACTTGTAAGCTGAGGAGTATTTCCGGTAGCACCATTTTCAAAAGCCCAGTTCCAGTCAACGATAGTTCCGTTTACAACTGTTGAATTATCCGTAAATAAAACTGGCGAACGTTCACAGGAGGAAGGGGTGAAGACCGCTGCTGCAACTGGTAAGGTCGCCACTTCAATGGTATCGGTTTTGCTGCTCTGGCAGCCATTATCACCGGTTACCTGTAATAAAATCAGAAAGCTATCAACACTGGCATACGTGTGTTGAGGATTTTGAAGGGAAGAGTTTCCTGAATCGCCGAAATCCCAGTACCAGCTCTGAATTGAACCAATTGAAGTGCTGGTGTCTGTTAATTGAAAAACCGTGTTCTCACAAACAGGTGTATAGGTGAATCCTGCAAGTGGGGCAGGTTTTACGTAAATACTGTCAGTATTCGATGAGCGGTTTCCATTATTGTCCGTTACATCCAGTGTTACAAAATGCCATCCTGTTGTGTTGAAGCTTACTGCAGGAGATGTTTGTGTTGAAGTGCGTGGTGAAGCAGTATTCCCGGCGAATGTAATCCGGCTTACCTGTCCTGAGCCGTAGTTAACCGATAATCCTATCACCTGAGAATTAATCTTTTTAAGTGTGTGGCAGTAATCACCGACCGCGATGACTCCGAAAGTTCCGTACGATTGTGCAGCCGGAATGCCGGTCAGGTTCGGTCCGAAATTTAAAACACTCATGTTGTTACCATCCAGCGTATTCACAGTGAGGTACCAGTTGCCACCTTCACTAATAAGTTCCATTTCCCGGGTAGTTCCTGCAGAAGGTGAAGGATTAATCGTAACCACATTCGGACTTGAATTTGTCAGGGAAGTGCCGAAATCAATCCGGCTCAGACTATTGTTATTTTCATAACCTACAATTCCGTACCACTGATCGCAATCTTTTCCGGCAGTGAACGATAACGGACGTGCGGCGGCAACAGGAATATTATTTACCGTTGCGGAGCCGGAAGATAAATTACTTCCAAGGTTAACTACTGAAATATTGTTCCCTGACTGATTGGCTACGAGGTAAAAATAGTTCTGTCCATCAAAGATGAGATCTGCATAATACGGACCTGAAAATGTTCCTCCAGTCATGGAGATTACAGTTGAAACCGGAATATTGGTAAGTGAATTGCCGAAGTAAAGTTTAATAAGCGCTGTTCCGGAAGTATGATAATAACCGTACCAGTCAGTTCCCGACTGAACAATATTGATGTCGAACATGCCGCCCATAATGCCATCAACATTGCCGAGGTTGGTCATTACAGGGGTATTGTTGAAGTCCGGGCCAAAATCGAGACGGACTAATGCTCCATACGTGTTGGCAACAAACCCGAAATAATTGCTGCCATCGTATATCAGTTCAACCCCCAGACTTGCATTTACAACACCCGGATACGTTCCTGCAATACTTCCGCCGATTGGATTCCGATAATCTCCACTTGCAAAGTCCCACTGGTAATTCAACGGGGCTGTACCACCGGAACTTTGATTCTGAAGAACAAGCTGGGTATTGGCACAAATACTGTCGTCGATTGCGAAAGAGGCAACAGGACATTGGGCAAATGTTTTTCCTGCCGTCAGGATTACTAGTAACAGAAAGAATAAACTCCGCATTTAGTTAGTTTTGGCTTCTTCAAAGGTAGATAAACTTCATGGCTGCAAAGCAACTGGTGCTCGCCACTGCCAATACCAATAAAGTACGAGAAATACGGGCATTGTTCCCTTCAGGTTACATTCTGCAAACGATCCGGGAGGTAAATGTCACCGAAGAACTCCCCGAAACCACCGGAACCATTGAGGGAAATGCCCTTCAAAAGGCCCGGAAAGTCTTTGAACTTACCGGAAAATCCTGCCTTGCCGATGATTCCGGCCTCATCGTTCCTGCGCTGGAGGGCAAGCCTGGCGTGGATTCTGCCTTTTTTGCAGGTTTACCCCGCAGCGATCAGCGAAATATGGAGAAGCTGCTGTTCGACCTTCAGGGCAAATCTCGCGCTGCCTATTTTGTTTGCGTAATCGCCGTGGTACTGGAGGGG
>Ga0315906_10009492_pt1 | contig 11563 bp, 9 predicted proteins | sample LakEriMetagenome_4_FD_203526 | JGI IMG/M metagenome (GOLD analysis project Ga0315906, IMG submission 203526) | Freshwater fungal communities from buoy surface, Lake Erie, Ohio, United States - Buoy 2 MA122 | ecosystem: Environmental > Aquatic > Freshwater > Lake > Lake biofilm | place: USA: Lake... | reverse complement strand
AACAGAGGTACGAACAGCAGAATGAACAGCATGAAATAGACCATTCCCCGCAGTCGATCGAGCCCGGAGAGAATCTCGTTTTGCACTTGCGACAGTTCCTGGAACGTCTCCCGATCTTTAATGGTTCCCTTCAGGCGTCGCACAACCCCCTTTTCCTGAACCATCACCGAGGGAGTCTCGTCGGGCAGCGCTTCGCGGACCTCGTACACCTGATTCATCTGCGCCTCGGACTGCTTGAACCGGGCGGCAAGCTGGTCGGCCTCGCGTGAGGCCCAAAAGATGCCATTCCACAAGACCAGGCCAAGTCCGGCCAGTCCGGCCTCGATAACGAGCCCCCGACGAATCCATCGCAACGCGCTGAGCGAATCTGTCACCGTCAGTTCTCCAGCTTTGGATCATCAAACCCCGCTCCTGAGTTGGTCGCGGGTTGGTTTAAGGGAGAACTCACAAGTGGCGCGTTTGGGCCACCCCGAGTTCAGTTTGCCGACGACTTCGAATGGCCCACACGGCACCGTTTTCACTGCTGGCAGGTCTTTTTCCGCCGAGCAGTCGCCGGCCCTCACCGGGAGCGCAATCGCAATTCAACGGTCGGAATGATAGAACGTGTCGTGTTCGTGGAGAATCCCTCCAGCCATCCATGGGAGTCTCTTCCGCGGTGCCTTGAATGACAGGACCCAGGGCTCATTCGATTGCTCCAGGAGATCACCATGCTGTTTGTTGAATTCGCCAGAAAGAGTGGCCGGATTGGCCTGCTGCTGCTCTTCGCGACCAGCCTGTCGGCTGTTGGACGCGCGGCCGAGCCCGGGTTCGACGTGGTCGTCTACGGCGGCACCGCGGGTGGGGTCGCCGCGGCGGTCACGGCGGCCCGCGCCGGGCGAACTGTCGTGCTGATCGAACCCTCCGCTCATCTGGGAGGGATGACCTCGGGGGGCCTGGGGGCCACCGATATTGGCAACAAGACCGTGATAGGCGGGTTTGCCCGGGATTTCTATCGCCGCCTGGGAACTCACTATGCCCAGGATGCCTCCTGGACCTTCCAGAAACGTGCCGACTACAAAAGTGGCCGACAGCAGGGGGGCGAGGCTGAAATGTGGACTTTCGAGCCGCACGTCGCCGAGCGCCTGTTTGACGAGTTGTGCCAAGAGGCGGGGGTCACGGTCCTGCTCAACGAGCGGCTGGATCTTGTCCTTGGGGCCACCCAACATGCGGCCCGTCTCCGCTCGCTGTGGCTGGAGTCCGGGCGCGAAATCGCCGGCCGGGTGTTCATCGATGCCTCCTATGAGGGAGACCTCATGGCCAAGGCAGGGGTGGCCTACCACGTGGGCCGTGAGGCGAACGCCACCTATGGTGAGTCACTCAATGGGGTTCAGACGGTCCAGGCGACCAAGCATCAATTCAAAGTTCCCATCGATCCGTTTCGGGAACCTGGAAACCCCACCAGTGGACTGCTCTTCGGGATTCATGCGGGCACACCCGGGCGTGACGGCACCGGAGACCGGCGCGTGCAGGCGTACAACTTTCGCATGTGTCTGACCGATGCTCCCGGGAACCGCATTCCGTTTCCCAAGCCCCCCAACTACCGTCGTGAGAATTATGAATTGCTGCGGCGATACATCGAAGCGGGCGTCTGGGATGCTTTTTGCTCCAACATTCCGATGCCCAACCGGAAGTCCGACTGCAACAATTGCGGGGCTTTTTCGACCGATTTCATTGGGGAGAGTTACGACTATCCCGAGGCCAACCATTCCCGCCGAGCCCAAATCATCACGGCCCACGCCGAGTATCAGCAGGGGCTGATGTACTTTCTGGCCAATGATGAACAGGTTCCCGCGAAGATCCGCGCCGAAGTGTCGGTGTGGGGCCTGTGCCGTGATGAGTTCACCGACAACGGCGGTTGGCCCCACCAGATTTATGTGCGGGAAGCCCGGCGGATGATCTCCGACGTGGTCATGACCCAGCATCACTGTCAGTCGCGGGAGACCGTGTCCGACAGTGTCGGCATGGCCGCCTACACGATGGACTCGCACAACGTGCAGCGCTACGCCCAGGGAGGGCGGGTCTTCAACGAGGGAGACGTGCAGGTGGGGGGATTTCCGCCCTATCCCATCTCCTATCGGGCGATCGTGCCGCGCGAAGCGGAGTGTGCCAATCTCTTCGTGCCCGTTTGCCTGGCGGCGTCACACATCGCCTACGGCTCGATTCGGATGGAGCCGGTCTTCATGGTGCTGGGGGAGTCGGCGGCGCTCGCGGCCGATCTGGCGCTGCGGGATGACGTTGCGGTCCAGCAGGTTCCCTACGCGCGTCTGCGCGAGCGTCTGCTCGAGGCCCGGCAGGTGCTGCAACGCCCGTAAGTCGCGAGGGGCCTCCTTCCGGATCGGGGCCCCGCGGAGCTTGCCGGTCGACCCTGCGATGGGAGCCGGTTAGACTCCCACAAGACTGCTGCCCGCTTCCTGGTTTCCCTCTGTCTCGGAACACGTCCCGATGCCCAATTCCACCATGTTCCGTCTTCCGCTGTGGTGTCTGGTGCTCTCGCTTGGCCTGCCTGCCATCGTCGGAGCCGACGACCAGGCGGAACTGGCCCGCTACCGGACGGCGGGACTCTCGGGAGGCGATCCGGTGCGGGGACGCCAGGTGTTTGAATCGAAAGCCGTGGGATGCCAGCGCTGCCACGCGTTCGGCAATGCGCCCCGTCTGGCAGGCCCCGATCTTTCCGTGGTGGGAGACAAGCTGTCGCGACCGCAACTGGTGCAGGCGATTCTCGAACCGAGCGCCAATCTCCATCCCGACTATGGCACCCTGGTGATCCGGACCCGCGATGGCAAAAGCCACTCCGGGGTGGTGCGCCAACGGACGGCCGATGAGTTGCAGTTGTACGATGCCGAGGGAAACCTGGTGCGATTCGCCAGCGACAGCATTGAAGACGAGCAGCGGTCCGCGACCTCGTTGATGCCTGCCGGCCTCTGGAAGTCTCTGACAACCACGCAATTCGTTGATTTGATTGCCTACCTTGGCAGCCTCAAGCAGGCGGGGCTGGCCGAATCGATTCCGGGCCTTCCGAAGACCATTCTGTCGGTCACCCATCCGGCCACACTCCGTCCGCTGCATGCCGAGTCGGTCCGGTTCGACAACCCCGTCTGGATCCACCCCATTCCCGGACGCCCTGGGAAATATGTGGTGGTGGAACAGAAGACCCGGCAGATCTGGCGCTTTGATGAACAGCATCCCGACCGCAAGGGGGAGCTTTTCGTGGACCTCTCCCAGGAATCGACGACCGGCGAATTCGACGGAGTCGTCTGCCTCGCCTTTCATCCCGATTTCGTCAACAACCGTCGGTACTTTGTAAAGTATCACCTGCGAAACCGGGGCAGTTTCTTCTCTCCCGTCATCGTCGAACGGCAGGCCACCACCGACCTCGCCCGCGATGCCGGCCAGCCCTCACGGATGATCCTGCAGATTCACCAGGCAACCGATCTGCACTGGGGAGGAATGATCGCCTTCGGTCCGGATGGCTACCTCTACATTGGGGCGGGCGACGCCGGTCCCCAGGATGACCCGGAAGGACACGGGCAGGCCCTGTCTGACCTGCACGGCGCGATCCTGCGAATTGACGTCGATCACCAGGACCCCGGACTCAACTACGCCATCCCGGCCGACAACCCCCACCGCGAGACTCCCGCCGGGGCCCGTGCTGAAATCTGGGCCTCGGGATACCGCAATCCCTGGCGGTTCAGTTTCGATCCGGTCACCTCCGACCTGTGGGTGGGAGACATTGGCCAGAATCTGTTCGAGGAAGTCTCCATCTGCCGTCGCGGCGAAAACCATGGCTGGAACGTCTACGAGGGATTTCTTGGTTTCTCGGATCAGTACCGGAAGGAGGGGACGTCGTTCACTCCACCGGTCTTCTCGTACCGGCGCGAGTACGGCGTCTCGGTGACGGGTGGCTATGTCTATCGGGGGGACCGCAGTCCGACCTACCGCGGCAACTATGTCTGTGGTGATTTTGAATCGCGGCGTATCTGGGCCCTTCAACAGGACAATCGCCAACTCTCGGTCGTGCGGCAAATCGGCATGGCTCCCCAGCGCATCGCCTCGTTCGGACTGGATCAGGCGGGGGAAATCCTGGTCGTGGGATACGAGGGCACGCTGTACCGCCTCGATCTCTCGGAGTCAGACTTCGCTGAGGTTCCTCTGCGGAAGATCAAGGTCCGGCTGCGTCACGAGGGGCAGGCGGCAGCCGCCCGTATCACGGCCACCGGGGTCGATGAGGTGTCGTACGCCCCGCGGGGCTCGATCCTTCGCAAGACCACTTCCGGTCAGCACTATTTCTATGCCGAAGGGGAATTTGAGATCGAGACTCCTCCCGGTCCAACCCGCCTGGAAATCCAGGGTGGACTCGAAGTGATCCCCCAGCAGTTGGTGGTGGATTCGCAGGCGTCGACCGAACTGACCGTGGATCTGAAATCGTGGATCGACCTCCCCTCCGAAGGGTGGTTTGCCGGAGACTCCCACGTGCACCTGCACACGGGCGGCCCTCTGAAGGTCACGCCGGCCGAGGCATTGCTGGCCGCCCGGGCCGAAGGGATGCACTTCATCAATCTGTGTGTCTCAAACAACGTCGGAGACGACATCCGCGATGCCGAACTGATCACCGGCCGCCCTCACCCCGCCTCGGGCAGTCGGCAGCTTTTGATGTTCGGCGAAGAGATGCGGAGCATGATCTACGGGCATATGCAATTCTTTGGCATCCGCCAACTGGTCGAACCACAGTACACAGGGTTTGACAATACCCCGCTGTTCCGTGATTACCCCGCCAACTTCACCATGGCGGCCGAGGCTGTCCGACAGGGAGGTGTGGTGACGTATGGGCACCCGCTGTTCACCGGGCAGCCCTTTCCGTTTGAAGACGATCTCGCCAAGCCCAACGGGGCTGCCCGCGAACTTCCCATCGACGCCATCCTGGGAGTGGTCCAGGCCATCGACCTGATGTCGTACAACAGCGATGAGGCCGAATCGACTGGGCTGTGGTACCGGTTGCTGAATTGCGGCCTCAAACTCTCGGCCTGTGTGGGAACAGACGCGCTGCTCGATCGTTCGACCGATCCGTTGGGGGGCGACCGGGTCTATGTCCAGACTGCAGGGCCCCTCACCATGGAGAGTTGGCTCGACGGACTCAAAAACGGGCGCACCTTTGTGACCAACGGACCGATCCCCCGGTTGCAGGTCAACGGCTCTGGTCCGGGAGCCTCCTTGCGACTCGGGGCAGGGGGGAGTGTGCGGGTGGCGGCTTCGGTCGAGAGTCTGGTTCCGTTCGACACCGTTGAACTCATCCAGAACGGCCGGGTCGTCTCAAGCCACGCTGTCACCGCATCGCAGACCACGGGGGTCCAGCGGGCCGAGGTGGCGGTGGACCTGCCCGTGGACCGGAGCGGCTGGATCGCGCTGAGGGCCTCTGGGCCCCGGCATCGGACGGTCTTCGACGGACCTGCCTTCGCCCACACCAGCCCGGTGTGGCTACAGGTGGGGGAGTCTCCCGTCACCAGTTCCGAAGATGCGCAATTCTTCATTGAGTGGATCGACAAGCTGATCCAGGTTCTTTCGGCCCGCAATCGCTTCGAAAAGACCGAAGACCGCGAGGCGGTCGAACGGCTGTTTCGCCAGGCCCAGGACCGCTACCGCCAGCAGCTCAACACGCGGTAGTCCCGCGTGGCCGCCAGCCGGTTCAGTCGACGTCGAACATGAAGAGGTCGCATTCCCCGTCCCGGATGGAAACCGCGAGCACACTGCGGCCGTCGGGCATCCAGACGGGATAATCGTCCCGGCCGGGATGCCGGCTGAGATTGCGCGGGGCGCTGCCGTCCGCATTCATGACGAATACGTCGCTGTTGCCGTCGCGCACGCTCACGAACGCAATGCGTTTCCCGTCGGGGGACCAGGCGGGACGCATATCGCGCCCCGGCGACTCGGTCAGCCGACGGACATCGGAACCGTCGGCCGCCATCACATAGATCTCGAAGTTGCCATCGCGGCTGGAGCCGAAGGCAATCCGGCCCCCATCGGGAGAGCAGGCGGGCCAGCAGTTGGTTCCGGCGGCCCGCGTGAGGTACTGCAGATCCTCGCCGCGACGATTGACCGACGCGATCTGGTGTCCCTGCAGATCGGAGATCCCAAACACAATGCGGTCGGTCCGGGGCAGGAACGACGGATTGCGGGCTGTCGCCCGGGCTTCGCGCGGCCGGAATTCCACCGTCTCCCCCGTCGCCACTCGTTGAATCACCAGGACAAGTTGGGGACTCCCCGCCGACATGGCATGGCAGTGCCACATCCCGTCGGCACTGTAGGCCGGGTCGAACTGGTGGGCCGCGACCGCGGGCTGCAGCCGTTCCACCTGACCGTTTGCCGGGGTGAGCCGAAACAGCGCGACGAGGTTGGGGTTTTCGTGCCTGGCAAACACCACGTCTCCGGACGAATTCAGAACCACCGGGGCCAGCTTGAGGGTTCCGTCGTGGGTCAGGCGGCGCGGCTCGCCTTCCCCGGCTCCGGCCGCTCCCAGGAAGAACTGGACCAGTCCGAGGCCCACCAGGGCGTGGCCAAAACTTCGGCTAAAACAGCTCATCAATCACCCTTCCATCACGCAGCACACCCAATTCTGCCCGCAACTCGGTGTTGATGCCCAGGCGATCGAGGAGGGTGGTGCCCACCATGGCCGGGGTGACGGGACGGCTGACGGGATACTCGCCCCGCGGATCGCTTTCGCCAATCACCCGGCCCGGCTGCACGCCCGCTCCCGCCCACAACGAGAAGTAACACTGATGCCAGTGATCGCGCGAACCGATCGCGTTGATGCGCGGGGTCCGGCCGAATTCTCCCAGGCAGACGACCAGCGTAGTCTTCAGCAGGCCCCGCTGCTCGAGGTCATCGAGCAGGGTGGAAAAGACCTGGTCGAGCAGTGGACCATGCCAGTCGGCCAGGAGTCCAAAATTGTCGGCGTGCGTATCCCAACCATAATCGGAGAATGGATAGAGCACCTCGACAAACTGGCTCCAGTTGACCTGCACATACGGTACTCCCGCTTCGACCAGGCGACGTCCCAGCAAGCAGCTCTGGCCAACGGACGTCTGCCCGTAGGCCCGGCGTACCGCATCAGGCTCGCGGGACAGGTCAAACGCCTGCCGGGCCTCCGGGGAGGTCAATAGCGCGTGGGCCCGTTCATGCAGTCGGTCCCACTGGCCCAGTCGTCGGGAATCGAGGTCACGGCGGGCCGCATCAAGCCCTGCCAGCACCGTTCGCCGGTCGGCCAGGCGTCCCGGAGTCAGTCCGTCAAAGAGTTTCAGATCGGGAATCTCGACCTCGCCCCGCTCGGTGCAGCTCAGCATGAAGGGATCGTACGCCTGCCCCCAGATTCCACCCCCGTAGCCCAGCATCGGGCCGCGACCATCGCCAATCGGACCGCGGGCGAGCGACACAAACGCCGGCATTGTCCCGCCCCCCCGTTGCCGCGACACGATCGATCCGAAGTTGGGTTGGTAGCCGGCGGAACCGGCCGCGGCACCAGTCAGGCCAATCGACTCGGCGATCAGGTGATCGCCGTCGAAATTCACATTGCTGCGGACAACGGCCAGCCGGTCGCTGCGCTGGGCCAATTCCGGGAGCAGTTCGCTGAAGATCAGGCCGGGCGTTCGGGTGGCGATGCTTCCAAACGGGCCCCGATACTCGGCCGGGGCCTTTGGCTTGGGGTCGCACAAATCGAGGTGGCTGGGGCCGCCCCCCAGCCAGAGCACCAGCACCGATTGCGCGGGACCGGCCGACGCACCCAGGGCCGGCGGGCTTCTCAGCCAACCAGCGGAGTGACCGGCCCAGGCCAGGGGGGGCGCCCACAGGCCGGCACGAAGAAATGAGCGCCGCGTCAGACCGCCGCAGGAACGATGTGCAAATGAGCCAACCGACACCATGTTCCGTACTCTCCACCCTGCTGTGGTTGCCGCACGTTCACTCGCTCCATGGTAACCGAACCAGGTCCGCCGGGCCATTGCGATTGTTCTGCCGTGAGGTCAGGCCGAAGTCGCGGGATGGCATTCTTGGGAGGAAGAAGTTGTTCTGGGGTTGGTTCGCAGGACTTCCGTTGCGTGTGGCGGTTCTTCGCAGCGCGCCAACGGGCCGGGCAACTCACCGTCGCGCTTGCCCTCTGGCAAGCTCTGCAAGCGGCGGTGCGACGTGAACCAATCGGGACCACCGGACGTCCGGCCCGTGCATCGGAGGGATCAACGCGATACTCTGGAGTGATGAGACGGGGAGCCATCATTGTGTGCGGCGGCCGTTCGAATCGGATGGGGCGTGACAAGGCGACCCTCCCATTCGGAGGGGAAGTGTTGCTGCAGCGAATCGTCGGGATTCTGCGGCCGATGATCGCACCGACAAACATGGTGGTGGTCGCAGCCGTGGGACAGGCTCTGCCCCCCCTCGAACCGGGAATTCGCATCGTCGTCGACCGCAGACCACACCAGGGGCCATTGGAGGCGATCTCCGTCGGGCTGGCAGCACTGGGACCAGGTGTCGACGCAGCCTTCGTCACTGGCTGCGACTTTCCACTGCTGACTGCCCCATTTGTCCTGCGGCTGTTTGAGTTGCTGGGGAATGCCGAGATTGCCGCTCCCTACGATGGCATACTCCGGCACTGCCTGACGGCCGTCTATCGGCCCACGGTTCTCCCGGCGGTTGAGCGGCTTTTGTCGGCGAATCGCCTGAAAGTCCAGGAGCTTCTGGACATCTGTGTTTGCCGCGATGTGGGTCTCGAGGAATTGCGTGAGGTCGATCCCCAACTTCAGTCGCTGCTGAACATCAACACCCCCGAGCAGTATGCGGCCGCGCTGGCAGCGGCGAACGCCGGTTCCGGATCGCCAGTGGGCGGCGGAGCGGAAGCCGGGGGGGGGCCGTCCCAATCGCCCGACAAAGGGCGGCTCTGAGCAGGAGGGGCAACGCGGCCCAGGGAGGAGAGATGCATCCCGGTTGGTGGCGATTCAACTCCTTGTTTTCAGGTGGTTCATCACGAATCCGCACCCTTGACTCGCTCTCATCCTTTCGCTATCCTCTCTACCACTACCGCGGGGCGGCTGTTCACCATTCGCCCCAACTGCAGACGATCTTGGTTGTCTCGCTGTCACTCCCCGCTGGTGTAACGGTAGCACGAATGACTCTGGATCATTCAGTCCACGTTCGAATCGTGGGTGGGGAATTGAACACATTGCGAAACCCCCGGAAAACCAGCTTTTTCCGGGAGTTTTTGCGTTTCTGGTGATCGTCGGAGATCGCCCGATATCGCCGAATCCGACAAAGTAGTTGCCACCCCAGTTGCCAACGGTTAGGCTCGTTTGAAGTCACTGAGGTGAACGGATGGGTGGTGGTTTGGGGCAAATGGTATGGTGTGCCCTCTCCCAATTGGACCGACATGCGGCAGTGATCCGCGGCATCGAATCGGATTGGCCACAGACTGTTGTGTAGAGTCCAAATCAGCCGGAATCCGGAAACTCTGGGTACGCGGGGCAGTCGAGTGATCTGGGGAACGGGCCGGTCAGCGTCGTTCAAACTGGAAAAAGTGGTGGTAGGGGTTCTCAAAAACCCGGAATTCCCGCACCAGCCGCGTTTCAGCCCCCAGGTCCTGGATGACCTGGCGGAGCCGCGTCCCGGGCCGTCCGATCTCCCCGCAGTGGGAGGGAATCATTTGGGGGAATGGTCTCAACGGCCCCGGAATGGTCACGCGAACATTCCCCAGCGGCGGAATCGTGAGCTGTTGGGGATAGGCGCGAGCTGCATTCGGGAGGCTGAGCAGAATGTGCCGGCGACTGACCCTGCAGAGTTCCCGAAACCCGACAATCGCCTCGGAATAGGGGACATGCTCCAGCACCTGAAACGCGCACGTCAGTTCGAATGACTGGTCTTGCAGCGGGAGCCGTTGAACGCTGGACACGAAGTCGGGAGTCAGTTCAGGATCGATGTCAGCAGTCTGGACGGCAATGCCCAGAGTCTGGCACACGGCCTTCAGCACTCCTCCCCCCACACCGATCTCCAGGACGGTCTGGGGCTGCAATTCCGAGATGAGACTCACCTGATACCAGAGGCTGCTCCACCGCTTCAGGGACATGTACTTCTTCCCCTGACAGCTGCTGGGAGGGACCTGCGGCTTGGGCCGTGGGGAGACATCCGGCGGGTGGGGTTGATCATTCATGCAGACAGGATCCTGCGGTCACAAGTCACCGCTCACGTGGTCATCCAACCCGGGCTGATTGGGAGTTGTCGGTACGGAACAGGTCGTCAAATGCAAGGCGCAATGTCTCGCGCTGGGAGAACCCGTCCAACAGCATGCCCGGCTGCGCGGAGGTTCCCGCACGCCGCAGGTGCTGCGGATCGACAACCGCCTCTTGCAGGCACAGATCGTGCAACAACCCGGTCAGCTTGTCGCCGCCTGGCTCCTCTGCGACAGCCAAGGATCCGGGCACCCTGGCTGGCCGTGCAGCCTGTTGCTGACCACGAGCGACTGACCCCGGTAAAACGCAAGGCAACTCTTCACATCGAGGTGATGATCTTCCAATGGGGGCAGTTGAACTCCGGACACGATCAGCCGATCGCGGAGCAGCTCCATTCCTGGCCGATCGCGGGCGACCTGGACCAGCATCCGCCAGTTTGTGTTGGGGGCCGTATTCCGACAGACGGATTCGGCGACAGCCGCCACGTCTTCGGACTGTCGGTCGTATTGGTCGGTCCTGAAGGAAAAACTGGCAGTTTGCAGAGATGCAACGCCAGCGGCAGACTCGTGGCAGGCGGGATCGAAGAGTTCGAAGGAAAGGAGTGGAAGGAAGTCCGCCTTGGCCTGCAATCGTGGCGAAATCGGGGTGGCGGAGACAACGAGGCAAGAGCGGAGGACAGATTATGGACGACCGATGCGCGAACTGGAGCGGAAGGGCTGCCATTTCGCGTCGGGTCTGCGGTCACCTCACTCTCAGGCGGTGAGGTTGGGAATGGTTGTCCCGAGCGGCGAGTCACTTACTGGGAGAGAATCCTCGGCCCGCCCGGATACGTCCCACGTGGACACTTGGGCGCAATCGGACCGGCGCTCGTTTGGATTCGGCGGATGGGCGTGTGTCCCTGATTTTCTCCGAACGACACTCGATTTCTGCGAAAATCCGGCATGGAAATTTCCGACGACCTCTCCGCGTGAGGGGGAAGACCCGGCCACCAGGGTCATGATTCAAATGGCCTACTGCCCATGCCGACCGTCGCGCAGTTTGTCGATGAGATTGGTTGCCGTCATGCCAAATGCGTGCCGTGGAGCCATTCGGAGATGGCAGTCGCAATGGAAACCAGTCAATGCAGCATTCGGGTTGTCCCCGAGAAGAGAACGCTCCGTTTGCTGGTTCCGACCGGCTCACGACGCGAATACCTCACTGGATCTGCGGGGGGGCCGACAGGCTGGTTTTTGGGGGATGGCTTTTGCTGGTTCTCCGCAAGTGACCTGTGCGCCAAACTTTCGGGAGAAACTGTTGCGCCGGTCTGGATTCTGCGCTTTCACATC
>Ga0315906_10009490_pt1 | contig 11565 bp, 2 predicted proteins | sample LakEriMetagenome_4_FD_203526 | JGI IMG/M metagenome (GOLD analysis project Ga0315906, IMG submission 203526) | Freshwater fungal communities from buoy surface, Lake Erie, Ohio, United States - Buoy 2 MA122 | ecosystem: Environmental > Aquatic > Freshwater > Lake > Lake biofilm | place: USA: Lake... | reverse complement strand
CGTTGTTGTTCGACCTGGCGGTGGTGGCCTTGTCGCCGCCCTCGCCGCCGCCCGCCTCTTCCACCGCCGCCGCCAACTCCACCTCCTCCTCTGGCACCAGCTCAGCCCGCAGCGTCCAGTACGTGTCGCTCAGCGGCGCGACCGGGTCCGACGCCGACAGCACCTTGAAGATGCGGCCGTTGTACACCTCGAGCAGGCGCAGGCGAGGAGCCTCCCCCTCACCAACCAACCCAAGGTGCCTCTCTCCCGCTAGCTCGCGCAGCGCGTCGGCCACCGTCGCCTCGCGCGGCACGCGCACCACAAACGTGCGAGGCACAGGGACACCACCTTCCTTCCCTCTCACCACCCCACCACCAGCACCGCCCCACCACTGCACTCTCAACGTCTTGAGCGTCTCGAGCGTAGGCAAGGGCAAGTCGAGCACCTCGTAAAAGAGCGTGTCCGTGGGCCTGCGGCCGTGGGTGACGAGCTGCTCGAGCCTGAGAGGGTGCCCGTGTCGCACGGGTTGGCGCTGCGGCAAGCCCGAGTAGCCGTTGCACTGGGTGAGGCGCAGGTGAGTAGGGTGGATGGTGGTGGTGGTGGTGGTGGTGGTGGTGGTGGTGGTGGTGGTGGTGGTGGTTGGGGTCGGATGGAGGTCGGAGGCGGGAGGGGACGCCTTCTTGCCGCCGCCGCCCGACTTTTTGGCCTTGCCGGAGGGCGCGATCGCGGCCGCTTGCGCAGCCGCCGCTTGCGCCGCCGCCGCTTGCGCCCTCGCCGTCAGCCTGCGCGCCAGCTTCTTGGTGACGGCGTCGTAGTCGTCGTCGCGCGCGAGCTCGAGCGTGAAGACGCCGCCGCCGTCGTTAGGCGAGGACCCATCTCCTTCTCCTCCACCACCACCACCCGAAGAAGGCACCAGCTGTGGCACGAGCGGCGCGCCGCCGTTCCCGCCGTCGTCGGCCGCGGCACCACCGCCGCCCGCACCACCAACAAAAAACCCACCCAACGCTGGACCACCATCCCCACCCGAAGAAGACGCCGCAGGCAAGGGCTTGAAAGTAACCACACGCCGCGCCTTGATGTAAGACAAGTAAGCGCCGACCGACTCGTGCTGGCGCCGCTGCTCCAGCAGCTCTTGCAGCGCTTGCTCGTCGTCGCCCGCTGCCTCGGCTTGAGCCGCTAAACGGCGCGCCTCGTCCGCAACAGCGTCGGCGTCGCGCGACGGCCTCTGGAACAAAAAGACGTCGCCGTCCTCGATCTCGAGCTTCTCGAGCGCGAGGGTCGGGTCGAGCTTGTCGGCGCGGACCTGCGGCTCAAACTTGACCTCGTCGTAGGCGTCGAGCTCGGAGACGACAGGGGGTTGCTGGTGGGCTGCTGCTGAAGCCGCGGCCGCGGCCGCTGCAGAGCGCCCGCCGCGCCCACCACCACCGTTGGCCGCCGCTCCCGCCCCACCATCAGGCCTATAATCCAGCCCAGCAAGCGCCGCGACCACAGGCGTCAGCACCGTGTAGTTGGCGGTGCTGCGCACGCGCGCGTGGCCCAGGTACGTGAGTCGCGGGCCATCGGCGGCGTCCGGGTCGTAAAACTTGAGGAAGATGAGGCGGTGGCCGCCGCCGCTGCGCTCGGCCTCGGCAGCTGCGGCGTCGGCGGCGGCGTCGGCGTCGGAATCGGCACCACCACCATCACCACCACCATACACGCGCCTCGACAGCTCGCGCGGCAAGAGCATGTGCACGTCGTCGCGCGCGGCGCGCAGGGCGTCGACGAGGCGGTCGACGGCGGCTTGGGGGTTGGCGCCGCCGCCGGGCAGGAAAGCGGCGGGCAGGCGCGGCTGCGGCGACGCGGCGTCGGCAGTCGCAGTGCCCGCCGGCGCTGTTGTCGCCGCCACCGCCGGCGCCGCCGCCGCCGTAGCCCCCGCCCCAGCTGCGGACGCAGCCACGGCCACAGACGACTTGTTGTTGCCGCCAGCAGCGCCGCGGGTCCCCTTGCCAGCACGAACTCCCGCAGAAGCAGCGGCGGCAGCAGCACCGTCAGCCGCCGCCCCACCACTCGCCGAAACCGCCAACGCCGCCACAGGGCTCGCGTACGGCGTCTCCAAAAACAGCCGCAGGTCCATCAGCGCCGCCATCTTGATCGCCGTCTGCCCTCCCGCAAGGCCTTGGTCGCGCAGCTCCCGCAAATCCATCAAGCACCCGGACTCTTCTTCGGCCGTCAGGCGGCGCTGCGGGCGCACCGTGCGGTTGTGGCGCGTCACCCAAGTCCAGAAGCGCTGCTGCTCTGGGGGGACTCCGAGCGCTTCTGCCACGCGGCGCTTGAGCTCGGAGAAGCGCGTGTGTTTAGGGAGGCGCAGGACGAGGCCTGGAGAAGTGGAAGGGTTGGGGCTGGTGTTGCCGCCGCCGGCCGACGCGCCGCGCGCACCCGCAGCCCCTCCTCCTCCTCCACCCGCACCACCACCACCATCCAACGGCCCAGGCATCAGCGAGTAGTCGACCAGGTCAAAGTGACGCGCCCCACCGATCTGCGCCGCCACGTCGGCGTCCGTCGCCACGCGCACCACGCAGTAGAGGTGCGCCTCGGCCTTGGCGCGCCGCCTCGCTTCTTTGGCGCAATGCTCGGCCGCGAGCCTCGCGCGCAAGTGAGCAGGGAGGTCGGCGCGAGAGGCGCTGCAAAAGACGCGCGGCCAGTCGTCCTCGCGCACGTAGATGAGCTCGTAGGCATTGGAGCAGGAGCCGGCGCCTGCGCCGCCGTTGACGCCACCGACGCGGCGGATCGAGGGGGGAGGGGGGAGGGGCGCAGGGCCGTTGGCGGCGGCGGCGTTGTTGCCGTTGGCGTCGCCGCCCTCGCCGCCCTCTCCGCCCTCACCCCCATTCGCCGGCACCACAGCCGGAGGCAAAACAGTGCCGTCGCCGCCGTACTGCTCCTCGATGGCCTGGCGCGCGTCCGCGATGGTCACGCGCTCGTCGTCAAAGCGCAGCCAGCGCCAAGCGTAGCCGCCGGTGTCGGTGGCCGCAGCCGGAGCAGCAGCAGCGCCGTCCTCCTTGCCGTCGGCCGCCGCTGCCGCCGCTGCCGCTGCTGCCGCTGCCTCTTCCTCCTCGCGCCGAGGCGGAGGGCCTGGTGGCGCCACAAGCGTGTAGTCCTCTGCTGACGACGGAACGGCTCCAGCCTCCGACCGCTGCGCCTTGCCGCTGGTCACCGCCGTCGCGTCCTCCTTGTCATTATCCTGGTCCTTGACGTTGCCGCCCGACGGGTCGCGGCGCGGGCGCTTGGTGCCGCCGCCGTTGCCGCTGACCGGAGCGCCGCCGCCGCCACCCCCACCACCCCCACCCCCACCACCAGGCTTGCAGTAGGTGCGGATGTAGGCAAAGTAGTGGCCGCCGTGGTTGACGCCGCTGTGCACCATCACAGCAAACAGGCGGTACAGGTTGCGGCTCTTGCTGCTGCCATTGACGCCGCCGTTGGCCGTGGCCGCCGCTCCCGCCTCAGCACCCGTCGCCGCCCCCGCCGCTCCCGCACCACCACCACCACCCTCGGCCCCACCACCCTCCGGCCCCGCAGCAAACACCTGGTCCCAAAACAGCTTGGCCCCGTTCGGCATGTGGTCCAAGTCGAGCGTCTCAGGGAAAGCATACCGCTGGTTCACTTTGACCGCCGTGTCCGTCGCAAAGTCGTAGGCAAAGCGCTTGAGGTGCAAGGTGAGCACCGGCGGCAGCGCGTCAAACGCCACACCCTTGCGCGCGTCCTGATACCCGTGCCCTTCTGCCGCATACCGATTCTCTCCGACCATCAGCTCTGGAGCCACGTACGCTTTCAAGCTGGCATACACATCCGCATGGCCGCTCACATCCAGCTTCAAATCTCGATCAGCAAAACGGGTGACGGAGCGGTAAGGGACGTGCAGGCAATCGACGTATTGTCTGCCTCGGAGCTCGAAGAGCTCTTTGAGCACGCCGTCCACAGGCGTCTCCTTCATCCTCTCTTCCAACCGATCGGTCAAAATCCGCGTGAGCTCCTCGACGTCGTGCTGAACGAAATGGTCGTAGGCGGTCCATCCAAAGGAGCGGGTGAGATCCTTTGTGGATCCAGGGCCGCGGCCGTACTGGAGGCGATAAAAGAGAGATTGCAAGGCGAGAGGAACAGAGGCGGCGGGGTCGTCCTCGCCCTCGTCGGTCGGCAGCGCATAGACGGCGCGCCTCAAGGCGGGCAAGTGGAAGAACGCTTGCATGAGCGAGTTCATGTAGCAAGTCGCGCCCTGGTTTTTGAGACCCACACATCCTGTCGCACGGCGCGAGTCGTAAGCGAACCGTTCGTCCGGGACGATCGTGACTTTGACGCTGACCTCGACGGCCGTTGGAGGAGCAGACGGGTCGGCGCCGAGCGCCGGCCTCAAAAACCCGCGCGCTGGGTCGAGCGCTTCGTCGAGCCGCATGTACTGCGTGAAGCCCCAGTCCGTAGCATTTGGACGGAACTGGTGCTCCGAGTCCTTCTTAAAGTCGTGCTCAGGGCCTAAAGTGGAGTGCATCGTCAGCACAAAGGTGGCGCGCGGCTGGAGAGGGCCTGGTGTGAACGGCGCCTCGGGCGCGTCGAGGTAGAACGCGACGTGCTCGCTCTTGTTGCCGCGGGGGAAGATGAGGAGGCGCCTGTTTATTGTTGGTGGTGGTGGGTTTTGGGGTGGTGGTGGTTGGTGGTGGTGGGTTTTGGGGTGGAGGTGGTTGGTGGTGGTGGTTGGTGTGGTGGTGAGAGAGAGAGACAGAGGGGGGGGTTGGAGCGTGAGCGCGCGCGAGGGGCGCGCCTCGCGGCCCGGCACAGGCTTGGCGGCGTGCGGCGCTATCCCGGCAAGACGCTCACCAGATGTGCGTGCCGATCTCAAACTTCTCCGAGTAGACCTTTTCCTCGACGACGGCAAAGTTCTCGATGCGCCACTGTGGTTTGTTGAGTGGTGTGGAGAGGTGGGGCAAGAGGCTCGGCATCAGTTTTTTGAAAGGGGAGGAGGAGAGAGAGGAGAGAGGAGAGGAGAGACAAGAACCGACTCCTCTCAACTCACCCTGTACGTGCCCGTCGTCGGCTTGCCGCCCTCGTCCTCGTCGCCGCGGTCGTTGGCGTCGACGATGTCTGTGTGTTGTGGTGTGGTGGGGGTGGGAGATGGAGAGAGGAGTGGGGCGTCAGGACGGGGCGAAAGCGAGAGCGAGAGACACAGTGGTGTCGTGAAGGTCGTCTCTCGTAGCACAACTTGTCATCAAAACGCACCCATCGGCCCCGTCATCGCCGTCGCCTCGGGCTGCTGCGCCTCTGGCGAGTAGGGCTGGGCGTCCGCCATGTCGGCGTCGCCCATGGGCTAGAGGAGAGGAGAAGGCGGGAGAGAGAGGTTGGTTTTTTGAGAGAGTTGGGGTTCCTCTCTCTGGCGTGCGTGCGCGCGCGCGCAAACACACTCGCGGCGCCGGCCCCTGAGGCGCGTGCGCGCGCGCTAGCCCCGGTGTGCTGCGAGCGATCTGCGGGGGCTCGGCAAGCGACACGCAAGCAGGCGGGCGAGACGTGCGTTTGCAGCTCCTCCTCTCGGAGTGCTCGCTCTCTCGTGACGCGCGCGCGGGAAGGGTGTCGTTGGTTGGTTGTGTGTGTCGTCTGCGTGTGCGTGCTAGGTGTAGGTGTGTGTGCAAAGGGGCGCTGCTGCTCACGAACCGCGCGGTTTGTGTGTGTAAAGGGGAGGAAGCGGGGTGGCGACGACGCGCGGCGTTTAGTGCGCGGCGGTGGCGGCGGCGACGCGCGCACGCGCGCAGAGGCGTTCGTCTCCTCTCTCTCTCTCTCTCGCCCTTGCGCGGCAGACTCGGGCTGTGCGCTATCTCTCTCTCTCTTTATAAGGGTGGGACTACAAGGCTGTTCGTGAGCCTTGTCGTTTTTGTTTGCTAGACTAGATGATGATGCGGTGAACGGGAACGGTGAACGAAAAAAGACCAACGAAATCCGACGGCAGGCGCGTTGTCTCTGCAACCGCGCGCGCCTCTCTCGCCACCACCACTAACCTCCTCCTCTTCTTCCCTATCACTCCTTGCCCTGCTCAATCGCCCCCTGCTGAGCCTGCTGCTGAGCCTGCTGCTGCTGCTGCTGCTGCGCCGCCGCCCCGACCATGCAAGACCGCGCCACCGACTGGAACAGGCGCTCGATCTCGGGCGCGGCCCTCGTGAACGGGTGCGACCAAAAGTTGTGGCAAGGGGACTTGATCAGCTCGATAAACGTGACGAGCAGTCCCCAAGGGTGAGGCCTGTTGACGATCAGGCGCTCGAGGAGGACGCGCGTGACCTGCTCGCGGATGGCGGCGGCCAGGAGCTGGTCGTTTTCGGCCGAGGTGGAGGAGGAAGACGCAGCGCCGTCGCCGCCCGCGCCACCCGCGACACCACCACTCGCCGCCAACGCAGCCGGCGCGTCGGCAAACAGCGACAGCAGGATGCGGCCAAACGCGTGCGTGTGGGCGTTGGGGTAGCGCAGCTGGTTGGCCGCGCCGTTGAGCAAGAGGTAGCGGCCCTCGGCGTCGAGCTCGCGCGCCAAGGCAGCAAAGAGCTCGAGCGCGGCCGACGCGGGGCCGTCGCCGCCGGGAGCAGCGCCCGCAAACGCACCCGGAGGCACCGCAGCACCAATGTAAAGGGCGAGCGCGTTGACGAGAGGGGCGTCGTAGGCGCGCCCGCGGCGCTGCAGGCGCTCGCCTCCTTCTCCTGGGACTGGAGGAGGGGAGGCGGCGGCCGTGACGGCGGCGGCGGCGGCGGCGGCGGCGGCGGCGACTGCGGCGGCGGCGGGGCCTTCGGTGCTGGCAGTGGCGCCGGCTTGAGGGGTAGGGGTCGTGGTTGCGGCGCCAGCAGCGGCCGCACCAGCACCACTTGCCGCCGCAACAGGCAACAAAAGCGCCTGCGCCAACGCCAAAGGCACCATCGGCGACGACGCCCGGCGCGCCAGCCAAGCGTCCACCTGCGCGCGCATGGGCGCAGGAAGCAAAGCGCCCGCGCCTCCCGGCGGCCCACCGCGCGGCGGCCGCGCCGTCTCGGGCAACGACTCGACCCGCAACGCAGGCGTGAACGGATCCGGCAGCCGCATCGCGCGCGGGAAAGCAGACAGCACCAAGTTGCGCGCCTGGATGGCGGGGGGAGGCAGGGCGTCGCACAGCGCGGCGTGGTGGTCGCACAAAAACTCGGGAAAGTCGTGCAAGAGCACCAGCAGCAAGCGCAGCGCCCCTCGATACAGCGCCCTCGCTGCGGGGCCCAACTCGGCCGCCCTCAGCGATGGCTCCATAAACGCGAGCAGGCCGACGAGCAGGGCTTCGTAGAGGGGCCATCCTGGGCCTGGGGGGACGCCACCTGCGGCAGCGGCGGCAGCAGCGGCCGCAGCCGCAGCAGCACCCGCACCACCCGCACCACCCGCCGGCGAAGGAGGAGGCGGCACCACGGCAGCCGCAGCCGCCCCAGGCGCCAAGAGCCTCGGCAACAGAGCCCGGTGCGAGATGAGCTCCAAGTAGGCAAAGGCAAACCCAGGCACCGACAGCGGCTGAAGCGTCAACAAAGCCGCACCGATCGCGCGCGCGTTGGCTGCGGCTTGCGCCTCGGACGCAGGAGGCGGCGCCGCGGCCGACGCCGCCGCCGTCGCGGCCAGCTGCGCCGCTTGCTGCTGCGCCGCCTCGGCTGCGCCTTGCTGCGCCGCCTGAGCCGCCGCCTGCTGTGCGGCAGCGTACGACGCCAGGTTGGACGCACTGCACAGCTCGTGCGCCAATCCAGACAGCAAACGCAGGTAGGGCCGAGCGTTGAACGCTGTGCCGCGGTCGGCGGCGTCGCGACGCGCAAGCCCTGCCGCCACGGCCAAAAAGCGGCGCAGAAGCGCGTCGCCGCCTCCGTGCCCAGCGACCAAGCACGCGACCAGCCTCACGAGCGGGTCGATCGCGAGGAACGACAGAGGGGCGGCGGCGGAGGAGGAGGAGGAGGAGGATCCGCCAGAGGGGGAGGAGCCCGAGGGAGATGAGCCAGAAGTGGCAGCGCCGCCGCTCCCGCCAAGCCCGCCGCCATTGCCTGTCCCGCTCGCGCCACCACCACCCGCACCCCCTCCTTCCTGCTGCTGCTGCTGCTGCGCGCGCGCAGCCGCCTCGGACGCCAAGCAGTGCGACACGGCCAGCTCGGCAAGCACGCGCAGCACGCGGTCCGTCGCCGCGTCGCTCGCCAGCAGCAACCCTGCCTGCCGCGCGTGCGCCACAAAGGCAGAATGCAGCCGCTCGCCCGACGGCGCCGCCAGCACGCGCCGCGCCCACTCTTCGAAAAGCGCCGCCGCCGACGTCGACAGGCCTGGTGGGTCAGCGCCCGCATCCCTAAGCCCACCCACATCCGGCACACCCGCACGCTCGGCCGCACGAAGCCGGCCTGCCTGACGAGCGGCCTGGAGCAGAGCCAGCACAGCCTCAGCACCCGGAAGCGCCCCTGCCTGAGCAGCGCGCGCCAGGGCGTCGCTCGTCGCCGCCACGTCGCCTGAAGTGCACAGGCCGTCGCGCGCCGCGCGCACCAGCAAAGCAGCAAACTCGACGGCTGCAGGCGAGCGCGTCACGGACGAAAGCAACCTCGCCATGTGCGCGTCTGCTCCGGACTCACCCGGCAACGTCAGCAGCCCACGACGGAGCAACGCCTCGCCCGCGGGGGCGTTGAACTTGCTGGCTTCGGTCGAGGTGGCGACCCAGGCAGCAGTGGCCTCGGCGGCGACGCGCTGGCGGAGGAGAGCGGCGGCTTGTTGCGCGGCGGCTTGAGGAGCAGGAGGCGCGGCGCCTCGAGCAGCAGTTTGAGCAGCTGCTTGCCTCGCAGCAGCCGCTCCACCAACCTCGGCACACAGCGCCAAAGCCTCAGCGGTCAACGCCGCATGCGCACGGTTGGTCGGGGGCGCGCCGTCCCAGAGCCGACGCGCCAAGCGCTTGGCGACAAAGGCAGCGGCTTCAGGGCCGGCGGCTGCGGCGGCGCCGCGCGACAGCAACAGATCGCGCAGGTCGGCCAACCGCAAGCGCAGCTCGGCCGACCCTTTCAGCGTGGCCTGCGGGTCGCGCGCGACGGTCGCGTCGGCCGCGGCTTGCCAGCCGAGGTAGCCCTCTACGACGAGCGCGGCGCCCTGCGCTTGCTGCTGCTGCTGCTGTTGCTGCATCATCATTTGCTGCTGCTGCTGCTGCTGCTGCTGGTGCGCGAGCGCAGCGTCGGGCAAGCGCATCGCCTCGAGCTGCTGCTGCTGCTGCGCCTGCTGCTGCTGCATCTGGTCGCCACCACCACGACCACCAGGCATCGGCGAGTGCTGGTGCACCATCTGCTGCTGTGGAGGACCCCCCTGTTGCTGCATGAGCGGGCTAGGAGGCGCTCCCGCACCACCACCCCCCCCACCCCCAGCCGCCGCCGCCGCCGACGACGCCGCCGCAGCAGCAGCCGCCGCCACCGCAGCGCCCGCCGCCGAACGCAGCGCCGCACCAGGCGTCAAGCGCGCAAAGTCCTCGTACACGCGCGCCTGCTGCGGCGCACCAGGCTTGGGACGCAAGGCTTCAGGCAGCGCCGCAGGGAAGCGCGCCCCAGAAGCCTGCTGCGCGTACAGCGCACGCTCGAAAAAGGGCTGGCCGCTGCGCCGAGCGGCCGCCCTCGCTTCGCAGTGAGGCGCCAACGCCGCGTCCACGTCGCGCACGGCCTTGTCCGTGGCCGCGCGCTCGACGATCGTGCACCCAAGCTCGAGGTTGTCCGCGACCAGCAGTCCGACCGCCTGCTCGACCGTCGCAGGGTCCACACCCGCAGCAGTCGCCGCAGGCTGCAGCATCCCCCTCAGCCCTGCCGCCAGGGCCGCGCGCAACGGCTCGCGGCACGTGACCAGCGCAAGGCTGCCCGCCAACGCCGCAGCCATGCGGTGCGCCGCTTGCCTAAGGCGCGCCTCGTCCGGATCGAGCGCAAAGTCCTTGGTCGCGAGCTCGTGGGCGGTCATGCAAGCGATCGTCACGCTGCGCTCGACCACAGGGGCGATCACGTCGCAAATGGCGCGGTCGACGGCCACAGGCACGGCGCGCTTGAGCGCCAAGCGCTCGGCCAGCTGAGGAGGGAGCTGCGGGGAGATGACGACGTAGGCGTGCAGTTTGGCGAGCAGGCCTGTTGTTTGGGTCTGAGTCCCCCCGGGAGTGCCGTCGCCTGCCACGGCGCTGCCATAGGGCGAGGCGGCGGCGGCGGCGGCAGCGGCGGCAGCGGCGACGGCCGCTTGCTGCTGTTGCGCCTGCTGCGCCTGCTGCTGCTGAGCTGCGGCGGCGGCGGCGGCAGCGGCCGCAGCAGCAGCGTGCGGCCCACCAGGGGAAGCAGCAGCGGCGGCGGCAGCGGCAGCCGCAGCCGCAGCCGCCGCCGCCTGCTGCATCTCGGGCGACATGGGCGCGCCGCCAGCACCAGCACCGCCCTGCATCCCCGCAAGCTGCTGCTGCTTGCTCGCATCTCCGCCCCCAGGCGTGCGCGCAGCAGCCGCAGCCGCAGCCGCAGCCGCAGCAGCAGCCGCCGCCGCAGCAGCCGCCAAGTTGCCTGGCTGAGGCGTACCAGGAGCCGACGCACCCGCCGCGCCACCTTGCAGCCGCCCGGCCGCCGCAGCAGCAGCAGCCGCCGCCGCAGGCCCGACCAGCTGCGGCGGAGGACCACCCCCCCCACCACCACCCACACCACCAACCCCACCACCAGCAAGTAACGAAGGAGCACCCCCTCCGACTCCACCCGCCCCAACCCCACCAGAAGCAGGCGCTTGAGGCAAAGCGGAAAAATCGGGGTTGCCAAACTGCAGCCGCGCCACGCCGCTCAGCTCGCGAGACGGAGGCCTCACATCCCCAACCCTTTGCTCAAACGTCTTGAACGTCATCTCGACGACGAACGAGATGTTGAGCTTGAGGCGGTCCATGCCGTGCACCTCTTGCAGCAACGCGAGCAACGCGCGGATCATCGGGTTGGTCGCGACAAAGACGCGCGAGCCGCGGCAGCCTGCCAACACCTTTTCGACAAACGGCAAGACGGCGATCATGCGGCCTCGAGCGTAAGCGTCGCGCACGAGCGCCTTTAGATCGAGATCTTTGGCGAGCACGGGCTTGTTGCGCGCGAAAGTGAGCAGTCCGAGCCAAGTGCCCAACTGCTTGATGAGCGTGCGCTCGTTGGTTTGAGTGACAGCGCGGTCGCTTTCAAGCAGCGCGCGGCTGTAGTAATGGGTCACGCGCAGCACGGCGCGCTGAAGGCTCTTGCTGCCGACGCGGTCGAGCAGAGCGACGTACAGCGCGTGGTGGTTGGGCTCTTGGGCAGCGCGGCGGGCGACCAAGTAGTTGGCAAACCACTCGACGTGGTTGTTGCTGCTTGATTTGGTGTTGTCGGACTTGTCGGCCTTGTCGTTGCCCTTGCCGTCGCCGCCCCCCTTGTCGCCCGACGTGGTCGTGCCGTCGCTGCCGACCAAGAGCGCGCGAAGCTCCGAGGCGCGCGTGTCGACGTTGGTGAGCGACAGGTTGTTCATGATGAACGCGACGCGGTCGGTGACTGCCGGGGGAGGGGTCGGGGCGAGGTCAGCGAGGCGTCGCTCTGCCAAGTCGAGCGTCTCGGCATT
>Ga0315906_10009487_pt1 | contig 11567 bp, 11 predicted proteins | sample LakEriMetagenome_4_FD_203526 | JGI IMG/M metagenome (GOLD analysis project Ga0315906, IMG submission 203526) | Freshwater fungal communities from buoy surface, Lake Erie, Ohio, United States - Buoy 2 MA122 | ecosystem: Environmental > Aquatic > Freshwater > Lake > Lake biofilm | place: USA... | reverse complement strand
GGCAAAAATCCCAAAAAGCGCCTCCACTCAGTCCTGAAAACCATGATACTATCGGCATGTTGGCTATTGATTCAAGTGGGAATCTCTCCGGTGCTTGCACGACAAGCGGTTTGTCCTATAAACTTCCGGGGAGAGTCGGTGATTCACCACTCATTGGTCCGGGATTATTTGTTGACAATGAAATAGGTGCTGCAACAGCAACGGGCGTCGGCGAAGCAATTATCAGAGTGGTTGGAAGTTTTTTGATCGTGGAATTGATGAGGCAAGGCATGAAACCTAAAGATGCCTGCAAGGAAGCGGTCAGAAGAATTGTGAACATTCACCCCAAAACACATCCACAACTTCAGATTGGATTCATTGCACTGAAAAAAGACGGTGAAATCGGTGCTTTTGGGATGCGAAACAATGAATTTTCTTATTCATTGACTGATGCCAATCATCCGAATGGAACAGTTATAAAGCCTGAATCTTGGTTAAGTTAGGCCGGTGTGAGCAAGAAAATCAGCACATAGATGATCATGCTTAGATATAAAGTCCACTTGGCATGCATAGGCATTCTCTTTTTATATGTGTTCCATGAATATGCATAAACCGTCATGATGCCGATTACAGAAATCGTGAGTAAAACGATATGCCATGGCATGATGATTTCAGGGAACATTGATCGTATGATTGCTTGCATGCCGGCTCCATAGAGAATGATGCCCTGACCAACATAGACAACGAGTGATTCCCTTCCATTCACCATCAATGCTCTAGATACAGATCCTGTGAGCTTGTCCTGAAGTTTATAAAGCAAAGCAAAGAGAAACATTGCCCCTGAAACTCTGAACATCATATGCATTGGGGAAACCAGCCACCAATTTAGTTCGCTCGAATAATATGTCCAATCTGTTCTACTCACGCCATAAACAATCATCATAAGTCCAATTGATACAATGAGATAGATATTCGAAGCACGATTTCTGTCTTTTGACCCGACAAAATAATGCGTTGCGATATATCCCGCGAAATAATACCCGACCCAAGGAAACAATGGAAATGATGCCGGTGGCTGCTTTGAGACATACATTCTCAAGTAATCAGGGATTTGTATGAGAGATTCACCGGAGATGCTCCAAATAATCGGCGTAAGCCAAAATACTCCGACCATCATGAGCCATGCATAGATCAACATTCGGTCCAGAGATCTCATTATAAATAGTCCAATCAATGCGAGGAATGAAGAAACCACTATCAATTGGAGCACATTAGAATCCAAAAATCTCATCCATTCCTCTGGTGAGGAACCTAGCAAATAATCCAAGGAAAAGATTGGAGTTTGAAGAGAATACCCTATTCCCAAAATGAAAAGCAAACGGCTGATATACTTCCAAAGTGGTTTCCCAAAGGAGATATAATCTTGTAATTTCGACTCAAGAGCTAGTCTGAAGCCAGCTCCCGCGCAAAAGATAAAAGTCACGGCCACAAATCCATTACTGATTTTCAATGCATTGTAGAGCATCCCATCAGTGAAAGCATCATTCAAAAATGCATTCACAGCATGCGTTTCAATCATCCAAACACATGCAATTCCACGCAAAATGTCAATGAAGGTAAGTCTTTGCGATGCCATGCTCTTTGCTTCGTCGAATAATGGTAAATTTGCAATTGATTTCAATCAGTTAAGTATTGCCGACAAAGATAGCGAAAATCAATTCCGGGAAATCTTCCGAGATCTCTTTCGTCGTGAGCAAACCAATGTTCAAAAGTGCAATGAAGACACAAACATATACAATACGATTTACTCTATTGCTTGGCTTGATGAGTACTTCAATGATCATGCCTTTGCAATCGCAAGGAATTTCTCCAAAACATGATTCTTTGATCAATCTCATATATGCCGTATCGAATCCCATGCAATATACCTATACCGTAAAAAGCATGGTATCACAATCATTGGGTGAGATGCTTGATTTTCATGCCAGAACATCCGCAATCACCGAATTGTATCTACAGACCGAGAAAGAAAAAGAAATGCAATTCACTTATTCCTATGCTCCCGGAAAAGTTACGCTCAGCGGACTTTCAATGGCAGGAATACCTGATACGACATTCACTTCGAATGGACCGCTCATCCCTTCAATCAAAGAACGCATTTCTCCGAAAGGCATCATTTTGTCGAGAGCTTCCGGTGAGACTTCCGCAAAGCTATCGGCAAGATCCGAACAATTGATGCAATCACTCACGCAAGGTGCAAGGTTCTTTCTTCTGGAGTTTCCGAAATCCCCGATCAAAATTGGAACTGCATGGAATATCAAGAAGTCCGATACCGTGGGAACGCAAACGAGCGAAGGTAAATCATCAATCGTACTCAATACAGAACTTGATTGCAAAGTGATTCGCACGGAACACATCAATGGAGTGCAACATGCATATATTGAATGTGGCTCAAATGATCTTGGCTTTGCAGGTAATATAGAGCAGCAAGGCGTTTCAATGACGATAGATGGCGAAGGATCAGCCAAAGGAACCTATGCAATCGATCTCCAAACCGGAATGCCACTCAATGCTTCCCTCCTCATGGAATATGAACTTCGCATGGCGGCAACAGGTCAGGAACAAATGCTCATTCCCGTACAAATGACGATGGAAACAATCTATTCGAGACTTCGCTCCATGGCATTACCTGAAAAATCACCAATCACCTTGCCGAATAAAAGGCGCTAATCATGAAATGCTTTTTCACAATCGCTTGCTTACTGTTTATTGCTTTTTCTCATAATCTTTCAGCACAGCAATTCTCTGATTTGGTCAATGCCAAAGACAGCTCTCGATATGTGTATACATTCATAAAGGGCGATACTCTGCTTTATGAAGCAGTGTCACGCGATAGCATCCTCGTCGATAAACAACCACCACTATTGCGCGATCGAAAAGAGCGTTTTTTGCTTTCATGTGATTCAGTCGATGCAAAAGGAAGGATGTATCTTTCCCAAAGACTCATTGACATTACATCTTCTGAGTATGCCGGCATTTCTCAACTCATAGATCGTAAATCACATGAATGGAAAAACATCAAGATTTCATTCATCATGGATTCAACCGGCAAAAGATATGGTTTCACTGCGGAAGATTCCGCGAAAGCGAGGCTTTCTCCAGGGAGTGCATTTCAACCATTGATGTTTCAATATCTTGGACAAGGTGATCACCTCATCAATAGCGGATGGATCGCCGAAGATACAGTGGATGCTCCTGAATTCGGAATTCCTGCTCCGATGATTCGTTATTTATCATCGATGAGAGCAAGACCAATTATTGATACGCTCGATTTTGCATGCTCACAATTTGAGTCAACCATCAGTGCGCAAGGCACATATCTCACAAAAACACAATCCGGTCAAAATATAAGAAACAATGCCGTGATTGCAGGATATGCACGCATGGCGATGTCTGAAAAGCTTCATATTCCCATTCATTTCTTTGGAACAAATGAGAACAAGAATACAATGATCATTGAAACCTCAAAGGGAAACATTGAGCAAAAAGTCAGACATTATGTGACAACCTATATCACATTACAAAAAATGGTGTCAAGCAGAGGGACATATGGTCCGGTGCCAAATGGCAAAGCAAAGTCTGCAAAGAAATCGAAAGTCAAAAAAAAGAAATGATGTAAATGTAACATTCAAGTATTGCCTGCGTTATGGGCTCGGTCTTCTTTCATAGCATATCAACATTTTCCATGATCAGAATTTTAACGATCGTTTTTGTAAGTACTGCATTAATGCACAATGTGTTCGCGCAGAATACTCAATCCTCAACCGGATCGATGAGAATATTCTCTTTGAAGGAATGTCTTGCGATTGCTGATTCAGCAAATCTTGACATTCTCTCGGCACAATCTCGCATACTAGGTGCAGAAGCAGATAAAAAAGCAGCATTTGGTGCTTATCTCCCACAAGTGAATGCAAATGCCGGTTATTCCCGTCGATTAAATGAGCTCGGTGGTGGACAATTCAATATCGGTGGTTTTCGTGCTCCTGCAGATCAATTCTCTCTTTCATCAACTGCCAATATCAATGTGTTTGATGGCTTTGCGCGTGAAGCAATAATCGATGCAACGAATCATTCGCTGGATGCAATCAAAGAATCCGTCAAACAAACAAAACAACAGATTGCATTGGGAATTTATCAGCGATATATTTCCGTACTTCGAGCCATGCAAATTGTTGAAATCAGAAAAGAAAATCTAAGTCTCGGAAAAGCCGAACTAGCTAGAGTTAATGCTCGTTTTGAAGCAGGTGTCGCGCAAATCGCTCCCGTATATGCACAAGAAGCTGACAATGGACAAAGAGAATTGGACGTAATTCAAGCCGAAAATCAAGTTGCGATTGCAAAAGCGGAGTTATTGTCCGCAATGGGATTGGCCCCGGACATGAAAGCAGGATTTTCAGCAACCGATATACCGAGCGAAGTAAAACCTGAAATCATTTCACAATTCAAAATGCAATTCAGCACATTGGATGAAGTTGTGAATTCGGCACTCAAAAATCGCTATGATCTCTCATCTGCCCAACATCGCATTATCGCCGCGAAATCATCTGTCGAAGCATCGAAAAGTGCTTATTATCCAAGCATCGGAGCAAGCGGTGGCTGGAGCTGGTTCAATTCCGAATTAAAAGATTTTGATGTTTTTTCGAGAACATTCGTAGGGTTTTCTATCGATGTACCCATCTTTGATGCATTTCGCATTCAACAACAAGTAGAAAACTCAAATGTGCAATTGCAACAAACCGAACTTGAATATAAACGCATAGAGCAAACAGTGAGAACGCAATTGCAAACAGGACTTCTCAATCTGAATGCGGCCGAAAAACAAATCGACATCACCGATAGATCACTCAAATCCGCTGAACAAAATTATCTCAGCGCAAAAGAGCGTTTCGAAGTTGGAACTTCCGGCATCGTTGATTATCAAACTGCAAATACACAATTCGTAACTGCAAAGATCAATCGCATCAATGCAGTGTACAATTACATAGATGCTCAATATCAAATCAAATTTGCAATGGGCAATCTTTAATCATATAACTCGAATACATTATGGCCAAGAAATCACACAAAGCGCGAAATCTCACATTGATCGGACTCGGCATCTTTATCATCATCATCGGATATTTCATGTTCCGACCAAAAGATGAAACGATTCCCGTGTCAACTGATAAAGTGTCGAAACGCACGATCACACAGAGAGTGAGCGCAATTGGTAAAATTCGTCCGGAAACCGAAGTGAAAATTTCATCAGAAGCTTCCGGTGAAATCATCACGCTAGGATTTCGTGATGGTGATTCAGTAACGAGAGGTCAATTGCTTGTTCGCATTCAACCTGATATCGTGACTTCACAACTCGAACAGTTCACTGCATCCGCAGATGCTTCCAAAATTGCGATTGATGCCGCAAGAGCCGAAATGGATAGAGCGAATGCAGATTTCAAACGAATCAATGATCTATTCGCAAAACAATATGCATCAAAAGAAGAATTGGATCGAGCAAAAGCATTGATGGATCAGGCAGTTTCAAGATTTAAAGCTTCCGGCTCTGAATATTCACGATCTTTTTCTGCTTTGAAACAAATGCGCTCTCAAGCATCACGAACAACGATCTATGCACCCATGAGCGGAACAGTCACGAATCTCTCCGTTGAAGCCGGTGAGAAAGTGGTGGGTACTGCCCAAATGCAGGGCACTGAAATGATGCGCATCGCCGATTTGAATGTGATGAATGCTTGGGTTGATGTGGATGAAAATGATATCGTATTCGTGAAGATCGGTGATACCGCAAGAATTCGTGTTGATGCAATGCCTGAAGTGGAATTGCTTGGTTATGTCTATGAAATCGGACATTCCGCAAAAACTGCAGCAGCTGGTACTCAGGAAGAAGTCACAAATTTTCAAGTAAAGATTAGAATCATCGATAAAAACAAGCAATTGCGTCCGGGCATGAGTTGTTCCGTTGAGATTGATACAGATACACATTATGATGTTCTCTCCGTTCCCCTTCAAGCTGTCACTGTACGCATGAATGCTGATAAAACAGAAGAAGAATCCGGAAGCATCACCGAAGACAAATCTGCAAAGAAGACAATGACAAAACGTCCGCCTTCAGTTGTATTCATCAAAGATGGCAATACGGCAAAGATGGTGAGAGTTGAAACAGGACTCAGTGATCGTGGCTTCATTGAAATCAGCAAGGGATTGTCTGCAGGACAGGAAATCATCAGTGGTAGTTTTCAGGCCGTCAATAAATTACTCATGAATGGAAGTGTGATACGCATTGACAATGGTACATCACCTGTAAATGGTGGTAAATAATGAGCAATCAATTGATTCATATTGAGCATATCGCCCGCACATATGAAATGGGTGGAGAAACCGTGCATGCACTACGCGATGTATCGCTTGATATTTTTCCCAATGAATATGTTGCACTGATGGGACCTTCCGGCTCTGGAAAGTCCACACTCATGAATATCCTCGGATGTTTGGACACGCCAAGTTCAGGAGTCTATACATTCAAAGGTTTGGATGTGAATGAAATGACTGATGACGATTTGGCGGAAATCCGCAATAAAGAAATCGGTTTTGTATTTCAGACATTCAATCTTCTGCCACGCGCCACAGCGCTCAAAAACATTGAACTTCCTCTCATTTATTCCGGCATATCATCCGAAGATCGAAAAGAAAGAGCAATCAAGGCTTTGGAAGATGTTGGTCTTGGTGACAGAATGCTTCATCGTCCGAATGAATTGTCGGGCGGACAAAGACAAAGAGTTGCGGTAGCAAGAGCACTTGTCACAAAACCTTCTATCATTTTGGCTGATGAACCAACCGGAAATCTTGATACCAAAACCGGTATCGAAATCATGAAATTATTTCAAGAGTTATGGTCGAAAGGCAATACAGTCATTCTCGTCACGCATGAGGAAGATATCGCGCGTCATGCTCGCAGAATCATTCGTATTCGTGATGGCAAGGTGGAATCAGATACAATCAATCCGAATCCTGTCACTTCATTTGAAATTCCATGATACGCATCAGTGAAATACAGGAATCATTCCGCATTGCATTCGAAGGTTTGCAAGCCAATAAACTGCGTTCATTCCTAACAACATTGGGCGTTGTGATTGGGATCACATTCGTGATTCTCATGGGTTGGTTTTTGAATGGACTCGATGCTGCATTGGAATCCACCGTGAATCTTCTCGGTACGGATGTGATGTATATTGATAAATGGAGTTGGTCCGGCGGACAAAACTGGCGCAAGACCATGCAGAGAAAAAATATCACTTATCAACAGGCAATGGAATTTTGTAATTCAGTGAAAACTGCCGAGGTGAGTTTGCCTGAGGCACATAAGTGGGGTACGACAGTCAAAGAAAGAGATCGCACCATCACCGGTATTTCCGTGATTGGTGTTCCCTATTCTTATTCGCAATTACCCGCCGGTACGATTTTATACGGAAGATTTTTCTCTCAATTCGAAGATGAATATAGCACGAATGTGACCGTTCTGGGTTATGGTGTTGCTAAAGCACTCTTTCCTGAGGGCGATGCAATTGGTCGAACAATCAAAATAGGCGGTCGCACATTTGAAATCATAGGTGTGATCATCAAACGCGGAACAATGATGATGGATTTCGTGGATAATCAAGTGATTATTCCGATTTCTACTTTCTTCGGTGTCTATGGAATGACGGGACGAAGCATATCAATCGCAGTCAAAGCCGGTTCCGCAGAAAAACTTGATGAAGCTCGAGCTGAAGCCACAGGCTTGATGCGATCAATACGGAATGTTCCACCCGGACAGGAAGAAGATTTTTCTATCAATGAAACGCAGACATTCAAAGAGCAAGTTGAGACTTTGCGCCTCGCAACTTGGGGCATTGGCATTGGTCTCACACTGCTTTCCTTTATAGTTGGAATCATCGGCATCATGAATATCATGTTCGTATCTGTGACTGAAAGAACAAAAGAAATCGGCATTCGAAAAAGTTTAGGAGCTAAAAGTTCTTCTATTCTCACACAATTTTTGGTTGAATCCGCTTCGCTTTGTTTGGTTGGCGCGCTCATTGCATTCACATTTTGTTCGGTGGTGATCGCAATAGCTGTTCGCCTCGTACCTGAAGCTGATTTTCTCACGCCTTATGTTCCTCCGCAACTTATTTTAATTGCCGCAATCGTTTCAATCATCGTAGGCATTCTTGCAGGCATTGTTCCCGCAATGCGCGCTTCCGCACTCGATCCCGTGGAAGCTCTTCGTTATGAATCATAAAACATCATGAATATTCTTGAAAGCATCATACAAGCATTGCAATCCATCAAAGCGAATACGCTGAGAACGGTACTGACATTGCTCAGCATATCCATCGGCATATTTGCAATCATCGGTGCAGGCACTGCTGTTAGTACTTTGGAAGGTTCTTTCAATACGCAATTGGTGGCGATGGGACAAAACACATTCATGATCAAACGCACGCCGAGTGTAAATTTTGGAAATTCATGGCGCAAGTATAGAAATCGTAAAGACATCACCTATCAGCAGGCGAAAGAATTCAAATATCAAATGGAAGGTATTTCTCTTGTTTCACTTCACAATGAAACAGATGGATATACAGCAAAGAGAAATAATTTTTTCACAGATCCTGTCGTAACATTAATTGGTGCCGATGAAAACTTTTTTGTCGTAAAGAATTTCGTGATTGAAACCGGAAGAGCATTTGGAATGTCGGAAGTATCTTCATCTGCGCCAGTTGTCATCATCGGCAATGATTTGGTGGTCCAATTATTCAATGGCGAAAATCCTCTTGGACAATTCATCACGCTCAAGAATCAACAGTTTCAAGTGATTGGTACATTGAAATCCCAAGGCTCGATGTTTGGTCGCAGCTTGGATGCACAAGCAGTGATTCCGCTCACGGTATTCTCCAGATATCACAGCGATGAATGGACAAGTTCAGTTGAAATAACAACAAAGGCATATTCAAAAGAACAATTGGCTGAAGCGGTGGATGAATCAATCGGTGTAATGCGTTCATTGCGTAATCTCAAGCCATGGGAAGACAATACATTCGAAGTTGAGACCAATGAGTCCGTAAGCAGTCAGTTCGCTTCATTCTCAAATTATCTTCAAGTGTTTGGTTTGGGCTCAGGATTGATTTCTCTTCTTGCGGCTGGCGTGGGCATCATGAATATCATGCTTGTTTCAGTGAAGGAACGCACCAAGGAAATCGGCATACGAAAAGCGATTGGCGCAAAGAGAAAATGGATTTTGTTTCAATTCATCATTGAAGCAATCACATTATGTCAATTAGGTGGATTGATCGGTATCTTTTTCGGGGTGCTGGCAGGTCAAGGACTCGGCGCGCTAATTAATACCGAGGCCGCAATTCCTGTCAATTGGGTGATTTTCAGCATCGTGATTTGCACTTTGATGGGACTAGCTTTCGGAAGTTATCCCGCATGGAAAGCTGCGAGTTTGGATCCAATCGAAGCGCTTCGTTATGAATAATGCTCTTGGAGCAATTTAACCACTTCCCTATTTCCCTCAAGCATGTCATAGTGATGCAGATTCTGAATCTGCTCATACTTCATCTCTTCCCACAAGGTTGATGCAATCTTTGGAAGTTCGCATCTGACTATATAGAATCGCACTGAAAATGACCCACCATCATCATAGATGATATCATTGCTATGAAAGAGTTCAAATGGAGGATGGATTTCGCATCCCAATTCTTCATGCAATTCTCTTTTGAGAGCCTCTTCGAAGCTTTCATCTCCCTCAACTTTTCCACCCGGAAATTCCCATTTCAATGGATATGTTCCCGATGCCGATCTTTGCGCGATGAAAACCTGTTTTTCGGCATTCATGGGTATTCCCACAACCACTTGTTTTTTCATTGCTTAGACTTCAGATCTTGAATCATTTCATCGAATACTTTCTTTTGAAGGACTCGATCTTGCTCGGTGACATTTGCTCTGCCTTCGAGTCTGGTAATGACATGAATACCGGAATGTGGAAGCGATACCTTTTTCATCTCAGGTTTTTGTGTTTCGATTCCATTATATAGCATGACGGCGCTAACTCTATCTACCACATCATCATAAAGACTTTTATAGATAGACACATGCGTTGAATTCGGAAAAAGGATACCGGATTCAAGATCTTTTCTTGTGATCGTGATAATATCTTGCAATTCTTGAAGTGTCTCTTGAGGACGGAATTTATACCAATGTTTTCTTTCCTCTGCTGTCATTTCTCCGGATTCAATATATCCGAGCATTGGACCAAATATACCGATCATAGAAAGACTTTTATTGGAGGGAACGATGATTGGATCTATGAGAAATACATGCTTTGGCTCTATCGAATTCTTGAAGAATGATTGAGCGAAGAGATTCACGATCAAGGGTCCACCGGTTGAAGAACCCGCAAAAGAGATGTTTCTATAACCTGATTGCACAAGTTTTTGATATTCATCAATGATACTTGCTTGCCAATCTCGCCAAGAAGAATTCTTGAAATCTTGATATGTTCTGCCATGTCCGCCAAGAAGCACTTGAGATACCAGCACATCTGCTTGCGTGGAGTCCACATAGCGTTTGAATTCATTCCATTCAAATGTAGTGGCGGTGTATCCATGAGCAACAATGATCACGGCCTTTTGTTTTTCTTCTTCGGTTGGATTGGGTTTAGATTTTGAAATGAGGAATTGTTCAGGAATATAGAGTGATGGGTCGAAGAGAACATTTCCATCCAAATCTGCATCGGTAATATTGGGTTCCCCTCCGCATCCAATGAAAAAGACAGCTACTATCAGAATGAAGTATTTCATAAGGAAAAGCTCCACAGAAGTGAACATTGAACAAAGAGCGGATACACAGTGCCAATGCCGGAGGAACCGTCACTGGTGATGAGATTATATCCAAGACTTGCTTGTATTTTCAATGGAATATCGAATACATATCTCGCGCCTGCTTCTAAAGAAAGTAGTGGCATAGATGCATCGATTTCATCAAAGAGTGCAGACTCATAATCAGCGAAGCAATATCCAACATTTATTCTCAAGAGAGGAGATAGTGGAGAAGGTGAGAAAACATAAGTGGAATGAAGTAGGATATTATCTTGAATGATGGCATTTGAGTTTAATGCAGACCCAAACCTGGTAGAAATATAACTCGCTCCGAAAGAAAGCTGATCATCCAGTAGTTTTTTTGGAATAAACTCAAGTGTAAAACCATTTTCGGTATACATATTTATGGAATGTTGAAAACGAATACCTAAAGATACTTGTTCACTGTTACCATATATTACTGAAAGAGAACTCAGGAAAATAAAAAGGATGTTTTTCATTTAAAATATCTTTAGAGTGAATATTTAACAATATATATAATCGACATTGCAATAAACGCAAAAAGCCTCAATCTTTTATGGATTGAGGCATTTTGTGAAGAAGATGACCCGGCAACTACCTACTCTCCCACACACCTACGCATGCAGTACCATCGGCTCAACAGGGCTTAACTTC
>Ga0315906_10009484_pt1 | contig 11568 bp, 3 predicted proteins | sample LakEriMetagenome_4_FD_203526 | JGI IMG/M metagenome (GOLD analysis project Ga0315906, IMG submission 203526) | Freshwater fungal communities from buoy surface, Lake Erie, Ohio, United States - Buoy 2 MA122 | ecosystem: Environmental > Aquatic > Freshwater > Lake > Lake biofilm | place: USA: Lake... | reverse complement strand
AAGAGCACAAAAAGTATTTGACTTTGAGCATTAGGTTCTGCTTTAAATCTGCCGACAAAATCTTTTTGTGCTCTTTGCAAGGCTAATTCATCCTTCATGGAGATAGTTATGAGCATAGTTAGGCCATTCCATTGCGCTATTAGCGGCTGAATTGTGGCTACGTCTCCTCCTTTAAGCAACTGTTGCTCAATTTGCTCTTTTTTGTTTATAGCCCCCGCCAAATTTTCCTGTCTCCATTGAATTTGCCTTATTTGAGATATGGGGTTATCTGAAGTAAAATCGATTGGCGCTTGATTTTCGAGAAATCCTGCTAATGCATTTTCAGCCTTTACAGAATCGAGGTCGCCTGTAAAACTAAGATTGATGAGAGCTTCACCTCGAGATTTGGCAATTTCATACAACTCCATATCAATAGCCGTTAAATCAGCTTCCGGAGAAGTTCTTAGGGATCGAAGTTTGTTTTCCCTTAAATCGAGGGAAGCAATTTTTTTGGATGTAATTATATTGCGAAGTATAGCCTTTTCCTCTGAAGTTAACTCTTGAGGAACTGCCGCGATGGCGCTATCAAAATTGCGATGTATTTCTGACACCGGTTTCAATGCTACATCGAGATTCGAATTAGTTTCATTGGTTTGGGCTTCGGAAATCAGATCTTTGGAAGTGATGCGGGTTTCGGGATCGATTAGTGCTAATCTTTCTTCATCCTCGAGTTTCATTTCCCGGGCTTGAGAAATCATTGATTTTAAAGAGCCTTGTTTTTGCGTTCTCGCATCGGCATTTAGAACTATTTTACTAAATGACTGGCCGACAGCATCTGCAACTGCGATTTTATCTATAATTGTTGCCTGTGTTTGGTAATCCATACGCACCTGTTCTGTATGTGCGAATCGGTTACCTTCTCTTTCAATATTATCTCGCGTAATTTCAAGATCAGACTGAGCCGCTTTCAATTCGATTTGAAGAGCAGCATTCTCCTTATTGGAAGATATTGTAAGACGCTGCTCCAGACTTCTTACTTTCATTTGGAGGGCAGATTCTTCGGTCCTTAACCTTGCAAGTCTTTCTCCGCTCTTTCTATTCTCCTCTTCAGCGTTTCGAACATTTTGTTTAGCCGCTGAAGCAATTTCGCTACCTCCAATAGTTTGCATGTCAGACGTCTCGGAGATCTTAACTTCCTCTAACTTCTTTACCAAACCGTCAATTTCTTGAGAGGCAAGTAATTGTTTTAATTCGTTGGATTTACGTTGAATTTCATCAGTTCTTTTTGTTAGCTCTCTACTGGCATTTTCTAGTTCCACCGATACCTGCAGAGCCATGGAAGCATTTACCAAATGCACTTCAGCCTGATTTACTTTTAGCTGATATTCGGTCATTGCGGCAATCCAGGACGGCATATCATTCTTGTTGGCACCATCTATAATTGTTTTCGAGTCAGCAAGAAGTTGCATACCTTTTTCTTCTTCCTCAATTGCATACCCGGCTGTATATTGGGCATTTTCATTTAACTGTTCTGCTTCCTGAGCATATTGAGTGCTTCGATTGTCAAGGTCGTTAACAATTTGTTCGGCGCTGGTTCCGGCTGGATACCCAGCCAATTGTGGGGCGTTTTGAACCGTAAGCGCTACTGTTAGCGTTTGATCTTCTTTATCAGCAGCGATTAGGTCTTCTTTGCTCGCATTAACATCAAGCGCGGCCTTTTTTCGCATCAACATTGCTGTATACTCCGCAACTTGATCGCTGAGTGGTTCTTCGAAATGATTTATTACCTGAATTTTTTCGGCACCATTTTCAATCACCAACTTAATTTCCTGCCGAAGAACTACGGGTTCATCATAAAACGGAATGTCAATATCAACCTCATGATTAACGGGAGACCCCTCTCCTTCCACTCCTATTCGATACTTGCCGGATTTGGGGAGTTGCAGGATATACTCTCCGGATTCATTGGACGAAAATGTTGATTCAATAATTCGGCCGCTTAATTCATCAACAACCTTAATTTTTGCCTTTTTAGACTCAGGAGTTACTAATGACGCAAAAACGCCTTGAATAAAAACAGCTTGAACGGGAATGCCCTTCACGCGGACCTTGTATACATGAAGCTCCCCCATTGCACTAGAACGACCTGAAGCGAAGCATGCTAAATGTTGCGCGCTATCCGTTACAAACATGATGTCGTCATCCGGAGTATTGATAGCAAAATCGAGGTTAATAGGTTTCAAGAACTGACCTGTAGCTTCGTCATAGTCGCTTCGGAAGATATCGTAGCCCCCCATTGAATTATGGCCCTTTGACGCAAAAAACAAAGTTTTCCCGTTAGGATGCATGAATGCATAATCTTCATCGTACGGAGTATTTACCATGCCCTGGAGCTTTTCGGGAACGCTAAATTTTCCTCCTGGTAAAATATTTGCGCGAAAGAGGTCTTTACCATTTGCACCATCTTTACCATAGGACGCAAAATAGACAACAGAGGCATTCCCGGGGTAGTAGATAAGGGCATTACCTCCTTTCCGTTGGTCTTCTCTTGACTTAAGCTCTTCGGGCATGGCAAGTATTCTTCCACCAAGGCCTTCGAGATTGAAAAAACGGAAAAAATCGGACTCCCTTGCAGGCGTTTTTTCAAGAACCATGAGATCCTTAATCTGACTTAAAAGGCCTTTTCCATTGTTGCATTGCTCCATGCGCCGGGTTACATCGAACTTGGCCTTTACAGAAGGCTCTGCTAAACTTATAAAACTTTTATAGGCATTATTTGCTTCATCAAAATCGTAATTAAGTTGCAGTGAAAGCCCCAAATAGTAAAAGGCCCTGGCATCGATGCCCTTATTTTGGCAAGCGAATTTTAGGTGTTTTATGGCTGTTTCGTAATCAGCACCACTGAATGCAGTACTTGCTCCGAATCTCCAATTGTATTCCTCATTTCTGGGATGAAGACTAACGAGCTGTGAATAAATGGGGTGTGCCTGAACGAACATTCCCTGCTCGAAAAGATCGTTGGCTTTCGAACTGAGCTCAACTTCGCTGTTTTGTGCCAATATCGGCAACGTCAGCGCCTTGAGGATTGTAATCAGAATAATTGTTTTCTTCATATCCAGCTATCTACTGGGTCAAGTTAATTTCATCCGTAATCTCCTTGTAGGGAGCGAATAAGATTAACTTTCTGTTGCGTTCAAACTATTGTCCGCGGTTTAATGTACGTATAAATCCCTTTTAAGGTTGCACTTTGATTGGCTATCTTGCATCAAATTCTACCTATGTCTGATTCTATCTTCAAAGTGCCTGTTCCATCAAATGAACCGGTGCTCTCCTATGCTTCCGGCAGCAAAGAGCGAAATGTCCTGTTGTCGGAGTATCGTAAACAATACAATCAAACACCAATAAACATCCCTATGTATATTGGTAAGGATCGAGTAGAAACAGCAGATAAACGTCCCGTATCTCCTCCTCATGACCACGGGCGAACAATAGCCTACTACAACTTTGGTGGACGGAACCATGTTGAAGCTGCGATTAACTCTGCCTTACAAGCTCGCGAGAAATGGAGTAAGTTGGGATGGGAACAGCGCGCTGCAATTTTTCTTAAGGCAGCAGATTTACTCGCCGGACCCTGGCGAGCCAAGATGAATGCTGCGACGATGCTGGCACAATCTAAAAATGCGTATCAGGCAGAAATAGATGCTGCCTGCGAAATGATTGATTTCTTTCGGTTTAATGCGGCATTTATGGAGCAGATATACCGCGATCAGCCAGGAAGTAACCCGGGAGTGTGGAACCGGATGGAATACAGGGCGCTGGAGGGTTTTGTTTTTGCCATAACCCCGTTCAATTTCACGTCAATTGCGGCTAATCTTCCAGCCGCGCCTGCGATGATGGGAAATGTCGTTGTTTGGAAACCGGCAGAGTCCCAGGTTTACAGCGCTCAGGTAATTATGGAACTCCTTTTGGAGGCAGGACTCCCCGAAGGAGTAATTAATATGGTAATGGTACCGGGATCAGTAGCGGGAGAAATGGTCTTCAGTCATCCGGATTTTGCCGGATTGCATTTTACGGGTTCAACCGAGGTGTTTAATGCTATTTGGAAAACGGTAGGTTTAAATATTGACAGGTACAAGAATTATCCTCGTATTGTAGGGGAAACTGGCGGAAAAGATTTCATTATAGCTCACCCGACTGCAGATCCCATGGCTGTAGCAACAGCAATTTCTAGAGGAGCTTTCGAATTTCAAGGGCAAAAATGCAGCGCTGCCTCTCGGGCCTATTTGCCCTCCAATCTGGCGCCGGCAATCCTTGATCGGGTAAAGCAGGATGTTAGCAGTTTTAAAATGGGCAGTCCGGAAGATTTTGGTAATTTCATAAATGCCGTAATTGACGAGAAGGCCTTTCGGAAAATCTCCGAGTTCATAGACTATGCAAGGCAGCATGATGATGCCGAAATTATTGCCGGGGGAAGGTGCGATGACCAAAATGGTTGGTTTATAGAGCCGACGGTAATTCTCACGAAGAATCCTCACTTCAGGACAATGTGTGAAGAGATTTTTGGCCCTGTAATTACTGTTTATATTTATCCGGAGTTGGAGTTCGACGCTTGTCTTAATTTGCTCGACAACACTTCGGCTTATGGATTAACCGGTGCCTTATTTGCCCGCGATCGCTATGCCATAGATCATGCCAGCGCTGTTTTGAAGAATGCTGCGGGTAATTTTTATATCAATGATAAGCCAACGGGTGCCGTTGTCGGGCAGCAGCCTTTTGGCGGAGCCCGCTCCAGCGGCACCAACGACAAGGCGGGTTCGTATCTAAATCTTATACGCTGGGTTTCTCCAAGAACCATCAAGGAGACTTGGGTACCACCGGTAGATTACCGTTATCCATTTTTGGAATAACGGACTGTAATAAAGGGAAAGCCCCCTGGAAGGGGGCATATCCTTAAAAAATGGTAAACCTATAAGCCAGGTTCTGTTCCTCGTTAGAGGCCTTTGTCATTTATCTTATCGACCTACCCTCCGGGATTGAACGAGCCGCTCTTATTCGCCTGAGCGAAGCCCCGGTATACATGGTCTTTCAGCCTGCAAGGTTTCCCTGAGCATACCGGATCACTCCGGAATCTGGTGGTCTCTTACACCACCTTCTCACCCTTACCTGTTTCCTGCGGGCAGGATCATCGGCGGTATTAATTTCTTCAGTACTATCTGTTGGGAATGCTTACGCTCTAAAGATCAACATTTCCACCTCTCCTTTCAAAGAGTACAGTGCCCTGTGCTGCCCGGACTTTCCTCACCAAAATAATCTGGCGCGACAAAGCGGCTTACCGATTCAAAAATAGCATAAAAAAACCGCCCCCGGGATAGAGGGCGGTTTGAAAATACAGTTGGTTTCACATTAGTGAACGACTACTCGCTTGGTCGTCGCGTAGTTATCCATCAAAAGATTCAAGAAATATACTCCTGATGCGGATCCCAGGTTTATTTCCTTTTGAACATTTCCTACGCCATTGATTTCTTCTCCAAGGACAATTCTGCCAGTAATATCGTATATGGTCATTGTAATACGCTCGCCATTCATGCCATCCAGATTTAAGAAGAATTGGCCATCATTAGGGTTGGGACGAACCGTAATTATAATGTTTGCCAAGGTTTCTTCAATTCCAACGAAAACTATTACCTCCGATGTAGCGCAGCCATTTTCATCGGTAATATCAACAAGATAAACTCCAGCATCAACACCACTTAAGTCTTCTGAAAAAGATTCAAAGCCTCCAGGGCCACTCCATTGGTAGGCGTAAGGCGCCGTTCCGCCGGTGACGGTGATGTCGATATTAAACAAGCCGTTGTCGCTAATAACTTCATAGCTTACTTCGAGATCGCAAAAATTGCAGGAACCATCATCGCAAATGGCTTCTGGATTGTAATTCAAGGCATTCGGATCGGTGCAACCTGAGGTGCCGAACAAACAAGATCCATCATCGCAACCTGCATTCGCTTCGTAATTGCAGGCTGCCATATCGGTACAACCAGGGTAGGTACAAGAGTTATCATCGCATCCTGCATTTAGATCATAGTTGCAGGCTTCTATATCGGTACAACCAGGAAAAGCGCAAGAACCATTATCACAAGCAGCATTGGCGTCATAATTACATGCGTTAATATCGGTACACCCAGGGTACACGCAAGTTCCATCGTTTATAGTAGCGTCTACGTTGTAGTTACAAGCGGCGGCATCCGTACAACCGTAGCAAGAAAAGTCGCAGGAACCATTATCACAACCAGCATCAGCATCATAGTTACATGCGTTCATGTCAGTACACCCAGGGTACACACAAGTTCCATCGTTTATAGTAGCATCTGCGTTGTAGTTACAAGCAGCGAAATCTGTGCAGCCATAACAGGAGTAATCGCAAGTTCCATCGTTTATAGTAGCGTCTATGTCGAAGTTACAAGCGGCGGCATCCGTACAACCGTAGCAAGAAAAGTCGCAGGAACCGTCATCGATGGTTGCATCCATATCGTAATTACAAGCACCGTCATCCGTACAGCCATAGCATGAAAAATCGCAAGAACCATCGTTGCATCCGGCATTTGGATCATAGTTGCATGCATTCGTGTCTGTACAGCCGGGATATATACAAGAGCCGTCGTCAACGGTGGAAGCTGGATCGAAATTGCAAGCGGCAGGATCAGTACACCCCTCATTGTATGAACATGAGCCGTCGTCACAACCTGCAGCAGGATTGTAGTTAATCGCGGTCGGATCGGTACATCCGGGATAGGTGCAGGAACCATTATTACACCCGGCATCTACATCGTAGTTGCAGGCATCCATATCGGTGCAGCCTGGATAGGTACAAGAACCATCCTCTATGGTAGCATCTATATCGTAGTTGCAGGCTTCCATATCCGTACATCCGTAGCAAGAGAAATCGCAGGAACCATCGTCGATGGTAGCATCCATATCATAGTTACAAGCAGCATCATCCGTACATCCGTAGCATGAATAATCGCAAGAGCCATCGTCACAACCGGCACCTGCATCGTAGTTGCAGGCATCCATATCGGTGCAGCCTGGATAGGTGCAAGAACCATCTTCTATGGTAGCGCCCATATCATAGTTACAAGCGCCCATGTCGGTACAACCATAGCAGGAGAAATCGCAAGAACCATCGTCGATGGTAGCATCCATATCATAGTTACAAGCAGCATCATCCGTACAACCGTAGCATAAATAATCGCAAGAGCCATCGTCACAACCGGCACCTGCATCGTAGTTGCAGGCATCCATATCGGTGCAGCCTGGATAGGTACAAGAACCATCTTCTATGGTAGCATCCATATCATAGTTACAAGCGCCCATATCGGTACAACCATAGCAGGAGAAATCGCAAGAACCATCATCTACTGTAGCATCTGGATTAAAGTTACATGCTTCAACATCGGTGCAACCCGGTACTCCTACCGATGAGAAAGGAACACTGGTAAGCCTAACCTCGTTGGCGCCTACACCAAGAGGGAATATTTGAACATTTACGTTCCCGGTAAATTCGCCATTGGTAGTAAACTGGCCAATAAGAACTCGCAAGTCTGCTCCGGCGATACCATTTGGGTCTCCGTTAAGAGCAAACCAAGCGCCACCGAAAACACAATCGATTACCAGGTCCTGGCCATTGGTGCCAAAATCCGTGAACCAAGTATCGCAATTACTTTGAACCGTGTTGATTGTCGATCCTGGGTCAGTACTTTGAGAGCGCCCAATTGTTACATAAGAATCATAAAGGGCACTGGGGAAAAACGGAAGAATGGCCGAATTTACATCTGCCCCCGTAAGCCCAGCGAAATTACTATTAAAAAAAGACGTTGTTGTGCTGATATTCATCGGACTATCTAGCTCTCCGTAAACCGATGAAACGAAATCATTAGGGTTTTCGCAAACTGCATACAGCCGGTATGTTGTATAGCCGGTCAGATTTACCCCATCGGCAAAAGGTCCCGTATGAACCGCAAACGTTTCGAGCTCAACCGTATACTGAGCCCTCACCCCCATTGTCGCCGCTAAGACGAAGAAAGAAAGTAAGATTTTTTTCATAAATTGATGATTGATTTTGAATTTATCCTTGCAGGAAGATTTCGCTAAATAAAGAAACACGCAAGTTTACGCAAAAAAAGTGAATGCTCGTTATTTTAGGTTTGTGAACTCCCCTAAAGGACTTATATGCTTGGTTATCCGACGAAAAGATTTGTCCAGCTTAAGACGAAATAAGCCAGTTATTTGTCTTGGTGGTTTAATTCGGTATCAGGGTAAATGAGAGTACCAGGCATTCATAGTGGGCAATCAGATGATATGTCGCTCTGCATTGAAAAAATGGATCTTATGAAGAAGTGGGCATGGTGGTTAGTCCTCTTGTGGTTCTTACTACGTCGCTCTATCAAGTTCTCAATTTGAGTTGCCAGGGATAATCTGCTTCGATAAAGTAACTCTAATCATTCGCTCTCCCACGTTAAATTCAGTGTACCCGAGCTAAGAAATGGATTTATTTAGGAATAATCTTGGAAGAACATATCTAAAGTAAGGATATATTAACTAAGAAAATCGACAAGTCTTACGCTATAAGAATATGCCATTTGAGCGAAGCGACCAGAGCGTCGAATCAACGGTTTGGAGAAAAAAAACCGCCCCCGATATGAGGGCGGTTTATAAATTTAAGTCCGTTTACCTTAATGAACCACTACTCGCTTGGTAACAGTGTAGTTATCCATTAGGAGGTTCACGAAGTAAATACCAGAAGCTGATCCCAGATTGATTTCTTTCTGAACATTGCCCACGCCATTTATTTCTTCTCCCATAACCATTCGTCCAGTAATATCGTAGATGCTTAGAGCAATGCGCTCACCATTCATACCATCAAGATTGAGGAAGAATTGACCATCGTTTGGATTAGGGCGAACCGTCACAATAATGTTCGCGAGGGCCTCTTCAATTCCTACGATCAATTCTATAGTTTCTGCGATAGTACAAGAGTTTGCATCTTCAACTTCAACAGTGTAGGATCCGCTTTCGACGCCCATCAAGTCTTCTGAATCTGAGACAAAATTATTCGGGCCAACCCAACTGAAGGTATAATCTCCGGTACCACCAGTAACGGTAACGTCGATATCAAACATTCCATTGTTGCTTGTTACTTCATAGCTCAGTGCGAGGTCAGAGAACACACATGAACCATCGTCGCAACCAGCATTTGCATCATAGTTACAGGCCTCCATATCGGTACAACCCGGATAGGTACAAGACTCATCGTCTATGGTCGCATCCATATCGTAATTGCAGGCCTCCATATCCGTACATCCGTAGCAAGAGAAATCACAGGAACCATCATCGCATCCGGCATCTGCATCATAGTTACAGGCCTCCATATCGGTACAACCCGGATAAATACAAGAACCATCTTCTACAGTAGCATCTGCATCGTAATTACAGGCTTCCATATCTGTACATCCATAGCAAGAGAAGTCGCAAGAACCATCCTCTATGGTAGCATCCATATCGTAGTTGCAGGCTTCCATATCCGTACATCCGTAGCAAGAGAAATCGCAGGAACCATCGTCGATGGTAGCATCCATATCGTAGTTGCAGGCAGCATCATCAGTGCATCCATAACAGGAGAAATCGCAGGAGCCATCATCACAACCGGCGTCTACATTATAATTACAAGCATCTGTATCGGTACAACCGGGATAGGTACAAGACTCATCATCAATGGTAGCATCCATATCGTAGTTGCAGGCTTCCATATCCGTACATCCGTAACAAGAGAAATCGCAGGAACCATCATCACATCCGGCACCTGCGTTATAATTACAAGCTTCCATGTCGGTACAACCCGGATAGAAACAAGAACCATCTTCTACAGTAGCATCTGCATCGTAGTTACAGGCTTCCATATCCGTACATCCATAGCATGAGAAGTCGCAGGAACCATCGTCGATGGTAGCGCTCATATCATAATTACACGCTTCCATATCCGTACAGCCATAACAAGAGTAATCGCATGAGCCATTGTCGCAGCCCGCATTAACTTCGAAGTTGCAGGCATCCGCATCGGTACATCCAGGGAATATACATGAATTATCATCGATCGTGGCTTCCGGATTATAATTGCAGGCGCTGTCGTCCATGCATCCTTCAACATCTCCTACTGATGAGAATGGAGCCCCAATGACTCTAACCTCATTCGCCCCTATGCCAAGAGGAAATATTTGAACATTTACATTCCCGGTAAATTCGCCATTGGTAGTAAACTGACCAATAAGAACTTTAAGGTCTGCTCCAGCGACGCCATTCACATCACCATTCAGTGCAAACCAAGCCCCACCAAAAACACAATCAATTACAAGATCCTGACCATTGGTACCAAACTCCGAGAACCACGAATCACAATTACTTTGCACCGTATTGATAGTCGATCCTGGGTCAGCGCTTTGAGACCGCCCAATAGTCACATAGGAATCATATAGTGCACTGGGAAAAAACGGAAGAATAGCGGAGTTTACATCTGCCCCCGTAAGCCCTGCGAAATTGCTATTGAAAAAAGAAGTAGTTGTGCTTATGTTCAGCGGATTATCGAGTTCGCCGTAAACCGATGAAACAAAATCAGTAGGGTTTTCACAAACAGCATACAGCCTATACGTTGTATAACCTGTCAAATTTACCCCATCGGCAAAAGGGCCGGTATGAACCGCAAACGTTTCGAGCTCAATCGTGTACTGAGCCCTTGCTCCCATTGCCGCCGCCAGGACGAAGGAAGAAAGTAAGAGTTTTTTCATAAATTGTTGATTAATTTTGGGTTTATCCACGCAAGAGTTTCAATGACTAACTTAACGTGCAAATTTAGGCGAAAAAAGTAAATTAAACGCATCCAATAGCTCGGAAAGAAAGTAACTTATTGACAGCTCGATATTGAAACCCCTTCTTCTACATGCTCAATTTTTGCTAATTCGACTCTTAAATTGGGTGGTCCCGGTTGTTAATGTGAGGTTATACATTCCGGCTGCAAGACCTTGCAACTCGATGTCAAAAAGCAATACGCCTGACGGAATTAGAAAACGCTTGAGAAGCTTTCCCTGCATGTCGTGAATAAAAATATCGGCATTCACTGACAAAGGTGAAGATATCATTAACTGAATTTTATCTAAAGCAGGATTTGGAAATACTACCCATTTCGATTCCGAAGAACTTTCATTTATTCCAACGGACAAATTGAATACCTCTGTCGCCACACAGTCATTGGCGTCTGTAATCGTTACCTCGTAGTTTCCTTGGGAAAGTGACGAAAGATTTTGTTGATCAGAAACAAATCCATCCGGACCTATCCAAGCGAAAACGTATGGTTGAACCCCACCGCTAACCTCCAGATTTAGTTGACCAGCCCCCTCCTCTTCCATTAAACTATTTCCTATAATCACTATAGGATCAGGAGATACTACTTCTGCCTCAAATTCATAGAGGCAACCTTCCTGATCTGCTATTACCACGGAGTATACTCCTGCCCCAAGGTTTTCAAACTCATTGTCTGTCCCA
>Ga0315906_10009482_pt1 | contig 11570 bp, 6 predicted proteins | sample LakEriMetagenome_4_FD_203526 | JGI IMG/M metagenome (GOLD analysis project Ga0315906, IMG submission 203526) | Freshwater fungal communities from buoy surface, Lake Erie, Ohio, United States - Buoy 2 MA122 | ecosystem: Environmental > Aquatic > Freshwater > Lake > Lake biofilm | place: USA: Lake... | reverse complement strand
TGGCTTGAGTCTAAAGCTGAGTAATAACTCTGTAAATTTGAAGTGTAAGAACTATACCCATTTCCCGCAACATACTGATATGAAGGAAAATACAAGTAACTACCATTGTAAGTATTCAAATTAGAATTAATTTGATTGTGTCTTACAGTTTTCAATCCTGGTTGTACAGGGACATTTACATAAAAATTACCTTCAACAACTCGGTGTCCCCACCCCGCATTTGTTGTGTTAAATCCAAAAATTCGTGATAAATCGTATTTAATTTTCTTTCTTCCTGAGTATGGGTCAACACCTCTTACCATGAAAACCATCATGATATCCCCACCAACCCATCGAGACAGATAATTTGAATATACTTGAGCCCCACTTTTACCATCTTTTTTGAATAATTTGATTGTCTGATTAAGTTGGTTTAATAAACTTTGTTGTAAAATAGAACTTGGATTAAGTGGTGTTGAGCAGGGCGATTGAAATACAATGTTTCCGCCACCTGTCAAATTTGGTACACCACATGCACATACCTCATCGGTGTCTCCTATGTAATCACCTGTGGTGGGGTCATATGTATATCCAATTGAAGTTGAGGTTGTATTACCCAAACAATCTGTATAAACTACAGATAAATTATTTGGTTGTCCATCATCATTTTTAATCACATACTTTATACAATTACAACTACTCGGCTGTGAGGTGTTGACAGCATTCAATTGAACAAACTGAGTATAAGTCATTGCGGTTAAAACTTGGAAATACTCAATATCTGAAGGGAAGTTGTAATTCTTTGTAACAGATGGGCTAGAAGGAAAATTATAAACAACTGATTGGGAAACAGATGGATTTGTTGGGTTTGCAAAATTGATGGTAATTGCCTGTCCCGGTGTTGAAGTCCCACTTACTCCAGTGGTCGTTGAATTTGGGAGTGTCGCACCTGTACAGTTTGGGTCTTTAGACTTTGTAATTTCTTGAAATCCAATTAATTGACCTGAAGGTACATATCTGTCTGAACCCGGGTCTACAAATGAAACCATGACATTATCATAGTGTGATTGGGTTGGGTTCAGTGTGGGTTCTATTTGAACTTTAATTCTATTGGAACCAGGGTACTTATCCGTATCGAAATACTTAGACTTCAAGTTGAATTTATTCACAACTTCCCATGGTGGTAAATTGTTAATGAAATCCATATCGTTGCCATCGAATCTTGTTACGGGAACCTTTTGTGAATAGGTTGGTGGTAAATCAAAATTATTTCCTGTGGTTGCACCATAACCAGCAAATGTACCTTGATAAACTTGGTCAACATTCCAATTACTAAATGTGAAAAAATCCGCATTCAAAGATGTCGAATTTTGAAATTGTTCACTATCGGGACTCAATTCCACATCATCTACACTACAATCACATGTTTCACAATCAGGAAATGTTAACATCGGTAACGTAATTTTCCTGAACGGATTTGAAAATTGATTATCGAATCTTCTGAATAAATTAATAACCCACACAACAGGTTGGAAAATTAATGCTAAAACGTGTACAAGTGGTAAAATAACTTGAACCAATCTGAATAAAATTGGTAAAAGATAGATGGTAATTATTGTTGTAAGTAAATTTCTTTGGTTAACCGCATCTACTGTTGGAAATCTATTGTTTTCACTCGCACATTCTTGGTCCGTGATTTCTTTTACGCCGATAAATCTTTGTCTTCCAACAGAATTTGAATATTGGTCTATATGGCTTGCAACGGTGTAAACTTTATTAAAACTAAATTCGTAAAAAGTATCTTCACAATTTGTAATTTCTTGACGACGATTGGTTAATTCACTACCTGTAAATCCGTTAGTATAACCACTCCAATCTAATCCAAAGTAATATGAACTTTTGAGATTTCTAAAAGAAGTTGAAGCAACATTTAAGGAGTATATTGGGTCGATGTCTGATGTAGACCATCCATATTCTTTTACGTTAGGTACTAAAAAATATCCACGTCTTACTTCGTTTGTTGCTAAACTTTGGGGTTGGTTATATTTTATTTTGAATCTGTATCGACCTTTTGTTGGTACACCAACGGTTGGGTCTGAACTATACACTTGTTCACCAAATTCATTTGTGGTTACGTAATCCATATTCATAGGAACATCCATCACCCAAACACCATTTTCGTCAATGACTTTACCTCCACTTGGAAGTGTTGCTCTTTCTAAGATTGGCAATCCATTGGTATCTTGAAATATTGTTTGTCTGATTCCAATAATTTCACCGGGTCCTGTTTCCAAGTCACAAAGATTACCTAACTCAGTTGGTACTTGGCAACTCTTCTTGAGTGCTTTATCAGCATTTCCTGTAAACAATGAACCCATGAAAATTGCTGTTGGTGACAGGGTTATCCCCTCTTCACCTAAGTTAAAGTCGTGTCTCGATATTCCTATTTGACAAATTTCAGGTTGTCCCCAAAATGGTTCTACATCAACCGATTGATTCAGACTTACAATCTGTGGTAAACTACTTAAGTCAGCGTCAGCCCTGAAATTAACACCATCCAATTGTTCAGGTGTGGCTCTTCCGATTCTAACTAAATCTTGTGGTGATAGTGAAAAAGGACCTATATCTGATAAATCCAAATCCATTACAAGAGTGTAGGTCCCAATAGGAACCCCCATAATCATGTAGTCCCCACTGTCGTTTGTTTTGACGGTAAATTTATAATACTTATCGTAAACCTCTATTAAAGCGGGGTTGGTAAGAACGTCACTTCTACTTGGAAAAGTGCCAGTAGGTACGTGTCCACCATGTTGTTGTTCATAAGGTAAGAGGTTATATCTATAACCATCCTCATTCACATCCTCGATAGATGTATAAGGATAAAGCGCACTAATTATTTCACTTTGTTGGTCTATTTCAGATAGAGGTAGAAAAACACTTATTCTTGCGTTTGGTATACCATAACCATTATTGGCAAAAACCCTACCGACAATTATTCCATAATCGGCACACATCCTTGTATAGACATCTTCACTTGTTACTTTCAAGGACAGGATTTCTATTTGTTCGAAATCTTGGTCTATCTGTAAATTGATTTGTCTATCTACGCCAACTTGGGTTCTAACTCTATAAGTTTTTGACATCAAAAATTACTTTCTATGATAAATAGTTTATGCACTATTTTATAAAAAGTAAGTTGTTTTGTGGGAAAATAAATTATCAGGAGAAATTGGTTGTCTGATAATTCTTAACTCTTACGGTAATGTCTTTAGCTGGGAATCTTACTTGATATATCTGATTTGGTTCAGCAAAGATTGTGTTATCAGTCAGTTGAATTTGTTTTGTAAGAGGATTTGAATATGGCATAGATGTTTCAGCAGAACTATATTGTCCACCTACTCTACCAAAGATTGATATATCACCTACACTAATAACCCCATTTTCAGATTGTATGATTCTATTCAATTCTGAAACTAAAATATCTTCACCCAAACCTCTTAATGTTGGACTAAAGAATGTTGTGATTCTGTCAATAACATTCGAAATAACGACTCCCTGATTTTGAGTTGAATCCAATACAATTTGAACATCAACAGCTAAGTCCAAAACTTCCGCAGTTCCGATGGAAACATAATCATTAATCATTCTGTAATTTGACAAATAAGTTGCCAAATTTTGTTTCAATGTATTTGATACCTCTGATGTCAAATTTCCACTCGGGTCATATGATAGAACATTTACATTGATTTTATTATTGTTTTCTGTAATTGATACCTTCGCTGGAGCACCGAATTGACCTGGCATGTTCCTAATGATTGCCTCGTAGTCATTGATTGTTACCGCTCTGTTTTGTGCTGCGAAGTTAAATGTCACATAGTTTCTAACTTCTTCAGTAGAAGGATAACCAGCACCTCCAATGGCCGCCGTTACGTTGTTACAAGTTAATGAGTTGATTACAGAAGTGTTGATGATATCTGATGGTCCGTTCACAAAGAAATCTGTTGCACCAATCTGATTGATTACATTTACGCCTAAGTTAGTTCCAACACCCCCACCAATTCTGTATTGAATAAACAGAGTTGTATTTGCTTTGGGTGTTGAACCCAAAGACATACTGTTATTTTGGTATCTTTGAATCTTAAGTGGTACATCCAACGCGGTAAATTCTCTAAGTTGGTCTTCAGCAGTGTTTGTACCTCCACCAAAAGTAATTTTGGTAAACCCTTCAGGAGTATATTCGGTCATGAATCTCTCTTGGGTTTGGATGTATCTACCAACTTTAATTGCTGGGTCGTCTGATGGTTTTGTAGGGTCTTCGATAAAAACTCTATCTTCGGCTAAAGCAGATACTTCGTACCATCTACCGTCCACACCCAAAAACTCTTGTGCGGTTGGAACATTGGAATATGAAGTTCCGTCTCTTTGGATTATTGATGTCACACCCAAAACATTTTTTTCAGGTAAGAAAAATTCAAAGAAAGGTCTCACATCGTTTGGAGTAATAACTCTTTTGAAAACTTTTGTAATACCATTAATTACCGTCTCACGTTTTGTAATTGTGTAATTGATAAGATTTCCTGATGTATCAAAATTTGGAATTTTCAATCTGTTTGGGAAACCATCTTGGTTAAATGGGGATGCAAAATTGATATCGTAAAGGTTTTCAAATACTTGACCAGAGCCAATGACTTGACTCCCTCTTCTTAAGATACCCAAATATCTTTCATCTTCTTTATCACCAAAAGCCGGTACTGTAATCGAGAAATCTATAAGGGCTATTGAAGGTCTTTGACCAGGTATTTTCAGTCCATAAGTTCTAGCAATATTATAGATTGAAGAACGTTGTTGAGCATATTGAAGAACTGTTTCCTGAATACTTCTGTCAATATGATAATGTAAGTTATCTGCAACAGCCGCATTCAAATCCAAAAATACTGAGAATACAGATGCGTCGTTGAAATTATCAATTAGTTCAGGGTAGTAAGTTCTGGTATAATTGATTAATTCCTGACGAATTGCCGCGAAGTCTCTGACGGTATAAGATATTCTCCTTTGTGCCATATTGTTAAATATTGATGATTACGAAATCTTTAGTGTTGAATACATCATTAGAAATTGCGTAATCAATTCTAACTGTCGCAGTATATTCACCAACATCTTGCTGATATCTTGTGAGTTGAGGGGCAATCACACCACCTGCTGAAGTTGCAGTCAAAGTAGCCGCTTCTCCTGTAGGTGCTGTGATAGAAATATTAGTTAATTGTAGATTTGGCATGTAGGCTTCTACTGAATCTCTAATTTCAGCTTCGATACTCTGAAAGGTTGGGCCGTCCAAGGGCTCAAAGATATATTCCAACAAACGAGTACCAAAGTTCGGAAGAAAATATCTACTACCTTTTCTTGTTAGTAATAGGTGAATCAAATTACTCCTAATCTCTTCAGCGGTGTAATCGGATAAATCCAAATACTTACCATCGAAGGAATCTACGAAGGGGAACGTTAAACCATATGTTTTACCATCAGCCATATCTGATAAATATATCTTGATATTTTTTATAACAAACAAAAAACCCATCAAATTAATGATGGGTTTATAATACATTGTTTCTATTTTATCAACCTAATGATGGATAAATCATGCAGAACAAGTTAAACAATTTGGGTCATCCAATGAACAAACCTTACTCATCATCTCCTCAGTTACACCTAAATCAGATAATTTGTCATCTTGAACTGTTGTATTTTTTACAACAGTTGGTTCTTCCATCGGTTGAAGTTGTGACATGTCGACACCCAATCCTTTAATTGCCGAAGCCTTAGCTTTGGTTCTCAAATAATACATACCAGTCTTTAATCCCAATTTCCATCCATACATGTGTGCCGATGAAAGTTTAGAATGTGTAACATCTTGCATAAACAAGTTCAAAGATTGTGATTGGTCAATGAAGACTGCTCTGTCACGAGCCATGTCTAACAAAGTTTTACCTTTCATTTCCCAAACAGTTTTATATGTCTCACGAATTTCACTAGGGATACTTTCGATATTTTGAACCGAACCGTTTTCAGCAAACAATTGAAGTCTGATTTTTTCATTCCACAACCCAAGGTTTACCAAGTCTTCGATTAAGTATTTGTTGATAATAACATATTCCCCACTCAAAGTGTTTCTTTTATAAAGGTTCGCAGTAAATGGTTCAAAACATTCATTGTTACCCAAAATTTGAGCTGTTGATGCTGTTGGCATCGGAGCCATCAATAATGAATTTCTAAGACCAACCTCCATTACTTCTTTTTTCAAAGAATACCAATCCCACATACCTGATAGGTGGTCTTCAGTATATCCCCACATATCATATTGGAAAATACCTTTTGAAGTTGGGGAGCCTTTGAATGATTCATAGGGACCATCTTTTTTTGCCAAGTCCTTTGATGCTGTCATTGCCGCAAAATACATTGTTTCAAATATATTTTTATTCAATTCTTGAGCTTCTTCACTCTCAAATGATAAACCTAAAAGAGCAAACGTGTCAGCTAATCCTTGAACTCCCAGTCCTATTGGACGGTGTTTCATATTTGAACGTTTGGTTTCAGGTGTAGGATAAAAATTAACGTCAATAACTTTGTTCAAATTAACTGTCGCCTGATAGGTTACATCATAGAGATGTTTGAAATCAAAAGTTCTGAGTTTTTTATTCTTTTCTCTAACTTTCCCACTAGGAATCTCAACAAATTTAGGTAGTGCAATAGACGCTAAGTTACAGACCGCAGTTTCTTTAGAATCGGTGTATTCAATAATTTCTGTACAAAGATTTGAAGACTTAATTGTTCCCAAATTCTTTTGATTTGATTTGGAGTTAGCTTGGTCCTTATACAACATATATGGTGTGCCAGTTTCAATCTGAGCATCCAAAATCTTTTCCCACAAATCTCTCGCCTTCATCACTTTAATAGCCTTTCCTTCCGACTCGTATTTTTCATAAAGTTTGGTAAACTTTTTATCGTCAGGATTATCATACGCATCGACCAAACCAGGTACCTCGTCAGGAGAGAATAGTGACCAATCACCACCAGATTCTACTCTTTCCATAAATAAGTTTGGTGTCCAAAGAGCTAAGAATAAATCTCTAGCTCTCATCTCTTCTTTACCATGGTTCTTACGTAAGTCTAAGAAATCCTCTACATCAGCATGCCATGGTTCTAAATAGATTGCTATCGAACCTTTTCTTTTTCCACCACCTTGGTCTACATATCGAGCAGTTTCATTGAATACTTTCAACATCGGAACAATTCCGTTTGATGTTCCGTTAGTACCTTTAATGTATGCACCTTTTGCCCTAATTTTGTGAATATTAATTCCAATACCACCAGCGTTTTGTGAAATTACCGCAGCATCGCTGAGAGTTTTGTAGATGCCAGGAATAGAATCATCATGAACATCGATTAAGAAACATGATGAAAGTTGAGGACGTTTGGTACCAGCGTTAAACAATGTTGGTGTTGCGTGAGTAAATAAACCTTCACTCAACATATCGTATGTTTTCTGAACCATTTCCAAATTATCTCCCCATATACCTACTGAAACTCTCATGTAAAGATGTTGTGGTGTTTCAGCAACTTGTCCATACATTTTCAGTAGGTAACTTTTTTCCAAAGTTTTGAATCCAAAGTAATCAAAATTGAAATCTCTATCATGTACCATCATTGCATCAAGTTCACGACCATACTTTTCAATCACAGAATATGTTTCGTCTGAAATCATACCAGCCTTTTCACCTGTTTTCGGATTGATATATTCATACAACTTTTTTGCCGTAGAACTAAAGTGTTTATCAACTCTTTTATACAAAGAACTGATAGCAATTCTTGATGCAAGTTTGGAGTAATCAGGATGATTTGTGATAAGTGATGCCGCGGTTTCTGCCGCCAAAACATCCAACTCTTCAGTAGTTACCCCGTCATACAAACCCGCGATGACTTTCCTAGAAACTTCTACATAATCAACATAATCTTCGTTGAGTCCGTATGTTTGTTTTTTAATTCTTGCCGAGATTTTATCAAACTTGACAGGTTCTCGGGTTCCGTCTCTTTTTACTACTTCCATAATTAAAAATCTTCTTCAAAGTTTAGTTCTTTTTCTTCAACATCACCAACACCACTCTTGGAATAATCTGAAACTCTTTTTTCAAAGAAATTTGTTTTGTTTTCCAAAGCAATATTTTTCATGAAATCAAAAGGATTTTCTGAGTTATATACTTTTCCAATACCCAAATCAACCAACAATCTGTCAGTCACATATTCCAAGTATTGAGACATTAATGTAGAATTCATACCAATCAAATCAACAGGAAGTGATTCTGTAATAAATTCTTTTTCAATTTCCAAAGCCGAACCTAAAATTTCAATGACTCTTTCTTTGGAAAGTTTATTTTCGATATGTTGGTTATACAAGTGTACCGCAAAATTTGTATGTAAACCTTCGTCTCGAGAAATCAGCTCATTTGAGAAGCTCAATCCAGGCATCAAACCACGTTTTTTGAGCCAAAAGATTGAACAAAATGAGCCCGAAAAGAAAATACCTTCAACGGCAGCGAACGCCAACAATCTTTCAACAAATGATTCTGAGTTAATCCACTTTAATGCCCATTGAGCTTTTTTCTGTACCGCAGGTACGGTATCAATTGCATTGAACAATCTATTTTGTTCTTCTTTATCTTTAATATAGGTATCTATCAAAAGTGAGTAGGTCTCTGAGTGAATGTTTTCCATCATTATTTGGAATCCGTAGAAGAACTTAGCTTCAGTATATTGTACTTCTTTGACGAAGTTTTCAGCCAAGTTTTCATTAACAATACCATCACTTGCTGCGAAGAACGCTAACACGTGTTTAACGAAGTGTTTTTCACCCTCATTTAATTTTTCCCAATCGATTAAGTCTTGAGACAAATCGATTTCTTCCGCAGTCCAAATACATGCTTCAGCTTGTTTATATAATTTCCACAAGTCATGATGTTGTATAGGGAACAACACGAAACGTCCGGGATTTTCTTGCAAAATCTTTTCCATATTCTTTATAAAATTTAATTTGTATGTTCTCTTTGTTTTCTTTTTTCCATAAGTTCTTTGATTCGGTCTCTGTTTTTCTCCTCTTTCTTTTCTTCAAATCCTAAGAAAGTTACAGAGCTTTCCGTATCAATATCCAACAACTCGTTGTTGAACTTACAGTTTTCAAAGACAACTCCGTCCTTACCAACACGTGATTTGGTAATTGCGATAGTTGCTAAATTCATTTCTTTTTGTTGTAATGTTTTTGCCACAGAAATGATAACGTGACCTACTTGTGCTTTTTTGATAGAACCACCCATCTGGTCGGTGGTAACAACCTCAGAAGATATAGAGCTTCTGTTACCCTGTGTTGCAGTCCAACCTACAACTCCTAATTCATGACACAGTGCTTCGTATCCACGCATGACCGAACCTTCACTTTTCCACTCGTCACCCAAGTTTCTGTCAGGAACAATACAATCGATGTAGTCCAAAACTATCATATCAATTCGATGTCCATCGGCAATCATTTTACGAATCATATTTTTAATTTGATTCATGGTAAATTGGTCTGATGGTAACTTTTTGAGAAACAACTTGTTTGTCATTTCCTCTTTGACTTGACGTGCCTTTTCCAAAACTTCTTCACGGTGACTTGGTAGTTCATCGGGAGCGATTCCTGTCCACATCGTAAAGTGTTTTCTTTGGATTACTTTTGGATTGTCCTCAAAGAATAATTGTAATACGTTGTATCCATTGTTGAATGCACTGTTAGCAATTTTAGATAGAATAGTTGTTTTACCCACACCTGTTGGTGCTAATATTACACCTAACTCTCCTTTAGCAAGCCCACCTTTCAGTAGCTTGTCAATACCACTAATTCCCATCGGAATTGGGTGTCTAAAATCTTCATTAAGGACATCATCAAGATTGTTGAATACGTCCTCGATTTTATTACCATTTTCACCGATTTGGATTGCGGCTCTGAATAGTTCTTCAAGTTTTTCGTAGTTCTCAAACTCACCATTATCAAGAATTTTTTGGGATTTGACAATGGCTTTTTGAAGCTCTTGTTGTTTACAAAACTTGAGAGCCTTTTCTTGAACAAAACTTGCACCTTCAATCGAGGAGTCTTGAATTTGTTTGATTGTATCGTTGAGTATTTTCAACATGAGTTCTTGTGGGAACTCACTCTTTACTACCTGTCCGAGAGTTTCAAACGATGGTGTGCAGTCATACTTAGAATAATATTCCTTAGTTAACTGCAACAAAGTTTTGAAGTATTTGTTCTCAAAATGAGAAGGTTCAATTACGTCAATGATGGAATGAGCAAAGTCCTTGTCCAGTATTATTTGATTTAGTAATTGTAGTTGAAATGTATTTCCTAAGTATTCGAAATTCCTATTTGACATAATTTATTTTTTCCCTTTTCTGTAAGTTATAAATACCTCAAGCGAGTTGATAATTCAGGTAACTTGTAGTAAAATTTTCACCTGAAAATATGTCAGTTAGGTCGCGAAGCACAGTTTTTGCTTGCTGGCGGATGTCTACGGTGTATCTTATTTTAGGTGGGAAAATTTTTGCATCAAGGATTCTATGACAAATTGTCTGCTCCCCAATTTTTACGTAAAAATGAAATACTTCAGGTCCATCGGTATTATTAGTTTCCAAAATAGACGCATCCTCCAAAATTTCGTACTGATTATCCATCATGTACATTACGGTGCGCATCTTTTGGGTACTTTCAAAACTGTCAACAAAATCTTTGACATACTCATGTAGGTCCATAGACGCTCGAGCGGTTGGGTTATAACCTCGGACATTGAAGTATCTTTGGATTACGATGTTGTTGTTCAACGTAATCAAAAACTCCATTTTTACAATATCTTGTTCTTTCATAAAATTTTAATTAATTGTTTTCTTGATTGAATTTTCTTTTTTCTTTTCTTGTGAGTTTGGTGAAAGGTTTGACAAAGTTCACAAACGCTTCATCATCCTTTGGAAGGTACTTAAAAAACCCATCCTCTGTCATCATTCTGATAAGGTTCTTTGACCCCCTCCCTTCGGGGTCCAATGTTTCACGATAATAAAGTTCGACCATTTCTTTACCCTCATCTGAAATCAAAGGGTTCAACAGGTCAACAATCTTTTTGTTTCTTTCAAAGAACTCCAAACCCAACTCACCGTCTTTAGTGATTCCTTTAATAAGATTCATAAGGGCTTTGTTTGATTTGTGTTCTTCTAAAAGTTGTTGTCCTCTCTCCAAAATATCTGATACGTTGACAACTCTGTCAACTACCTCAGGAAAAAATTTTAGAAAGGTTTTGTCACCCATCAAAGAAATACCATCAATATTATCGCTTTTGTCACCCATAATCACCTTAATTGTTCTTACATTTTCATGTGGGATTTGTTGTCCTAACATATTAATTTTTTCCCCATTTCTAATGAAGAACTTCTTAATTGGTGAATAAATAGATGTTGTGGGACTAACGAGTTGAATTAAGTCTTGGTCAGCTGACAGAATCACCTTTTGTTCATCAGTACCG
>Ga0315906_10009477_pt1 | contig 11574 bp, 7 predicted proteins | sample LakEriMetagenome_4_FD_203526 | JGI IMG/M metagenome (GOLD analysis project Ga0315906, IMG submission 203526) | Freshwater fungal communities from buoy surface, Lake Erie, Ohio, United States - Buoy 2 MA122 | ecosystem: Environmental > Aquatic > Freshwater > Lake > Lake biofilm | place: USA: Lake... | reverse complement strand
CAAACTTTAACAAACCGAACTAGTCGCGGCAACCTGAACCAAACCCAGCGGCGGACCACATCATGGCTCTCCAGAGCCTCGAGGCACCCCGCAAGTTTCCCCGGAAACTGCTCACAGCCAACCGCCACCTTGCGCGAAAATGGCCTCGACTCGCTTTATTTCAGGATTATGTTTTTGCCTCTTGAAATTCAATCACCCTGAATCCCGACTCGGGCCGTCGCGGGCGAAGGCTACATGATCTGAGCAGTTCACAAGTTCCTTGCGAGGACGAAAAACAAGCTAAGGCGAGATTCCGCGTGAAACCGGAACAGCCCCTACCTTAGCTAATTTGTGAAAATCCTGTACCCGGCAAATGCCAATTGAGGAGTCGGCCGATTTAAAAAAGAACTCATTTGTGCGGGGCAGAATTCATGATTCGATGGTTTCACTGCATTGCGCTGACGGCTGCCGGCGGACTCTCCTTGGTCGCGATCGACAATCTCACGGCCCAGGAACCGGGCTGGACGCCGCGAGTCCTCAAATTGGGCGAAGAACGGGAAGTCAGTGAGCAGACTCCCATTCTTGAGCGTCCCTACCGACCTTTACACTTTTACGGCAACGCCGTGCGGCGGAACTACTATCGTGGCAATCCCTGGCCGCTTCCGCGCGATATCTTGATCACCACCGCCTTTCTCGCACCGACACCGAGAGAACGAGAGGCTCAGCTCGAACAGCGACTGGCTGGACCAAGTCTCCTGCTCCCTGAAGCCGATCAGGATGAATCGCGCCCTGACGCGGAAGGCTCGGAAACATCAGGAGCAGCGGAAACGGCCACGGAGGCGGCACCTGAAGCCAATCCTCGCGAGAGCCAGCCCGGTGCTGAATCGCCGACCGCGGACTCTGTTGCTCCAAGCCCCAAACAGGCGCTCGCCGACGGCAGTGCGCCGGCGCGGCCGACGCCGACTGAACCTTCCTCGCGGCGGGGACGCCGCAATCGCTAGGCCAGATGCCGGGAACGGGCTTTATCGCTGCGGAACGCTTGCTCACTCGGCCTGACTTTTCTGCAAGGGCAATTCAAAAACAGTCCTTGTGAGTTGTTTGCCTCGTTCTCTCCCGGCATCAACTGATTACTGGACGACGCACGTGCCGCTGTCGGGTGACCGCCATCACTTTTGGGCTCGTTTCCCGGGCTGCTGACTTCCGGGCCGATCAACAGTCATAATGCTGGCTCTGCCCCGTCGTCTCCGATCGGGCTCGTCCCTCAACACTCGGCCGCAATCCAGCATGACAACGTCGCAGCCTTTTTCTTGCATCGCGGGCGACCAGAAACGGTTGGCCGAATTACAACTGCTGGAGAGTCGCTTGCGCGAGCTCGTCGCAGTAAGGGACCCTCAAGCCCGCTGGGTCGGCCCCGAGCTCAAAATTTGCGCTGAGCAAAAGGTATTCGAATGGTTCCACCGCCGGGAGTGGTATGGAAAGCAGTGGTCACCTGCCGAAATCGTTGCGGGATATCTCGCTCTCAGCCGCGCTTGCCTGACAACAGCCTTCGTGATTACCCAGCGAACTGGAGCGTGTCAGCGAATTGAGAGCTCGCCCAATCGGGACCTGGCAGCGGAGTGGCTCCCCCGCTTGATTCATGGCGAAGCCTTCGCGACCGTCGGCATTTCTCACTTGACAACCAGTCGGCAGTATCAGAACCGGCCTGCCGTTGCGGCCGTCGAGACTGAGCATGGTTTTCTGCTTGAGGGCTTCAGTCCCTGGGTCACAGGAGCCGTGGCGGCCGATCTGTTCGTCGTCGGAGCTACTCTCCCGGACTCCCGCCAAGTCTTGCTCGCTGTGCCGCGGACCCTGCCGGGAGTCAAAGTACCACCGGCGAATGAGCTGCTCGCTTTGCAGGCGAGCCAGACTGGGCCCGTTGAGTTTCACTCGGTCGAGGTCCCACGTCGATATCTTTTGCAGGGACCGGCTCCGCAAGTGTTGCAGCTGGGGCTCGGCGCGGGGACAGGGGGATTGCAAACATCGACTCTCGCCTTGGGGCTGGCCAGCTCGGCGCTCGACTACCTTGGTCAGGAGTCCGATACGAGGCCAGAGCTTCATTCATTCGGGCAAGCCCTGCGGCAGGAGTGGATTGCATTACGAACCGACTTGCTGGCTGCTGCTGATGGCCATCCGGTTTGCAGCAATGAACGGCTGCGCCAGCGCGCCAACAGTCTGGTCCTCCGCGCCACGCAAGCTGCCTTGGCCGTCGCCAAGGGAGCAGGATTCAGTCCCGGGCATCCAGTCGGCCGGTGGTGCTGTGAAGCCTTGTTCTTTCTGGTCTGGAGTTGTCCCCAGCCAGTGGTCAACGCAAATCTGTGCGAGTTGGCTGGACTTGCTGAATGAACCTCTGCAGGATGGACTTAAACTTCGGGGGCAAGCTGCAGCTGGGCCCAAGGCTCCGCCCTCGTCCTCTTGGAGATTTTCGACTGCAAAAATCCCAGCCCTGAGGTAAAGAGTCGATTGGCGCCGTACTAATGCTCCCAAGTCGTGTCGAGGCATCAGGCTGAACAGCCTGTTTGGGAAGCTTTCAGGCGGGAGCGGTGTGGAGCGTCCCCCGGCGGGTTGCTGCCGGTATTCGCTTCGCTCGCGCTGGAGCGACTGCAGTAAATGCCAGTACCGCTGGTCGGCACTCACTGAGATTCTCAGCCACGCTGCGGCCTCGTTGCCAAAGGCAACATATCCCCGGGCCGAAAGCCGGCAACCGGTGAGCGGTTGCTCAAAGGGAAACCGACAAATGCTCACGCCAACTTAACGCGACTCTTCGACTCGCCAGTAGTCGTCGGCCGGAGAAGTGCGCTCGTTTTCCCGCGCGATCAGGACGGCGTGTTGGCTGGAGAGTAAATACTGATTCAATCTGCGATCAAAGAATGACAAGTTGATTGGAGCCTTGACCGAAAGCAACGCTGAGGTGGGGTTTGGCGGTGCTGGTCTCAGCAGCATGCTGGTCCCCAAGCCGACCGTGCCGAGCCCAATCGATCCGAGTCCTGAAAGGGTAAACGCGCGGCGCAACCGTTTGGGCTGCGTTTGCGGTTACCAGTTTCGCCGATGAGGATTACCCGGGGTGAGGTTGCTGCCGCCTGGTTGCTTGTCGAGCGAAGCGGAAATTGCCTGCAAACGATTCAATACTTCCAAGATATGGCTAGGCCGCTGAGCCGGTCGCTTGGCTACCAATTGCTGGAGCAGGCATTCCAATTCCTGCGGTGCCGGCAGGCCGAATCGGGTCAGCGGCTCAGGCTCAGCACTCAACGTTAATTGCACTGTCTGGATGCGAGAGACGCCGGCAAAAGGACTCTGGCCAGTAAGCAGCGCGTAGGCCAAACAACCGAGGCTGAACAGGTCTGTGCGATGGTCAACCAGTTCGCCACGAAGCTGTTCCGGCGAGCTGAATTGCGGTGTCCCGACCACTGGCTCAGGACCCGAGTCATGCACCGAATGAGCAAGTCCAAAATCGCTCAACTTCACGCGATCAGGGAACTGATCAATCAGGACATTGCTCGGCTTCACATCGCGATGCAGGATTCCTTTGCGATGAGTTGCGTGCAGCGCTTCTGCCACTTGAATCAAAACGGAAAGGCCGTCCTTGATCGACAGGTTCCCCTCGGTTCGCAAGAGGGACTGCAGCGAACCGGCGGGGAGGTATTCCATCACCAGATAGGGGACTCCTGCTTGCTCGCCAACCTCATACACCTGCACCACGTGTTTATCGCGAATCGCGGCAGTCGACCGAGCCTCTCGGAGGAATCGCTGGGTGGCTTCGACGTCCTTGGCAATTTCAGGGCCCAGCAGCTTGAGCGCGACTTGGCGGCCGAGCAGTTTGTCCTCCGCCAAGAGTACGATCGAGAATCCCCCATATCCCAGCAGGCGGAGTACCTTGAAGTGACCGATCGTGCCAAGTCCATCCTGGTCAGCGGAACCTTCCGCCCAGACGCCCCGCAAGCGGAGTGAAAGATCGACTCCAGCCGGATGAGCATTCCACCCGGAAAGAAGGCTCGGATCCCGCTCCAGTGCAGTGAGTTCCAAAAAACTCCCGGCTTGGTCGTGCAACTCCAGCATTTGCTCGACTGCCTGCAGGAGGTCTGCGTTTGCTCCAATCTCTTCGTGAAGAAAGCTGTTGCGCGCTGGCCCCGCCGGCAACCGGAGGGCGGTTGCGAAAACCTTTTCAGCGGTAACATCGGGGCGATCCATAAGTTCACAAAGTGGGTGGATGACTCACTGCGGCAAGCAGCCGTCGCTTCAGTCGGTCAGTCTTTTTTGAACGTTTAGTTTTCTGTTCGCGAGCCCTCGGGGGAATTTCCGACCAGGACGACGCGGAGCCCGAGATTGATGCCCCGCGAGGCTGGTCCCGCCGGGTCCCAAGGCACCCGGATCGCCGAGCGCAAGTAGGTCATGGGGCTGTTAAAGGCTCCACCTCGAAGCACGCGGTAATCGCCTGAAACTGGTCCTTTGGGGTCGGAAGCCTCTTGGGCAGGCAGGTCGTCGTACCAGTCGCTGCACCATTCCCAGACACTGCCGTGCATGTCGTAAAAACCCCAAGGATTCGGTTTCCGACTACCGACTCGTTTCAGTTCATTCTCGGAATTGAGGGAACTCCATGCGTAGCTTTCTCCCGACGCGGGATCGTCGCCCCATGAGTAGACCGTCTTCGTCCCAGCCCGACAGGCATATTCCCATTCAGCCTCAGTGGGCAAGCGATAACTGCGCCCGGCCGCTCGCTCAACCTCCAACTCAGACAGCTTGCGACAGAATTCTTCGGCGTCGTACCAGGAGACACCATTTTCCGGGAGGCTGCCGTCAGGAGCAGTGTCTAACGGCTTACCCATCACTTCCCGGAACTGTCTGTGCGTGACCTCTTCCATCCCCAGCCAATAGGCTTCGCTGATGCGAACCGGATGTTGCTGCTCGCCCTTGAACCGATGTCGCTCGTCAGGCGGGCTTCCCATCAAGAACTCGCCCGGCTCGACTCGAAGAAAACGCATGCCGACGGAGTTTTCCTGTACCTCTTCGGCCGGGTGTCGCTTGAACGCCTCGCGTGTCCTCAAGGCCGATAATTCCTGCGCCTCGGCAATTCCCGCAAGTACCCCGACCAAGCATGCGACGCCAATGGCCAAGACCGGCGAATCGATTAACAGGAGCCGCTTCCAAATCATCTTTGCATCCGTTTTGGGTAAACCCGGGTACGAGCAAACTTGAGTCAAACGCCGCCGAAATCACTCGCTGGAGGGTGAAACTCACTCGCTGACGAGCAGCCATCCAGACAGCGGTTTTCCGGGCAATATGTCTCGCCAAATTGATGGTTTTCAAGTTTTTCGAGATTTTGCCTTCCTCGGCGAACCTCGGCTTGGGCCGGCCCGGCGAATTCCAGCCTGAAAGGTGTTTTCAACCTGCTGCTTGGTGTAAACTAAACGCGAGTATGAATTGCCTTGTTTATCGGTAATCCAAGCCAACTGCTCCCGATTGTACCCCCGATGAATGTCGCCAAAATCCCGATCAACGACATCTCAGTCCAAGACGGCCAAGACTTTGGGAATCTTGCAGATGTATTGCCAATTGTTTACGAGGAATTGCGAAGGCTAGCCCGGGCGAAAATTGCAGGGGAGGCCCCGGGGAACACCCTTCAGACCACGGCTCTTGTGCACGAGGCTTTCGTGAAGATTGCCAACTACCACGGAGGGCTGTGGCGGAGCGAGCGGGATTTTGTCGCTGCGGCCGCTCAAGCCATGCGGCAAATTCTGGTTGATCGAGCCCGGGCCAAGCACGCCGCCCGACGCGGTGGCGGCGCTACCAAGGTCCCCGGCACGGAGTTGGAGCAATACGCCTGCCCTAACTCGGAAAAACTGCCCGAAGTGCTTCTGGTCGACCGCGCTTTGGAGCAACTGGAGTCGCAGGATCCGGAAAAAACGATGCTGGTCAAGTTGAAGTATTTTGTCGGGCTTTCGCTGGAGGAGTGTGCGGCAGCGATGGGAATTTCCCGTTCGTCAGCCTATCGCCAGTGGAACTGCGCGCGAGTCCTGCTCAAGCAGTTGATCGACAACGAACTGAAAGCCTAGCGGAGGGTTCTGCTTTTCCCCGCCCTCGTCCTATTTGCCCTCATCAAACCGGAGTAGCTTTCTTGGACTGCGATATCTTTTTAAGCTACTCGCACTCAGACTTGCCGATCGCCCGCGTTATCGCACGGGAGTTGGAGGCCCGCGGCTATCGCTGTTGGTTCGCCGCCCGCGAATTACAGGCCGGCCTCCCGCCCCTGCAGGCGATTGCCAGTGGCCTCAAAGGCGCGCGTGCTGGCGTGGTGCTGGGCAGTGCTGCGGCTGAGACTTCCAGTCAAGTCCTCAGGGAGCTCGAATGGCTGGTGATCAACGATCGCCCTGTCTTTGTGCTGCAGCTCAAAGCAACTCCGGTCGCGGGCTTGTTGAGCGAGTTGCTAACGCAAGCGACGACAGTTGTTTTTCCCGAGGCGGTCGGAGCTTTTTCCTTGAGCCGCAAGAGCGCTGAATGGCAGCAGTTTTTGAACTTGTTGGAGCGGACAGGCTTGCAACCGCGGGCAACGGCCCAAAGTCAGGCACCGAAAACTCCTGGACGTTGGATGTCGGGCGAGTGGAGCGGAGCGGGACGCCTTGCGATTGCCGCTGCCTTGTTCTTCTGTTTACTGTTGGGATTGGGAGCCGTTCGGATTTGGAGCCAGTCGGGCACGGAACAGCCAATTCAAGATGGATTTCTGGTGGACCAGACCACCCCTCACTTCTCGCCAGTTTTCAACGTGGAGAGTCTGGTGCGGGTCGAGGCTCCGCCCTCCGGTCTGCCTCGCCAACTGCGCAATTCGATCGGGATGAAATTTGCGCTGATTCCCTCTGGCAGCTTCACCCGTCGCTCGGCACTTGCTCCGATGGAAAGTTACACCGTGACGTTGACCAAGTCCTACTATCTGGGAGTAACGGAAGTCACGCAGCAGCAGTTTCGCGAGTTGATGGGAGTGGACGCCGCGGAAAGCGTGGAAGGCGACCTGTTGCCCGTTAATGCGGCCTCTTGGGAACAGGCGTCCGAGTTTTGTAAGCGGTTGAGTGCCCTTCCCGCCGAACAAATGGCCGGTCGAACTTATCGCTTACCCACCGAGAGCGAGTGGGAGTTTGCAGCCCGGGCAGGAAGCGGCAAACGCTTTTTCTTCGGAGACGATATCGCCAGTCTGGAGCAGTTCGCCTGGGTAAATGAAAATTCCCGAAAACAAGTGCAGGCCGTCGGACTCAAACTCCCCAACTCCTGGGGACTCTATGATGTTTACGGCAATGTTGCTGAATGGTGCAGCGATTGGCTGGCGGAATATCCGACCGCGGGCGCAACGGACCCCCGAGGTCCCGAGAGCGGCACCTTGAAAGTTATCCGCGGCGCAGGGGTTTGGGAACATTCGCTCTCGGTACACTCGGGTCTGCGGCAATACGGCAACTCGGAATCACTCCACGGGTTCCGCGTGCTCTGCGAGGTTTCTCCTTCTATTGCCGAGAAACAACTACCTCCCCCCGGGCGCGAAAAAAGCCTCGAAGGTCCGATCGCCGACGTCCCGAATTTGTCAAAATCCGGACGGTATCGGATGGAAAATAAGTTCGACCGCTGAGCAAAAGCCCGAAGTCAACTCTGATTGAAACCCGGTGTTGATTGCGACCCGGCCCTGTTTACTGTCGGGCGCGGTATTTTGTCCGGTCTGGCCGGTGATTCCGTGTCGTCGATGCGTGAGCAGGGAACGCCCTGCCCCGTTGCCGCGGAAAACGCTCAAGGATTCACCAGCGGGTAGCTCCGGCAGCTTCCCACGCTCGCTAACGTCTCACATCCAGCACCAATGCAACCTCCCCAAATTCCGGGTTGGTTCGCAGAAACTGGGCACCCGCCGGACCCAGCGAAAGGCCAGACCAAGTCAGAATGTCTTTTGAGGCATAGAGTTCCGCTTCCAGAAAGAAGCTGGTTTTTCCCCGGACCAGACTGGAAATATCGACCCAGCGTTTGGGGCCAAACAAAGCCTGGGAGTCGTCAGTGCTAATCAATGGCAGGGAGGAGCGGACTCCTGGTTCCGGCCAGAACTCAAATCGGTCTTTGGCCACATTGATCATGTCATGCAAGTCATCGAGTGCAGCCCCAACGCGAACTTTCGACCACGCCGATTCGTCGAACCCAATCGCGACAAAGGTGTTACATTTCAGCCGACAGCCCGCCAGCGGCTCGGAGAAGTCAAATCGATAGATCACCTTGCCTGCCTCACCCACGCGACTGGGCCGCCAATAATACATCGGCTTTGCCAGCGTCAGTCGTTCCATCGTCACGAGCGTGGCATTCTCCTTGTTAAACAGAAACGCGTTCAGGCTGCCGTCGTCGTGTTTCAAATTGATTTCGGGAGCGATTTGCAAGAGCGGCCGGGGCTTTTCGGATCGGGCCCGCCAAAAGGCCAACAGGCCCACCCCTGCCGCAAGCGCCGAACCACCGGCAGCCCACAGCCATTTGCGGCGGTCAGCGCGCGGCAGCTGAGGGCTTCCAACAATTTGCTCGAACTTTCTCGCAATCTGTTTGAGGTCACTCGGACGATCTTGCCTTGATTTCGCGAGTAAGCCGTTGATCAACTGCTGAAACTCTTCCGGAACCTCCAAGCCAAAGTGACTGAATGGCTCCGGCTGAAGTTCCAGTGTCATCTGGATGGTTTGCAGGCGACTGGTTCCCGAAAAAGGACTGTGTCCCACCAGCAGCGAATAGAGCAGGCAGCCAAAGCCGAATAAGTCCGTCCGCTCATCGACTACCTCGCCGCGAATCTGTTCAGGCGAGCTGAACTGTGGTGTCCCAATCGCACGATCCTCATCTTCCATGATCAAGGACCGCGCCAACCCGAAATCACCCAGCTTGACCCGATCGGGAAAACGGTCGACGAGCACATTGCTCGGCTTGATGTCGCGGTGCAAGAGACCTTTGGAGTGGGCCACTTCCAGAGCATCGAGGATTTGCCTCGCTACGGTCAAGGTGTCCGGGAAGCTCAACGGTCCGCGGTTGGAAAGGAAGCTTTGCAGCGAGCCCTCGGGGAGATACTCCATCACGAAGTAGGGCATCTCGCGATATTCGCCGACTTCGTAAATGCTGACAATCTGCTCTCCGCGCAAGCCGGCAATGGTCTTGGACTCCGCCAGAAAGCGTTGTCGCTGCTGCGGCACGGCCGCCAGCGCGGGTTTTAGAATCTTGATGGCCACGTCGCGATGCAGTCGCTGGTCCCGGGCCCGAAACACACATGCTGACCCACCTTCGCCCAGTAACTCCAGCAGCAAAAAATGCCCCAGCACGGCTAACCCGTCTGCGCCCTCCGTCCGCGGCAAGCGTTCCAGAATCTGCTCAAAGGCAACCGTCTGCTCCTGCGGCTGATTCGCCGAAACGAGAGTGTCGTCTTTCTCCCAAGCTGCGCGCTCGAGAAAACTACCTGCCTCGTCATGGACTTCCAGCAGCTTGAGCAGTTCCAGACGCAATTGGGGGTTGCCCTTCGTCGCCGTCTCAATCATGGCCGTGCGGGCGGCTCCGGGCGGCAAGTTCAGGGCTGTCGCCAGAATCTCGTCCCGCTGATCCATATCCTTGTCCTCAGCCGTGGGCTGCCGTCGCCGCAAGATTTGCCGGAAGGCGGGAGTCGATATTCGACTGAGCCCGCCTGAAATCGAACCAGGTACGCCGTCGAACGCTGGTTAGTTCGCCGCCGGTTTGAGGAGCAAAAAGTCGAGCCCAAACATGTACCCGGGCGCTGCTTCGGGATGCTTGCCAATGATCTCGACTCGCAAACGATGATTCCCGGCGTCCAATTCCCTCACTCCCAGTGAAATCACCCCCGTCGTGATCACGTCTGGCGTGTGGAACAGATCAATCGCCTCTCCCAGCGGTTGGTCATCAATCGCCAATTGTACCAGCGCATAATCCCGAGCTTTGGTCATGACAGCTTGAAGTTCGTACCGACCCGTTGCCGGAACCTCAAATTCGAGCACCAGTCGGTCGCCCTCCTTGGCTCCCGTCCACCAAAGGTGGTCGCGGCCGCTCCAGCGATCCTTGGGGAAGGAAGCCATGTCCTGTCTGCCAGCTTTTCCGCGGCTCGTCTCGAGAACCTTGATCGTCTCACCCTCGATTGCACCGGTCACCTTGCCGGTCGAGGGATCGAACTCTGGCCGCGGTCCGCGAATCGGCACCTGTACTGGACTGGCAAGGTAAGCGACAAGATCGCGGACCTCCTCGGCCTGCAATGGATCGAGCAGACCGTTGGGCATCAGTGACAGGTCAGAAAGCTTGCGATCCTCAATTTCATTCAACGCGACCACAACCGTGTCGTTAATCGTCTTCAAGGTCAACGCACTGTCTGTCTCCTTGAGAATCAATCCCGAGACGACTCGTCCATCCAGCAGTTGGAGTAGCGTCATCTGGTAATCCTTCCCAACCACAGCGTTGGGAGCGACCAGGTTCTCGAGAATGTAATTCAAGTCAGCCCGGTTGGATCCAGTCAAGTCAGGTCCAACCTTCTCCCCTGCCCCGAATAACTGATGACAGGCCGAACAGTGCTTGTTGAACATCAGCCGGCCATGACTGATGTCGGCGTCCGCCAGTCGGTCTGCCGTCAGCAGGCCTTGATACTTGGAGATCGCCTGCTGCTGGTCTTCCGTAGAAGTACCGACCTTGCCCCATGACGTGGTGATTCGTTCGATGAGCGACTTGTCGTTGAGGCTGACCATCTGGCGGACGTGGAATGCGTGCACATCGGTGCGCGAAACTTCGCCCCGATCGATGGCGTCCAGCAATGGCTGGGCAAAACTCGCTCGCGAGACCAGCGTGGCGATTGCATCCTCGCGCCCCGCCGCGATCAGTCTGGGCCATGCCGCCAGCAGCTTTTGTGGTGTGCGGGGGTCCGCCACTGCGGCCATCGCGCGAATCGCCGCCGATTGCAGCTCGGGTGTCTCCATCGCCGTAAACAGCGAATCCGCCAGCTCCTTGTCGCGCCCCTTCACCAGAATCTCCAAGGCCTTTTGTCGCTCCGGCACTGGCCGCTTGCCATCCGCCAGCAAGCCGCGAAGTGCAGGGAAGGCACGCTGGTCGCCAAAGGCAACCGCAAGTCGCAAGGCTTGGTCGCGAATCGGGGATTCGCTGCTTTGCGAGAGAACTTCGTAAGCCGTTTTCCACGATTCGGGCTGGGCTACATTGACCCGCCCCTCCAGCGCCTGGTTAATCTGCTCCAAGGCCATTTGCTGCAATTCAGCAGGCCAACCGGCCAATTGGTCAAGCACGGTATTCAGCGCAACTGCATCCGCCGCCGCCCGGCGGACAATAAACTGCTTCAGCTGCGGCAGTTGACTGGATTGGACCAGCCGCATCGCGCGTGCCGGGTCCAGCGTGACCAGAGGCTCGAGGCCATACCACAACAGCATCGGCAAGTTGCGGTCCTGCGCATCTTCACCCCTGGCTGCCAGCGCTTCAATCACGCCCCAACGCTGGGACGGGGGGATCCGCTGCAAGGCCGAAGCAAGGTACAACCGGACGATTGGATCCGATTGGGGACCTTTGGCCAGTTCA
>Ga0315906_10009471_pt1 | contig 11577 bp, 9 predicted proteins | sample LakEriMetagenome_4_FD_203526 | JGI IMG/M metagenome (GOLD analysis project Ga0315906, IMG submission 203526) | Freshwater fungal communities from buoy surface, Lake Erie, Ohio, United States - Buoy 2 MA122 | ecosystem: Environmental > Aquatic > Freshwater > Lake > Lake biofilm | place: USA: Lake... | reverse complement strand
TACATTTCGTCCTGATTTGTATTCGGGTAGTAAGTTCTTCCTGTTTATGGAAGAACCTACTCCGTCGAATACTATGTAAACCGATGTTGGTGAATTTTGGTTAATAAGAAAACCTAGTGATCTTAAAAATCCTCCTAACCCACCAACGTGAATCCCATCCTGGTTTACATAATTCAGAACCGCAAAATTTCTCAAAAACAAATTTAACCCATCTATAATCAAGACTTTATCATGTCTATTGAAGGTTGCTTCATTTTTAGGTTTAGAGTCTTGAGTTATGTTATCAAATAACTTAAATAGGTCTTTTTTATCCATGATTATTCTTCGTCAATTAGGGTAATGTTTTCTTTGCTTTCTTCCCATTCAGACATATCTTCAACAAGTCCAATATCTTCAACACTTCCTAAAATATGCACCCATTCGTTTGCATGTTTCTTTTTGTAGTCGTTAATTTCTTTCTCGTTAATGAAACCATGAATTGTTGCAATAACTATACTTTTTGTTTGTAACCCTGTAACGTGATTTTTATCTACCGCTACTTTAGTTCTAACAGCAAATTCAACTTCTTTAGCATTTTTAGTAGCTTTCATCTTACTTGTACCACTGTTAGTAATGTTACCAAAAGTAATAACAATAGAAGCATCTAAGAACATTGTCTCTCCATTTTTCATTTTCATTTTAGGTTGAGACATAATGTTTTCAGCTGGTGCTACCCAAATCTTGTTAATAGCAACCATTGAATTAGTGTATTGTGAGTTTTCTTTTCTTGATAATGGAAAACGTTGATTAATAAAATTTCCAAATTGTTGTGACATCGCACCTGCGTTCCACATTGGATTGTTTTTATTTGCTTCAACACTCATTTTACAAGGTATAGAACCGATTGAATCCCAGAAAAAACATAAATCATAAGGCAAATTACCTTTTTTCTGTTCATCTAATAAGTCTGCTATAAACCCAGCTACATCTTCAATAGTGCCTAATTTGCTTCGGTCAGTATAAAGGAAAAAACCTTTATAGTCTATAATTTCTCCTGTTGATTCGTCAACGACGTCTTCAATTTGGAATCCCATTTGTTTAGCGTGTTCCCAAGACCATTTCATCTCTGTAATAATGAACACAGGCAAAATGCCCATTTTCTGGGCATTTATTGCCAACTCAAGTAAAGCTGTTGTTTTACCTGTGTTACTGTGTCCTCTTAATAGAGTAATATGACCTACTGGCGCACCTGGAATCGAAACTGAATCTTGTAGAGCTTTAGAAAATGGAATCCATTTCTGCTCTTTAAACTTGACAGTGCTATTTAATAGCTTTTTCTCTTTGAATTTGTCTAAGTTAAAATTAGACTTAATTTCTTCAGAGACTGCTGTCATTAAAGATTCTTTCTTTTTGGCCATTAGTTGTATAATTTAATTGATTATTCTTCGTCTTCGAATACTGAATCGAACTTGTCAGCTTTAGTTACTTTACCTGTATTTTTAACAGCGTAATTGTTTGTTGCTGGTTTTTTATCTTCCCATGGCAAGTCATTTGTATCTTCATCTTCAGATGCAGCAGGTGTTGTTTCACCTTCAGATGCTTCTGCTTCTGGATTTAAGAAACTATATAACATTCCTTTGATATCTTCAAAAGTTGATTTTCTTTGAAGTTGTAATACATCAGGTTGGTTAGTTAACCATTCTTTGATAATAGTTTTATCAGTTCCTAATGCTGTAGTTTTAGGTTTGATACGAATTGATGATTTTAGACCTTGACGACCTCCAATATCACCCATAACAGCCTCAACTGTGAAGTCACGACCTTCTGTGATTGAAGTAAAATCTCCATAATCTTCATCCTCTGCAATACCTAATAATTGCATATAAATTTCTTTTCCAAATTCCCAAAGACGAACGCCTTTTTCTTCTTCACCTCTAACAATTACAGGTGCGAACACTCTCATTTTTGGATCTAATTTCTTAGCCAATTTGTAGTTGTCAGAACCACCAGCATTGCGGAGTTGAGCTGCCATTTCAACAATAGGATCTTTTTCACCCCAGTTAGTTAAGGCATAAGTAGGAAATTTAGAGAATCCATAGTGTACAAACACTTCTTTAAATGGATTTTGAGGGTCGAGTACCGACGGTACAAAACGAATTTGATATTTACCCTCTTGTTTTGGTTTCCAATAGTACTTGGAATAATCGATTTTTTCTTTCTTACCAGAAGAATTAGACGATTGTAGAGAACTTAGTCTCTGTTTAATTGCATTAATGTCCATAAATTTAATTTTGGTTTTTAATTTGTTATTATAATATATTACACTTTGTTTATTAGGCCAAACTGCTTTTAAATAAGCTTAAAATGCCTTTATTTTTATTTGTGTTGTAAAATTTAACGGTAGTTAACCAGTATAAACACCTTTGTGTTTATTATAAATATTAAAGCTCTATTATAGAGTGCACTTTTGTATTAAGTTGCTTTAACTCATTGTGTTGGGTAAGTAAAATACAATTACGATAGTGTTGCCAGTTGATTCTATAAGAAGTATCTACTACACCACCATTTAATTTCTTTATTAATTCATTTATAGCATTGATAGTATAAAGCGAATTAGTTTCTTTTTTACGGTGAACTAAAATTGTATTTTCAGGAATTGAACTGATGTTGCCTTGATCAACATTATAAGTGACAACATACTCGTTCGTGCTCTTAACAAAAAGCACAAACATTTTATTATACATGATAGTATAAGAAGATGCGATATTTTCTACTAACGTTTCAAGCCCATCTTCTGGTGTAAACGTACAGAATAATTTGTTATTCAGATCTTTAAAAATTGTGTGTATGTCCATGTCATACGTATGATAACTATTATTTAAAGTCATAATTTTTTCCTCTATTAATTTTAATTGATAAATTCATCTCGTTAAATATGGATTTTAGTTGATCTAAAACATCCTCCTCATCTTCATCCCAATCTATAAGAAATGAATCGTATGTGTATAAAACCACTTTACTGTACTTATTAAGTAATATTTTATGTATTTTTAGTAATATCTGTATGTTAATAGAGGTTTCTAAATTTTGCAAGGTATAGTTGAAAAGTTTTTGTGGATTCATATTATCCAATTTATCTTTTTCAAATCTATAATTAGAAACAGGAACATCTATATAACCTTGATTATTAAATAATTCCCATTGAGTAGTAATATGATTTTGTACTTTCTGGAAAAATTCTAAATGTTGGTATTCTTTGAAAATACCTCCATATAATTGTTTGAATGTTAATTCTTTTGCTTCAGCATAACTTACCCCATACATTTGAGCAAAGTCAGAATGAATATCAGGATTATCAAACGTATGATTGACAAGACGCCCTGCGAGTGTTGGGTGATAAGCTGAGATATCAATTTCAATAAATTCATTATTACGTGGGATTAGACTTGCTCTAGAGTGATTGTCTTTATTTAGAGCAGCAAAGTTAATGCCATTGAAAGCATTAGAAGGTCTTCTCGTTGTAGTATTGAGGTTATATTGTGTGTATATGATATCATCTTGTACAGAATAGATGTCATTGTTAGGTTCATAAAATTTATAGAATTTATCTGTGTTTATTTTTATTCCATTTTTCTCAATACCAAAGAAAGCTAATGCTCCTTTATTATAGAACTTTACATATTCTGGTTTAGGAGCCTCTAATACTTCTTTTAGCTGATGATAAATATTCTCACATACCTCATAATGTTTAACTATGGGTATAATTTTATTTATATCTGTTTTATTTGGATGTTGTCTGTAGAAGATATCAAATATAGGTAGTTTAGGTGTTTCTACACATTTGATTGAGGAAATGTCTATTACTTTGTTTAGCTGGAAATAATATAGAAACGATTTTTTATCTCGAACGTAAATTGTTTCTAATTGTTGGAATAGACGTTTAATATAAGTTTCACCTACAGATAATGTTTCACTATGATCAACACATATTATGTATCCTTTAGTATCTGTTAAAGGCCTGATATAGATTAGAGAGACATTGTTTAATATAGGATGTATATTATTATGGAACGGAATAATCTCTACAAACACCTCCTTGTATTCATTGAGATAAAACGTTTCTAACTGCTCTTTATTTTCTATAATCCAAAACATATTTTGTAACCCTTATTAGCTCTAATATAGTAATTATATTTTGGAGGCCAAACTATTTTTTAAAGGGGTTTATAATATTGGGTCCAATTTTCTTTTAGATATAGACTTAATCCTAATACTTTTTCTTTTGCCTCTGTTAATTCAGTTATGTTTTTATTAACTTGAGCTACATTATCAATGTTTCCTTTTAAAACCCATGATAATGAGAATACTCTGTATAATTTCCAAGGTATATTAGAATTTTGTTGTTTAAAATCATTATATGTTTCTTTAGAAATCTCTGTAAAAATAGTTTGGTTTCTTTTAATATTAAAGTATCTTGTAAATTGACCTATTTGATAATCTTGTTCTGTAGGTAAAAGAGGATTATAAGGAATAATTAATGGTAATGGAACTGCGTTTCCTCCATCAATAAATGGTGTATATGTTAATTCTTTAGAATCTAATTCATCAGGAGTTTTACCTGTAAAGAATTTTCCATTATATAATTTATAATAATATCCTATATAATTTTTTAAATCAGAAGCATAAGCATACTCTCCTCCAGATGTATAAAGATTAGTTTGTATCTTATTTTTAGGAATATAAGCCATAATATTAATTTATATATTCATATGTATATGTCCTGCTGTAGCCCATTTAACTGGGAATTGATATTCATCACCTACACTTTTAAAATATTTCCTAGCTATAGCTGCAATATCATTAATTAGTAATTTTTCTAGGTCAGTATATGGTTTAGCAACATAGGCATTTTCTCCTGTAGGATTTTTAACTTTAGTTTGGTCTACCCCGACAATAGAAATATCAAGAGCTTTTCCTGATGGGTGAATATTACTTTTACTATTCTCAACATGCCAAAGATCATTCCCTGCTGTGAAAATAATTTTATAAGTAGGATACCGTTTTTTTAAATCATTAATAAAAGCAATTCCTGCATCCGCTGTAGCTGGTAAAATATCATACCCAGAATCGTCTAATTGAGTACCTTTTTCAGGTCGTCCATCTAAATACCCAGCACTTTTTATAGCTTCTCTTAATCTATTAGCGTTAACACTTCCAACAGGAGCTGTTGGAGTTCTTTTTGATTTTATTCCGCCAGAAGCATCCTTTGGGATTGTTGTTAATTTTACACTATAATCTATCTTTTTTTCTTTAGGTAAAGAAAGAGTTTCAACTGATGTTTCCCAACCATTTTTATCTATTTTATGATTAACTCCTCTAATAATAAATCTAATTCTACTTTTATACTCATCAGGTAATAAAGTTTCATCTATATCAAAGGTTTGATATATTTTCATTCCGCTTAAACCATCCATTGTTAATTGAAGATTTAGAGGAATAAATCCAACACCTGGTATTCTTTTACTTTTAGTATATTCTCCTAACTCATATTGTATTATTTCTCTAACATATCTTTGAGCTGCAGAAACATCTGATTCATTTATTATTCTAGTAAAATAATTTGTTCTAAATTTAATATAATTACTATATAATTGTTTAAATTTAATATCTACTCCTTTATCATTTTCTTCAGGATCATTTTTATTAACTTTAGTAGTTAATACTCTATCAGTCAATGCTCTATTAAATTCACTAAAAGCTGTTGAGTTTGATATAGTAGTATTACCATTAGCTTGAGCTCCTATAGCTATAGTATTCGCTATTCTAGAAAATAATTCTGTCTTTAAACTAAAATTAGTAATAAAACTTCCATTTCCTTTTATAAAACCATTTGATATATCTGGATCTATAGAATTATTTTTTAACAAATTTATATTGAATCTAGCATCATCTCCATTTTTATACAGTGAAGCTAATAAAGCATTATCTATAATTGAAAATGTATTAGTACTTTCTTCATAAACAATTTCAAAATCATTTATATTACATAAAGATCCTTTTATACCAGACATTAATTCTTTTAGAAAATCATAGACTGAGATATTTCCTTCTTCATCAATATTATTATCTAAAGTTTTTATAATATATCCAATATTAACTTGGATATGCATTGTTTTAGCTTTTAAAGCATCATCAGTACTTCTAAATAAATTATCTCCTCCTACTTGATTATTAACTTGTTCTAAATATAAATTTTCTAATATAGCAGCGGTGTTCTCATTTTTATAATATGATACAGATGGAATTTCAATATATCCTGTTAAGAATCTATTTACTTTATAATCTACATTTTCTTTAATGTCAAGACCTAATAAATAATTAAGAGTACCAAGACCTTCTTTTTTAACAGTTTCATTAATATATTGAGTTTGTACATTTGATAGTAAACCATTAACATATGGTCCAGCATTATCAATAGAACCTCTGGGATTATTTAAAAATGCATTGGATAAAATACTTTTAATTTGTTGTTTTGTACTTTCTAAATCTGTTTTATCTAAATCACTTAATGGTGCATCTAATGTTTTTTCGAAACCTAAAGTTGCATTCTCAGTTATTCTTTTTGTAAAATTTAAATTATTAACATTAATATCAGAGACAGAATAAACCTCTGCTAATCTATTTATTTCAACTCCCTCTGGTATTTGATCTTCTGATAAGAATTCTTCTTTCTCAAAAGCCTCATCACTTTCTATCCACTTTTCATTATTAGGTCTTGTTATATTAAATGTATATCTATATAATTTTGTAACTTTAGTATATTCTCCTGCTAAATTGGCATTCAATTTGGAATCATAACTTAATGGTATAATACATACTCTAGGGTCAACAGATAAATGAGTAAGAGTTGTTAAACAAAAATTAGTATTATAATTATGATCTATCTTAAAAACTGGAGGATTGTTTCCATCTGTTCCATCTTTTTTAGTCTTATCATAATAAATTAAAAATGATTCTATAATACGAAGTAAAGTTCCTAATTTAATATAATATTGGATAGCTGTTATCTCTTTTCCATCTGCACCTTTTATTTTTTCAAGATTTGCAAACCAAATTCTAAATCCTTCATTTGTAGTTAAATCATCATTTGGTGAAGTAACATTTATATTATCTCCACTTCTTTTATAATTGTATAAAAAATCTGTAAAACTACTAATTGTTCCGGTATCTAATGAATTATCTGTAGGAGAAGTTTTAAACCCATTTAAATACCCAGGTGCTCCTGGTCCTCCATCATTAATTTTTTGTCTTATATCACCTAATATTTTATGTAAAGTAGATTTTAAATATATAGGTTCTGGATTATCCCCTTCAGTTCTTTTAGAGAAAGGATAATTAGTATTAACTTTTAAAGATTCAATAACATCACCTGTAGAAATAGCTTTAACAGTAATATCATAGCTACCATTTTCAAGTAATTGCCAATCAAAATTTTTAATTATACCAAAAAACGCATCATAATTACCAAATGATTTTTTCTTTTCACTTTCAATTTTATCCAATAATGTTTCTTGAGTAAAATCTCCTTTTAAAAATTCAGTTGAAATATTAGGTATACTTAAAGGAGAAGCTAAACTACCATCATTATTAAAATATACAGTATGGCCCCATTCTAATAATAAAGAATATCTTAATTTTAAAAATAAAGTATCAATTACTTTAAATTGTGATAGGTTATGACATACTATTTTTATAGTAGCTTCTCGTAATGAACCTCTATTTAATGCTCTAACATCTACTGATAAAATACCAGGAGGTGGAACTAATCCATACTCAGGATCAGAAGAAAAACCATATGATGGACTTAATGTTTCATAATTAACACCCTTAGTGAATTCATTATCAAATCTAGAAGAAAATAAAATATATTTAGAGGCTAATTTATTACCTAAATAATTAGTAGCATCATCTTTGAATCCTAAATTTTGGATTTTAGCTGTTCCACTATCACCACTATCAATATTAACTCCAGAAGTTAAACGTATAAATGGAGATTTAGATAAAGTATATTTTAATTCTTGATCTCTAGTAAATGAACTACCAATATTATCTTTTTTTCCACTTAATATATCTTGACGTAAATCAATTTGTTCTTTTACCCAAGGTTCAAAACTTTCTCCTAATAAAGCCATAATTAAGAATTTAACTGGTTATAACTACTTGCAATTGCTGAGGGATTTGAAGGAATTCTAATTTGAGTTCCTTCAGGTATATATAATGAGTTTTGAGATAAATTTTCATTAGCGATAGAGATAATCCACCACAAAGATGAGTCACCATAATATTGTTGTGCTAATAAATCAAATCTATCTCCTGATGTTGATATAGCATAAATATCATTAACAGATAAAGGAATTCGTGGGTACTTATTATCTCTATAATAACGAGTACCTGTTGAATTTTTTATTATTGGTATGTTTTGATATCTATTCATTTTATATATTTCTAATAAAACTTGCTCCAATTTGAGGTGTGAATGAATGAACTGGAGTGAATGATAAATCTACTTCTATTAAACGTGGGATTTGACCTACAAATTTAGTCCCATTTTCATCATCTCTATTATCCTCATCATATGTAAATAGTTTTCCATTTTCATATTTATCTCTATTAATATCCCATCCTGCTTCAAAACTAGGTTTTAAATTTATACTTTGAATAATACCAGGAACATCTAATAGATAATCCCCAACAGTCATTTTTATAAAATTACCTCTCATTAAACCAGCACCTGAATAACTTGGGGCTGTTGTTCCTAATAAATAATTTAATTTATTATAAAGTGGTATCATTTCTTTTCTTGAGTGAGCATATATTGTGAATGATAATGAAATATCTCTAGAAAAGCCACCGTATTTGTAAAAATTTTCACCTCTACCTACATATTTGTAAGATTGCCACTCAGCTTTATAACTATCACCTAAATTATTAATATATGCTCTAAAAAATAAATAACTATTCTCAGTATCCTCAATAGTATCATTGTTTATTACTTCAAAATAGAATTTAATTAAATCCTTATTTTTATATTCATCAATAATATCATCTCTATCAGAAAATAATATTCTAGAAGCATTAATTTCATCCGCAGCATAAAAAGAATTAGGATCTTTTTTTGGAGGTATACTTTTATATTCAGTATATGAAGTGTCATATGTATATTCTCTATTAAAATTTCCTATACTTCCACCTCCATATTCACTTATTCCAGGATTGTATGTATTATTTAATGATGTTAAAAGCGTACTTCCATTTCCTTGAGCGGGTGTAATATAACGTACAGAAGCTCCAGTATCTGTATTAAAATTAGGAAGAGTGTCCTTTCTTGGGGTAAATCTTTTAAAAATCTCTAAAGCATCTGTTTTAACTATTGAATTATTAGTTCTTTCTCTATATCCTGTACCTGTAAATCTAATATTAGTTTTACCTACACCTAATACACTTCCTGGTCCTCCATCGTATGAAATCATATTGGTTGACTCACCATCAGCACTTATATTATAATATTTATATGATTTATTTTGAGTAGTAAAATTTTCTCCAGTTAGCGCCGCTTGAGAAGATTGTTTATAATATAATGATGTTAATCTATTAATATCTACTTTATAATCATTTAAAGTAGTTTGATAATATCCATTTTCTCCTCCATTAAAATATCCTCGTTGAAATGGATTTAATCCTTGTTTATTCAAGTGGTAACCACCAGATAACACAGCCGCTTGAGCCAGTGTACCTGCCGGATTATAAACTCTACCAAATCCACCAGGTATTTCTACATTTTGTCTTTCTAAAAGTTCTTGTTTAGCAATAAATAAAAGACCATTAGGAGATTTAGTATCTGCAAATAATTTAGTTAATCTACTAACATCCTGTACAGAATTTACAGGAATAAATCCACTAACATCTTGAGCCAAACTAATAGGATTAGAAAGATATCCATTACGCAATATAAAATCTGGCGAAGTATCAGCATATCCATCAGGTATAGGAGTGACTATGTATGGTTGGTTACTTGAACCACCACCACGTTGATCATTACCATACTTGAGAGACTTAAGATCTGTTTTTAGATTAAGTAATCCCATTTATTATTTAGGTAGATTGTCTAAATATTTGTCTGGGGTAGTTCCATTTAAATCTAATTGTGAACCTTTTAAAGATTCAGGATTTAGAACTGAATTTATTCCACTATATTTGTTTGGTGTAGACCCATCTAAATTAGTTAGTAATGAGCCTTGAGTTTGAAGTTTTGTTAGTATTCCCATTGTTTTGTTTTATTATAAATATTATTGAATTCGAACTGCTGATCTAGCTGAGTCATTAAAGAAATTACCTACGTCTACTTTTACAGGTCTATTAATGAATTTTTCAAATAATGCATTTTGTTCTTCTATAGCTTTATTGTTTTCTCCTCCACCTCCAGTATTAGTAGTTACAGGACCTGCCATCATTCCGTCTTTTTTAGCTAATTGAAATAATGCTCCTTCTTGAGGGGAAGATACTATAAGGCCTCCATTAGGATCATACATTACATCTCCTTTTTTCTCAATTGGAGGTGGAGTACTCGTTGCTGATTTTAAAAATGCTATACCTCCAAATGCAGCAGCTAATCCTATTAAAAAACCAGCAGGATTAGTGACAGCTGCTGTTACAATCATAGAAGCAGCTAAAGCACTTGCTAAACCTACTATTGTATAAAATATACCTTTAATTAAAGAAGCGTTTGAAGCTAGTTTACCTAATAAATCAACAAATTTTTGAGCTGGTCCACTAACTATATCTGATAGCATACCTTTTAATTTATCAACAGCAGCATTAAATGTATTTTGAGCATCTAATTCTTTTAAAGCTGCTTCAGCAGAATCAGCATTTCCTATTGATCTCATCAACTGGTTAGCTTCTTCTGTTTTACCTTGATCTTTTAATTTTTGAACTTGTTCTTCAATTTGTTGTTTAGCTTGACTACCTAATTCCGCTAAATTTTCTTGGTATACTAATGAATTAGCTAATTCATCAGCACTCATTCCAGCAGCCTCAGCTAATGATTGTTGAGCTATAACATTTAGTTCTGAGAATTCAGCAGCACTACCTACTTGTTCTGCTATTAAAGCAGCAGCTTCAGCAGATTTACCTTGTAATGCTAATAATCTAGCTTCTTCTAAATTAAGTTGTTTACCTGTTAATAATTCTGCTTCTAATTCACTAGAGATAGAATTTTCAAAATCTAATAATTTATTAGCCATATTTTTAGCTGTTTCAAAGCTAATACCTAATTTTTGAGTTTGTATAACTGCCTTAGCTATTAACTCAGGATTATTTTGATATTGTAATCTTAATTGTCCTGATACTTTTGCTACTTCTGTTAATACTTTTCTATTATCTAATTGAACACCTGTTTGTCTAGCTAAAGCAGCAGTTTGTTTAACTGTAGATTTTAAAATGTCATTAGCTGATTGTCCATTTGCTAAAGCTAATTGTTGTAAACCAGCTGCTGATTCTTCTTCAAGACCAACTTGTTTGGTTAACATTATTTGATCT
>Ga0315906_10009464_pt1 | contig 11580 bp, 10 predicted proteins | sample LakEriMetagenome_4_FD_203526 | JGI IMG/M metagenome (GOLD analysis project Ga0315906, IMG submission 203526) | Freshwater fungal communities from buoy surface, Lake Erie, Ohio, United States - Buoy 2 MA122 | ecosystem: Environmental > Aquatic > Freshwater > Lake > Lake biofilm | place: USA... | reverse complement strand
ATTCAAAACTTGGCACCCGTTGTGGCTGCCTTGCAGCGTGCCAACTTGATCGTTGATTGCACGGTAGAGGGCATGCTGCATGCGCCTGAATTGCCTGCCATTTTGAAAGGGGCTGATGGCGTGGTGCCGCGTCTGTTCATGATTTCCAACGAGCACCCTGAAATTTTGGAGCGCACCGTTCCCGATGCTGCGCTTGAAGGGGTGGTGCGGCAAGCCATGAAAAAAATGCGTGGGTCGCAGCACATGCATGTGACATCGCAAGCCGGTACAAACCTGCACATTGATTTGAAGTCTGCGGTGGTTGGCGGCGTTTGGGGATTTTGTGCCAAGCCAGGCATGGTCTCGCATTGGCCAGGTGGTTTGGCGCTGGCGTTTCCCGCGGCTGGCAGTGTGAATGGCACTTTGGTGATGGCGCCAGGTGATGTGAACCTCACTTTCAAACGCTATTTGCGTGACACCATTCAACTCAGCATCGAAAACGACACCATCATGCGCATTGAAGGCAAGGGTGTCGACGTCGACATGATGCGCTCCTATTACCAAGCATGGATTGACAAGGAGGGGCATCGCGACGCTTGCGCGGTGTCGCATGTTGGATTTGGCCTCAACCCGGCTGCGCGTTGGGACGCCATGACCTTTTACGACAAGCGCGATTGCAATGGCACGGAATTAAGAGCCTTTGCTGGCAACTTCTTGTACTCCACCGGTGCCAATGAAGTGGCGGGGCGCCACACTTTAGGTCACTTTGATTTGCCTATGCGCCATTGCAGCATTGCCTTGGATGACCAGAAGGTGGTGCAAGACGGCGAGTTGGTCAAGGCGGTGTTTGAAAGCGCGGCATCATGAGTGCCCTCAGCCCGGCTTGGATCGAAGCAGGGCCTGCCCATGCCAAAACCACCGTGGTCTTTTTGCACGGCATTGGGGGCGGCAAAAAAGGTTTTCAATCGTCGGTTGATTTTTTGGCGGCGCAGGGTTACAGAGCCTTGGCCTGGGACATGCCAGGTTATGCCGACAGCCAATTACACGGCACCCTGAGTTTTGAAAGTTTGGCCGCATCGCTCGAAACCATGTTGGATGCCGCCCAAGTTGAAAAGGCTGTTTTGGTGGGGCACAGCATGGGCGGTATGGTGGCTTTGCAGGCCTACACCCATTGCCCATCCCGCATTGCTGGCATGGTGATCGCCGCCAGCAGTCCGGCTTTCGGTCACCAAGACGGCGATTTCCAGAGGCAATTTGTGGCTCAAAGGTTGGCACCGTTGGACGCTGGCCAAAGCATGGCCGACGTGGCCAATCGATTGATTCCCGCTATGGTGGGTCCTGATTCATTGACACAAGGTGCAGGGCTTGCACAATACCCCGCAGGCTTGGCCTTGGCGCATGCTTGCATGTCGGCGGTGTCGCCGAGCACGTATCGCGCCGCCCTGAATGCGTTGGTGAAGTTTGAGCAACGTGCCGCACTGCCCAGCATCAAGGTACCCACTTTGTGCTTGGCGGGTGAACATGACAAAACAGCGCCACCCGAAGTTTTGCGGCGCATGGCGCAAAAAATTGAAGGTGCCGAATATGAATGCATTGCCGGCGTAGGACATCTGATGGGCTTTGAAAAAGAAGCGCCATTTCACGACGCAGTCTTGAATTTTTTAAGACGCCATTTTTGAGTTGAGGAAGTTTGTATGACGACCAGTGTGGCTTCAAAGCCGTCTATGCCAATTTGTGGCGATGACTACCCGCTCACAGAGAAACAAAAACGCCTCATGTCATTGGCCCATGATTTGGGAAAACACAAATTTGCACCTCGTGCAGCGCAATTAGACAAAGACGCGCAGTTTCCGTTTGAAAACTACAAGGACATGAAGACTGCAGGGCTTCTAGCGCTTTGCGTGCCCGAAGCCCATGGTGGCCAAGGCGCTGACTACGCCACCTATGCCATGGTGTCTGCAGAAATTGGCCGATGGTGTGGCGCTACGGCGCTCACCTTCAACATGCATGTGTGCACCACGATGTGGAGTGGTTTGTTGTCTGAAGATTTAGACATGAGCCCTGAGCAACGTGCCTTGCATCGAGTTTATCAAAAGTCGCATTTTGCGCGTGTTGTCAATGAGGGGGCTATCTATGCCCAGCCGTTTTCGGAAGGGGGTGCATCGGCAGCAGGCGCGCAGCCTTTTGGCACGCAGGCCGTGAAGGTGGAGGGTGGCTGGCGTATCAATGGCAAAAAGATTTTTGCATCGCTGTCGGATGCCGCTGATTTTTTTGGTGTGCTTTGCACTGAAAAAAAACCAGACGCTGAATTGTCGCGCCGCGACACACTTTATTTGGCCATTCCGCGCACAGCACCAGGCTTGACAGTTGAAGGCGATTGGGACCCCTTGGGAATGCGGGCCACGGTGTCGCGCAATCTGATTTTCAAAGATGTGTTTGTACCTGACGATGCAGCCCTCATGCCGCAAGGTGTTTATTTTCAAGCGGCCACCCGTTGGCCGCACATGTTCATGACTTTGTCGCCCACTTACATGGGCATTGCCCAAGCGGCTTACGATTTCACGGTGGCTTATTTGCGTGGCGAAATTCCGGGTACTGGGCCCGTCAAGCGGCGCCAGTTTGCCACCAAGCAAATTGCGGTGGCCGAAATGTTTGTGAAGCTAGAGCAAACGCGAAACTTATTTTTGCGCGCCATTGAAGACGCCAAAATTGATCCGCCCAAATCGTCTCGTCTGCGAGCCTATGCCGCCCAATACACCATCATGGAAAATGCACAAGACATTGCGCGCTTGGCCATCCGGACCTGTGGGGGCCAGTCGATGCTAAAGTCTTTGCCCCTCGAGCGTTTGTACCGCGATGCACGCTGCGGCTCTTTGATGTTGCCTTGGACGGCTGAATTGTGCCTAGACCGCTTGGGCCGTGAAACCTTGTACGAAGCGGGCGAAAAAGACGAATGAGCGAAAGTTCCAAAATTGCACAACGCTTTTGGGAGTTAGGCAACCAGCAACCCGAAAAGTTGGCCATCCGATTTGGCATGCCAGGTCAAACTGAAGATTTTGATTTTGCCAAATTTTGGCGTCGTGTAGAACGTGTCACGGGTCACCTTCAAATGACCCATTCATTGGAAGTGGGCCAGCGCGTTGCTTGGCTTGGCTTGAATCATGAACTGCAGTTGGTGAGCTTGGTGGCTTGCGCGCGTTTGGGCCTGATCTTCATGCCGCTGAACTTTCGCCTGGCCTTGCCTGAGCTGTACTCGGTGTTGCAAGATGCCAAGCCGAGTATTTTGATTCACGACGAAGTGCACACCGACGCTGCAAACAGTTTGTCGAAAGAGGGACTGCCTAGTTGTCGTTTGGAAATTTTAATCAGCACATCCTCTCCCAAACACCTTGCATTGCCTGTTGTGAGCGAAAAGTCAGATGTGCTCTTGGTTTACACCTCTGGCACCACGGGACTGCCCAAGGGCGCGGTGCACACGCAAGCGGGCTTGCTGGCCAATGCCAAAGCCAGTGACGAGGCGCATGCGTTCAAAGCTACTGACATTGTGTTGTCGACCTTGCCCCTGTTTCATGTGGGTGGACTTTGCATCCAAACGCTGCCTGCTTTGCTTGCCGGCGTGTCTGTGCATCTGCACCCACGTTTTGATGCCAATGCTTGGCTGACCGATGTTTCAGAGGGTGAACTTGCCAAGCGCCCCACACTGTCATTGTTGGTCCCCGCCACGATGCGTGCGGTGTTAGAACACAAGCAATGGGCAAGTGCAGATTTGAAGAGTTTGCGAGGCATTATGGCGGGCTCATCCACCTTGCCTCATGCTTATTTAGAAATTTTTCATGCGCGAGGTGTGCCTGTTGGACAAATCTACGGCACCACAGAAACCGGCCCTGTGAGTGTGATTTTGAAGTTCCAAGATGCCATTGAGAGAATGGGCTTTGCAGGTTGGCCGCATGCTGCGTTAGAACTTCAACTGATAGATTCTGTCGGGCGTCAAGTCAATCAGGGGGCCATTGGGGAAGTGCGCGTTCGCGGCGACAACCTCATGCGTACATATTGGCGTGCTGGACCGAAAGGTGGCGTCGAAGGCTTGAATGACGGCTGGTTTTGTACGGGTGACATGGGGTATTTGGATGTTGATGGCTGCTTGCAAATTGTGGGTCGCAACAAGGACATGATTATTTCGGGGGGTGAAAACATTTACCCCGCTGAAATTGAAAACGCATTGGCCTCATTCCCAGGTCTTTCTGAGTGTGCGGTGGTAGGCTTGCCCGATGAACGTTGGGGAGAAGTGCCTGTTTTGATTTTGGTTCTTGCATCTTCAGCGGTAGACCGTCAACAGACTGAGGCAGCGGTGAAGACCCATTTGGAAGCTCAAATTGCGCGCTTTAAATTGCCGCGCCGATTTGTCTTTTTGGAAGAGCTGCCTAAAAGTGCCTTGGGCAAGGTGCAAAAGCCAATGCTCGTGAAGCAACTCTCATGAAGCCAATTTCATGAAACAAATCTCCAGAAATAAATGATGGCTTTGAATTCTCAGACAATGTGGCTTCAAACCGCATAAAGGATGGCAAATGACACAGTTGATATTGGGCCTGATTTTGTTTTTAGGGGCGCATTCTGTTCGCATCTGGGCCGACGGCTGGCGAAATCGAACCATCGAGGCCTATGGCGATAAAGCCTTCAAGGGTATTTATACCCTTGTCTCCCTCTTGGGCTTTTATTTGTTGGTGGTGGGTTATGGCGAAGCAAGGCTTCAAACCGTGGCGCTATGGAATCCACCTATATTTACCAAACACATCAGCATGCTCTTGATGCTACTGTCTAGCATTCTCTTGGTAGCAACCTATGTGCCTCGCAACCATTTCAAAATGCGTTTGGGACATCCCATGGTTTTATCGGTCAAGGTGTGGGCCTTGTCGCACTTGCTGGCCAACGGCAACTTGGCTGACCTTCTCTTATTTGGCTCATTCTTAATTTGGGCTGTTTTGAATTTCAGATCTGCACGTGCGCGTGACCGTGTGCAAGTTGAGCATGCTGATGCCAACGAAGACGCACCCCTCAAGCCCAATCTATTGGCTACCCTCATTGCCTTGTTTGGCGGTATGGCTTTGTGGGCTGTCATCACTTTTGTTTTGCACGCCAAAGTCGTGGGCGTTGCGCCAATGGGATAGCTGAGAGAAATTAGCACCATGAGCACAAACGACACCCCCACCGCAGACTCTCTTAGCACCTGGTTTGATGGTTTTGAGAAAAGACAGTTCAATGTGAACGGTGTGGTGGTGTGTGCCCGCTTTTCGGCCAGTTGGCTGGAGCAGATGGACAAGCCTGTGTTGGTGTTGTTGCATGGCTTCCCCCAAACTCACGTCATGTGGCATCGTGTGGCGCAGGCGCTCAAAAACAACTATCGTTTGGTCTTGCCCGATTTGCGCGGCTACGGCGATTCTTCCCACGCGGCAGGCTTGCCGGATCACAGCAACTACAGCAAACGCGCCATGGCGCAAGATGTGGTGGGCTTGTTGGACCAGCTGAATGTTGATCAGTTTTATGTGTGTGGTCACGACCGAGGCGGACGCGTTGCTCACCGCTTGGCTCTCGATTTTCCCACCCGAGTCTTGAAGCTGTGCGTCCTAGACATCGCCCCCACCTTGGACATGTACAGCCGCACCGACATGGACTTTGCAAGGGCTTACTACCATTGGTTCCACCTCATTCAGCCCAGCCCCTTGCCCGAGAAAATGATCGGCGGCAATGTGCTGCATTACTTGCACGCCAAGTTGGGTGGCTGGGGTTCGGCCGGCACTTCTTTCATTGAGCCAGAGGCCATGGCCGAATATGAGCGAAGCATGAATTTGCAGCCAGAACAGCCAGGCGATTTGATGCCAGCCGTGCACACTGCTTGTGAAGATTACAGGGCCAGTGCGGGCATTGATTTGGATCACGACAAGGCAAGCCGTGCGCAGGGCCAAAAAATTCAGTGCGATGTGCTTGTTCTTTGGGGTGACCGCGGCGTGGTTCAAAAAATGTTCAAGCCGCTTGAACTTTGGCAAGCGCAATGCGCAGGACAAGTCACTGGGAAAGCAGTGCCTTCAGGTCACTTCATTCCAGAAGAGTTGCCAGACCTTACCGTCGAAAGCCTTTGCGCTTTCATGGTTTGAACAAGCAGCCTTATTGAGTCATAGGCAGCCTTAGCTGCCTTCATGCATTCAGTGCGCGCCGCAACACTTTTTGTATTTTTTGCCACTGCCGCAGCTGCAAACATCGTTGCGACCCGGCGCTGCTTCATTGAAGACTTGCGCAACGCGAGGCCCCACGGTTCGCCAAATTTCTCGCAGATCGTAAACGGCCCAAAGCGCTTCGCCATAGGTGTTCAAGCGCGACTCGCTCACGCTCAAGGGCCCATCTTCGCTGAGTGCCGACAGGGTGGGCTCGTCGGTGTCGTCTTCGGTGAGTGCCACAATGGCTTCTAGCGCCGTGTCGTGCCACTGCGCGGCGTCTTTGTCTTTTGGCGCGGCCCATTCATCGGGCCAGTTTTCAACGACGAACATGAATCCCAAAGCCCAAACCTGTGCAAAGGCTGGAATTTCTTCGCTGGCAATCTCTGCGCGCTCTTCGGGGGGCAGGCTGGCAATGGCGCCCCGCACATCCATCACTTCGGGGGCATAGGCACTGTCTTCGTCGAGGGCTTTGATTTCGGTGTCCAGGGCTTTTTTGACTTCGTCGTAACGCTGTTGCCACAGACTCAAGAATTTAACTTTCTGCGCTTCATCTGAAAAACCTGCGCCCCCTTCATCGTCTTCAAGTCCAAGTAAAACTGGCAACCATTCGGCTTCTGGAATGGCACACCTGCAACAAATGAGGGCAACCATAAAGCCTTCGCAAAATTCCCATTGCGGTGTTTCTTCGTAGCGTGTGCGCAGGTCGTCCAAGATGTCGTCAAGGGCATCAAAGTCTTCGGGTTGCATACCGGTCATGAGGTGTTCTAGTGTTCAGTTAGCGGGCAGAGCAGAAAGAGTGGGCAGATTGCTTGGATTCAAAATCACACCCGCTTGAAACAAGCGTTTTTTCATGCACAAAATAGCGGCATCTTTGCTGAGCAAGGGCACTTCATGCGCCACTGCCAAGTCGATGAATTTTTGATCGTCGGGGTCTTTGCAAGTACAGGCTGCTTTGGCCGCGGGTTCTGCCGCCAAACAATGCTGGTCAAAGCGATCCAAGATGTGCTGAGCTTGAATGTTGGACTTGGCCATGCGCTTCACAATATGGGGGTAGGTGAGCACACGCTCTAGCTCGTCACGCATGCTGGCTGTGGCTAGGTGAGCAATCAGGCCGCTTTGCAAGGCCGCGCGCAAGGGTACTGTGGCAGGGTCTTCAAACAACCAGAGATCGAGCACGATGTTGGTATCGATCACCCAGGCTTGTGTTGTGCCTTTCAATGCGGATGTTTTTTGAACCTCAGAGCTTGTCACGCACAGAGCCCTTCATGAGATCGAAGCGAAACATGCGGCATTCGATGGGGCCGTTCCACATGGGTACGCGGCGGGATTCTTTGAGACGCATTTTGGAGGGCAGCTTCAAGTCAGGCGTGAGCATCCAAGCGGTCCAGCCGTTGTAGTTCTTTTTCCAATGCGAGGCCAGTTGCGAGAAGAACTCGCCGCCATCGTCGCCTTCGGCAATTTCACGCGCACGGCTTGAAACGCCCGCCACACCAGCCGCCTCAATGCGCTCGCCGTAGGGTGGGTTGAGAAGCATGAGGCCAGGCGTCTCGCAAGGTGGCATACGCTGAAGGGCATCACCACCTCGCGCTTGCACCACTTGGCCCACGCCAGCTCGCTCAGCGTTGCGCTGTGTGAAGTCGACCATGCGGAAGGCCACATCGGATGCATGAATTTCGGTGGTGGGCGCGTGCTCTAGTGTGCGCGCATCGTCTTGCAAGGCACGCCACACATGCGGCTGGAAGGGCAGTAATTTTTCGAAGCCAAAGCGGCGCATGATGCCAGGCGCAATGCCACAGGAAATTTGTGCGGCTTCAATGGCAATGGTGCCACTGCCACAGCAGGGGTCGTACAAGGGCGTGTGCGCATCCCAGCCACTGGCGGCCAGCATGGCGGCCGCCAAAGTTTCTTTGAGGGGCGCATCGCCTTTGTCTTCGCGCCACCCGCGTTTAAACAAAGGCTCACCCGACGTGTCCATGTACAGCGTGCAGCTGTCGGTGGTGAGGTGCACATAAATGCGCACGTCGGGCCACTGTGTGTTGACATGGGGACGCTCGCCACGCTTGGCTCGAAAGCGATCGGCCACAGCATCTTTGATTTTGAGCGCTGCAAAATTCAGGCTGGTGAGCGGGCTGTGCTGTGCCGTAATTTCAATTTTGAATGTTTGTTGGGTGGTGAACCAAATTTCCCAAGCGACCGCGCTGGCAGCGTCGTACAAATCTTTTTCATTCCGATAAAAAGTTTGCGACAGTTGAATCAAGACACGTTGAGTGAGTCGGCTGTGCAGGTTCAGGCGCATGGCTTCACGCCATGATGCGTTGGCCATCACGCCGCCCCGACCCGTGAGCAAATCGTTGCCCGTGAGGCCCGTGAGTTGGTGGACCTCATCGGCCAGCAGACCTTCAACGCCGGCGGCGCAAGGCATAAAGAGTTGAAGCGAGTTCACAGAGTTTTACGCAAGTTGGCAGGCGCAATTTTGAGCGCCTCGCGGTATTTGGCAACGGTGCGACGCGCGCAATCGATGCCTTGTTCTTTGAGCATTTCAGACAGTTGGTTGTCTGAGAGGGGTTTGTTGGGGTTTTCGGCGGCCACCAATTGCTTAATGAGTGCGCGCACGGCGGTACTAGACGCTGCGCTGCCGCTGTCGGTGCCCAAACCTGAACCAAAGAAAAACTTCAGTTCGTAGGTACCCATGGGCGTGGTCATGTACTTGGCCGTGGTGACTCGGCTGATGGTGGATTCGTGCAAGCCCAGTTCATCGGCAATTTCTCGGAGCACCAAAGGCCGCATGGCCAACTCGCCATGAATGAAAAAGTTGCGTTGGCGCTCGACAATGGCGGTGGACACGCGCAGGATGGTGTCAAAGCGTTGTTGGATATTTTTGATGAACCAACGAGCTTCTTGCAGCCGTTGTTGCAAACCCAAATGGCCTTCGCCTTTGCCACCGCGCAATGCGTTGGCATAAATGTCGTGCACGCGCAGCTTGGGCATCACATCCTGATTGAGCTGCACTCTAAAGTGTGGCTCGCCCCCTTTGCGGGTGCCGATGACCAAGACATCGGGCACGATGACGTGCTGCTCGGCGTTGGCAAAGGGACGGCCGGGCTTGGGCTCAAGGCGTGTGATGAACGTCAAAGCTTGTTTGACCAGAGCTTCGTCTTCGCCACACTGCACGGCCAAGCGTTTGAAGTCGCGTTTGGCCAAGAGCTCTAAGGGGAGGGCGCAAATTTTCAAACCCACGCTGGCCACTTCGTTGTCGGGCTCATCTTTCAAAATGGCTTTGAGTTGAATGCGCAAACATTCACCCAAATCGCGAGCGCCAATGCCAACAGGCTCAAGCGACTGCAACAAACTCAAGGCCATGGTAAAGCGGTGCACCAATTCTTCGAGTTGCTCAATGTCGTCGGTACCCGCCAAGCCTTGCGCCAAAGACTCGAGGCTGTCTTCCAAGTAGCCGTCGTCGTTCAAAGACTCTATGAGAAAACGCAATGCCGCGCGGTCAATTTCGGACAAGCGCATCGACAAAGCTTGACGGTGCAAATAGTCTGTGAGGGAGCCCAAGCCGCGCGCCAACTCAATGGCGTCTGCGCCCTCGGAGTCGTTGTTGGTGTTGTTCTTTCGCGCGCCTGCATCAGTGCCCCATTCGCTGTCGTCGGGCGCTATCTCGACGCTGCCATCGCCATCCCAGCTGTCGGCCACATCGGTGACCGCTTCGTCGTTGGATACTGACGCAGACGATTCGCTGGCCGCATCGCGTGAGTCGGAACTGGCGTCGCTGGCGGCTTCAGAAACGCGGTCGCCTAAGCTGACGCGTGCATCGGCTTCGGGCAAACCAAAATCTTCTTGTGGTGCGTCGTCGGTGCTGCGTTCAAGGAAAGGATTCTCGTCGAGCATCTGCTCAACCTCTTGACTCAGCTCTAAGGTTGAGAGTTGAAGCAGCCGAATGGATTGTTGCAACTGTGGCGTGAGCGCCAAGTGCTGAGACATCCGAAGTGAGAGGCTTTGCTTCATATTTTTTCAGCCATCACATTCGGAAGTGCTCGCCCAGATACACACGGCGAACATCGGCATTGTTGACAATGTCTTGCGGCGTGCCTTGTGCCAGCACGCGCCCCTCGCTGATGATGTAAGCGTGGTCGCAAATACCCAGTGTTTCGCGCACATTGTGATCGGTGATAAGCACGCCTATACCACGCTCTTTCAAGAAGGCAATGATGCGCTGAATTTCGATGACGGCAATGGGGTCGATGCCTGCAAAGGGCTCGTCTAGCAAAATGAAGCGGGGCTCTGTGGCCAAGGCGCGGGCAATTTCAACCCGCCGCCGTTCGCCACCAGACAGCGCCAAGGAAGGCGAGTCGTGCAAATGGTCAACGCGCAAATCTTTCAACAGGCCGTCTAGCCGTGTTTGGATGTCTGCTGGGTTGAGGGGCCGGCCTTGGTCATCGTGTTGCAACTCTAAGACCGCGCGCACGTTTTCTGCCACGGTGAGTTTTCTGAAAATGGAAGCCTCTTGGGGCAAATAAGACAAGCCCATGCGCGAGCGACGGTGAATGGGCATGCGGGTCACGTCTTCGCCATCGATCAAAATTTGGCCGCCATCGGTGCGCACTAAACCGACAATCATGTAGAAAGATGTGGTCTTGCCAGCGCCATTGGGGCCAAGCAGGCCAACCACTTCGCCTTTTTCAACTTTGACCGAAACGTCAAACACCACTTGACGGCTGCCGTACGACTTTTGCAAATGCCTCGCTTCTAAACTGCTGACGAGACTTTGCGCACTCATGGCTTGTCGCCCCCTGTGCGAGGGCTGCTTTTTAAAGCTGGCCCGGCGGCAGGCGTGCTTGCTTCATTGGTTTTGGGGCGGGGTGTGATGGTGGCTTTGACGCGCTGGCTGCCAGCGTTGCTGCCAGCTGCATTGGGTTTGCCATCCACCGAGAAAACTTCGGTGGTGTTGTCGACCAAAATTTGCTGCCCTTGAATTCGGTCGGCCACCACCGTGCCTCGCAACAAGCGCAATTCGGCGCGCTGGGTGAGTGTGAGGGTGTTGGCTTGGCTGTTGTAAACGGCAGTTTCTGCTTCGCCTTCGGTGTATTCATTAAGGCCTTCGCGTTTTTGGCGAAAGAAAATGCGTTCGCCCGGCTCGGCCCACAGCTTGGCCACTTGGTTGCCCTGGCTGTCTTGCTTGACTTCCATCTTGGCGGCTTTAAGAACCAAAGTGCCCTTGGTCATTAGCACTTTGCCGGTGAAGGTGGTGAGTTGTTGCTGGTCGTCGTGCCTGAGGCTGTCGGCCTCGACATTCATGGGTTTGTCGCGGTCTGCTTTTTCGGCGAAAGCCATCTGCGCCGTGAAGACGGCAGCCAGAAGACAGAGCAGTGTGTTGAGCTTGATTTTCATA
>Ga0315906_10009462_pt1 | contig 11582 bp, 11 predicted proteins | sample LakEriMetagenome_4_FD_203526 | JGI IMG/M metagenome (GOLD analysis project Ga0315906, IMG submission 203526) | Freshwater fungal communities from buoy surface, Lake Erie, Ohio, United States - Buoy 2 MA122 | ecosystem: Environmental > Aquatic > Freshwater > Lake > Lake biofilm | place: USA... | reverse complement strand
ACTGCATTGAACACACATATTGGTTATGACAATGCCGCGAAAATCGCCAAACATGCGCATAAATCCGGTGGGACTTTGCGTGATGCGGCAATGGAACTTGGTCTTGTGAAAGGCGAAGATTTTGATCAATGGGTACGTCCTGAAGACATGCTCGGACCCAATATGTGATTCTATGAAACATGTTCAAGCTGATTTTTTTACGGGTGCATCTGCGCCTGTCCATTTTCCCAACAGTGAATTTCCTGAGATTGCCTTCATTGGACGCTCTAATGTTGGGAAATCCTCTTTGATCAATAGCATTGTCCGAAGAAAGCAACTGGCATTGACAAGTTCAACGCCGGGAAAGACGCAACAGATTAATTTCTTCATGGTTGAGCAAGTATGGATGTTGGTGGATCTTCCCGGATTCGGTTATGCATCCGTTGGAAAAACCAAAAGACTGGAATTTTCAAAACTGAATTATTCCTATCTTGAAGACAGAGATCAGTTGAGGATGGTTTGTTTGCTGCTCGACAGCAGACATGATCCATCCCAAATTGACATGGGCCTGATTGAATGGCTTGAAATGCATGGAATCAAGTACACAATCATACTCACGAAATGTGATAAAATAAAACCCACAATGGTTGATGAAAGAAGAGAGCAAATCAAAGGTTTAGTTCAATTTTGCTCTCATTGCATTGATGTGCTTCCTTATTCTTCTGAGACCGGTCTTGGAAGAGATCAATTATGGGGCATCATCAAGCGTGAATCAGCCTCTGGCGATATTATTGGAAAGAAAGCATGATACGAGTGATTATTTGCATACTATGTTCTGCATTCTTGAGCAATCAAGCAATCGAAGCCCAACAGGGAGGATCGAATTATTCGATTTTCGGAATTGGTGATATCAGACAATCCATGGGAGCATATTATGATGGGCTTGGTGGAACTCAGTATGCGGTTCCATCTTTCCATGCGGTGAATATTGCCAATCCCGCAATGTGGTCTGAATCGAAATTGACTCGATTGCAAATTGGATTTAGATTTACCCAGACTGCCATTGAGCAACAGGATTTGTCTGCATCACAAAATTTTGGAAAACTTGATGGCATTGCCGCCACTTTTCAAGTGGATACCGCGATGGGAATCACCATTTCCGGTGGAATTTATCCATTCAGTGTGGTGCAATATTCTGTATTGACACCCGTGCAAGCCGGCATTAGTGGATTGACCGATCTTTCGGGTGGTGCACTCAATTATGGAAAAGGTGGTGTGAGTGCCGCTTTCATTGGTAGTTCATGGAAACCCATGCAGGGAATTTCTGTTGGATTTGCCGCGATGAGATTATTTGGTAATATCAGCAGAGTGATTCAAACAGAATTATATACTCAGCCATTTATTTCAGTGAATCAAAGAACGGATCGCTTTTTTGGATCGGGACTCAAACTAGGCATATCCGCTAATCCAATCAAAGGCTTGACGCTTGGTGCAGGTGCAAGCATCTATTCCGATTTGGAATATGATTCGGATTTCAGACAAAGCACGCTCAATACCGGCGGTGTGGCTTATGATACCATTTTCATGCAAAAAGGTGTTTCGACATTACCCATGCAATTGGGCTTTGGCTTGAGTTATGTTTCAGGTAGATGGATGATGGCCGGCGATATGGAATTCCAGGATTTATCCGGGATTTCCTATTCTCAAGGTAAATCACTTTTCCGTTCCGGAAGAAGAATTTCGCTCGGATTTTCAAGATTGCGATCATATCAATTGGGTACTGATTATATTGACAAAGTACAATTCAATTTCGGTGCCGGTTGGAATCAATTGTATTATTCGGTCAATGGAATCGATATCGATGAATACTATGGTTCATTCGGTTTGCAATTGCCAATTGCGGGATCTGCGATGATTGATCTCGCTTTGCAGGGCGGAATGCGAGGAAATACAGAACTGGTTCGAGAGCTTTTCCTTCGATGCGGATTCTCCGTGAGCGCAGGCGAAGTTTGGTTCAAACCATTCATTAGGGAATAAATCCTTTAGGAATACTCCATGAGAGAATTATCAACACTTGCCACTCTTGAAGGTCGTTCAGTCATTCGTGACATCTTTCGCGAATTGCGATTCGAAAGACAGATGAGTTCATTTTCAGCCACAATGCTCATGTGGAGAATATGTACCAAAGAAACCGATTTAAAGAGATTTTCCGTGCAAGAGGTGAATATTTTATATCCTCTCGGTACAATGTCAGGAACCTCATTGTGGTTGCAGGAAATCATCAATAGATTCTACTATTCCACCATCAATTCATTCGTGTATTTTGGTGCAGCTATTCTCCTTGTTACCGTCGGACTAAGAAGAATTTATGATACAATTCCGGACTGGATTGTTGTTTCCAGTATTTCACTTGAAGCCATTCTCCTTGGCATGATGTTCTTCATTATGTATTTTTCACCACTTGATGAAGAAGAAGGTGATGAACAAAGCAATGCTGAAAGAAGCAGGGAATTTTCAGAATTGTTGAGAGAAGTGGGAGAGATTTCTAGAGACTATGCCGCAATGGCTGTTCGTTTAGAACAAATCACGGATGCAATGCAAGAAATGAGCATGAGACAAGAAGCCTTGATTTCCACGACAAGAGATTCTGTGCAAATAGCTGCACAAGCAATTGCTCCAAATCCAGAACTCATAGAGACATTGAAGCAAACGGGTGAACAATTCAAGTCATTCAATGCCATAGTGGAATCACTTTCAAAATCAGCTCAGGAACTTAGAAAAGAAGAAATAGAATTTGCAGTTCGAAGAGAATTGGAAAAAATTATCGCAGATACAGTGGTCAAGGGTTATGTCCATAAAGGTGAATAAATCCAGTAGAAGAAGGGGATCAGAAATTTATTTTGTTCTCTATCTTTCGGCTCTCATCCTTCTCTTGCCGGGAAAGCAGGAAAAGAAATCATCCGAAGCCGTGGATGCAATCACGGCATTGTTTCAACAGTCATTTTCATTATTACCTGAGAAAAACTCTCTCCTCAGTAGAATTACGACGGATCCTTCAGGTGCATCAATTCTACAACTCGATACATCAAATGTCCTACTCTTGACAGGTAATGTTAGTGACATTTCTTTTGAATGCATAGTCGAGGATCAAAATAATGATGAAGTGATACAAGTGGCTTCCAAAGAAGGTGAGCATTTCAGCATTGTCTATGATTCAACAAAAAAACTAGTCTTCTTTTCATGGCATCCTCCGATTTCAATGCTTTCTTCATTGAATAAATCATTGAGTTATGTCGTTACCGTGAAAGCAAAAGCAAAACCATTCATCAGTGGAAAAAATCCTGAATTGCAACAATTGCTCAAAAGCACAGATGCAACCTTGCAAACTGAGGCCAGATTCAGTATCTCAATCTTGACTGAAGGACTGGGTGAAGCGCCTCCGAAAATTGTATATATGCCCGCTGAAACCACTTTCACTCGAATGATATTTCAACCCCCACAAATCCAGCAGCAACCTGCACCGGCAATTGCTGATGCAAATGGGCAGAAGTTTGGTGTGCCGGTCATAGAACAAGAATTTACTCTTCAGCCTCGAGATGCAAAAATAGAAGTCATGGCATATCAAGAATGGCAAAACAAGATTTTTGTGCAAGGAATTTATACCCCAAATGATTATGCTGAAAAGCCGATTGTGAATGTAGTATATAGAAATAAAGATATATCAGGAACTGCTGATTTATTGGATTATCGCCAGGGAGAAATAATAGTTGGTGGTGTAGCCCCGGCAAGCAATGCCATGACTGTTAAAGTAACAAGCAAAAGAAGATATGACAATAAACTAGTTACAACAGAATTCATTGTTGATCCAATAAATTTGAATGATCCAAGCATTCCTAATTTCATGTACCCATATATTGCTTACAAATTTTACCCGGAAATGCCAACATCCAGTAAATTTGATGCTCGTGCAATTTTGAAGAATACTCAAAGAATTTTAGAGAATAATCAGCAAGGAAAACCATTTTCATTTAAACCGGATATCGAAGATACCGGGACAGTGGTTTATTTCGAAAGATTGATAAATGGTAAACCGATAGGGAAATCGTATTCGATTCGAATCAGATCATTTGATCCTCCTCAGATAATCGGAAAAACAAATAAAGAAGGACAAGTTGAAGTGTTTGTAAGATCATTTGGCAAGTATGATTGGAAACCAAACAGTTGTAAAATCATCTTTGTTGAAGGTACAGCAAAAAATGTAATTGCGGCCGAAGACCTGAGAGGAGATTTCGATGCAAAAGATGGATTTAACATCAATCAGAAATTTTTGATTAAACCAAAAGATAAGTCAAAACCATTCTCAGTAATGGTCCAAGCCGTGGATAAATACTGGAAATTATCAGACCCCGTATTCATTGATTCTGAATAAGAAGCATGGTCATTCTTGACCCCTTTGCTATGAAGAATGCCATAAATTGAGTAATTTCACAGCATTAAACTGATTATAATTGAGCAAATCGAATAAGGTGTATAGCATGGATATTTTTCAAAGATGTATTGATTTTACAAGAGCCGATGAAGTGAAAGCATTGGGGCTTTACCCTTATTTCCGTGAAATCCAGGAAAATGAAGGACCTGTTGTTTCCATCGAAGGCCGTAAAGTCATCATGGCCGGTTCGAATAATTATCTCGGTCTGACAGCTCATCCAAGAGTTAGACAAGCCGCTATCGATGCAATCAATAGATATGGCACAGGTTGCTCCGGATCAAGATATCTCACAGGTACAATTGACCTTCATATTCGCCTCGAGGAAGCTCTCGCAAAATTTTTGGGATATGAATCCTGTCTTTTGTACTCTACAGGTTATCAAACTGCGCTTGGTGTCATCAGTGGTCTAGTCAGCAAAGGCGATTATGTGATTTCCGATAAAGAAAATCATGCATGTATCATCAATGGTGCAATGCTTGCCAAAGGTGGATTCGCAGAATTCGTTCGTTATAAGCATAATGATATCGAAGATTTGGAAAAAACGCTGCAACGCATTCCTGATAGTGCTGGCAAATTGATCGTAACCGATGGTGTATTCTCTGTTTCAGGTGAAGTGGTTGAATTACCCGGAATCATTGAAATGGCTGAAAAGTATGGCGCAAGAGTACTTGTGGATGATGCGCATGCAACCGGCGTTATTGGTGATGGCGGTAGAGGGACAGCATCACTCTATAATCTGACCCATAAAACTGATCTCACGATGGGAACTTTCTCCAAGACATTTGCTTCTCTAGGAGGATTCGTTGCCGGTCCTGAGCGCGTAATCAATTACTTGAAACATCATTCTCCGGCACTCATATTCAGTGCGAGCCCAACACCCGCATCTTGCGCCGCAGCATTGGTTGCACTTGAAATTCTCCAAGAACAGCCTGAGCTCGTTACAAAACTCATTTCAAATTCCGACAAAATGAGAAAAGGATTCGCGGAACTCGGGTTCAATGTCTACCATAGTCCAACCGGTATTGTGCCTATCATCGTTGGTGATGTAGACACCGCACTAGTCTTTTGGAGAAAATTGTATGACAAAGGTGTTTTTGTCAATGCATTCGTTCCGCCCGGCGTGCCACCAAATATGAGCATGATGCGCACAAGTTATATGGCCTCCCATGAAGATGAACATCTTGAGAAAATACTCGAAGTGTTTGCCGAAGTTGGCAAAGAATTAGGTTTGATTTCTTAATCTATCATTGCCCCATGAAATCAGCCATTCTCATACTTTCCTTCATGAGTATTCTATCCACAGTTTTTTCATCAGAAAATTCCGGAAAGAATCCCACTTATGTTATTCAAGTACAACAAGGAACTATGCTTCTCGGTGAAATCATCATCGAAACATTTCCTGAATTGGCACAAAAACATTGTGCGAATTTCGACAGTTTGGTAATGAGTTCATTTTATGATGGAACCAAATTCCATCGCATAGATCCAGAATTCATGATTCAAGGTGGAGATCCAAATAGTAAAGATTCGTCAAAAGGACCTGAAACTTGGGGCTTTGGAAGTCCCGATCAAAAGAAGGTTCCAGCCGAGTTCAATGATTATTCCCATGTCCGTGGCACACTCTCAGCAGCCAGAGGCGAAGATATCAATAGTGCGGATTCCCAGTTTTTCATTTGCGTTAAAGATTCCGAATTTTTGGATGGTGAATATTCCGCTTTCGGAAAAGTTCTCAAAGGCATGGATATTGTTGATGCAATTGCCAATGCACCACGAGATGAAAAGACTGAAAGACCGAATCAAATCGTCACAATGAAAATCAGTAAAAAGTAATTTCATATTATCACCATTGGAGTTCCCATGAAAACCACAATGAATTTATTCACCTTGTCGATGATGCTCATTGCAATGACATTCTCGACGCAATTTGCAGGAGCGCAATCAGTCGTGATGACAAATCAAGAACCAACAATCACACATATCGTGACCATGAACACAAATCATGGCCCGGTAACATTAGGTCTCTATGGCCAAGATGTACCAAAAACAGTAGATAATTTTGTCGGTCTTGCCGAGAAGAACTTTTATGATGGAATTCTCTTTCATCGCGTCGTTCCAGGATTCGTGATCCAAGCCGGTGATCCAAAAACGAAAGATGAATCCCTGAAAGGTCAATGGGGAACAGGCGGAGAAAGCATCTATGGTGGTGATTTCGTGGATGAGTTGTTCCCAAATACAAAAAGCTTTCAAATTGGGTATGCAAAAGGCGTACTCGCAATGGCAAATCGTGGACCAAATACCAATACAAGTCAATTCTTTATTTGTCTTGAAGACTTGGGTCTTCCAAAAAGTTATACAATGTTTGGTAAAGTGACCGAAGGCATGGATATCGTCATGAAAATTGCTGCCACTCCTTTGAATGGTAGCACTCCTCGCGAGCCTGTCATCATCAAATCCATGACAGTGAAGAAAAAATCCTAATTAGGATTGTAGTCTGTTTAGATGCCTGCATTTTCTCATGATTATGCAGGCATTTTTTTCTATATATATTCTGATTCCATAATATCAAATTGAATCATCAGCAATGGATCTGACTCTAAACCAATCCTATGAAGATAATCTCGAATTGCAATCTTCAAGAATAGCATATTTCTCCTTGGAATTCGGTTTCTCGCAATCCATGCATCAATATGCCGGAGGCTTGGGAATATTGGCCGGGGATCATCTGAAATCTTCATCCGACTTGGGATTGCGATTGACCGGTATCGGACTATTGTATCATGAGGGTAGTCCACATCAAAGAATTGATCAATCCGGAAATCAAATAGACTTCTTCGAACATGTTCACATTGATCAACTTCCATTGACAACGGTATTTGATGAATTCGGACATCCCCTAATGATTCAAGTTGCATTCCCCGAAGGCAATGCAAAAGTCAGAGTATATGAGGCTAGAATCGGTTGCATAACTTTATTCCTCCTTGATACATATCATGAAGAGAATACCCATGAAACTGGGCTTATGCAGATAACGGACAGATTATATCACGGAGGTAGAGAACATAGACTAAGACAAGAAATTCTTCTCGGAATAGGCGGAATGAAAGCGCTTAATGCGATGAATCTTTTACCGGAATTTCTACATATCAATGAAGGACACTCAGCATTTGCTTTGACAGAACTGGTTGCGCATGAAATGAAAAAACACAATAAGACATTTCATGAAGTGATCAATCAGATTCAATCTCGCTTATTGTTCACGACTCATACACCGATAAGCGCCGGCAATGAAGTATTCACAAATGATTTGATCAAACAACACCTTGTTTCTCATTGCATGGACTTACATATGTCTATGGATGAATTCATCGAACTTGGAAAATCTCCAAATACAGAATCTCATCTATTCTCAATGTCGGCTTTTGCATTGAAGATCGCCGGAGCAAGCAATGCAGTTAGCGCTCTGCATGGAGAGATCGCTCGAGAAATGTGGAAAGGCATCGAAACAAAATCCAAACAAATAACTTCCATAACAAATGGCATTCATACGCAATCATGGATTGGTGAACATTTGGCTGAATTATTGGATCAGCAAATCGGAGATTCATGGAGAGAATATCCGGAATCAGTTGATTCTTGGTCAGGAATTATGAAATTATCCAAGGATGCACTCTTTCATGCGCATGATTTGCAAAAAAAATCCATGATCGCAACTTTACAAGTTCGGTCCGCTCTATCAGAAAGGTCAATCAAATTGGATCCGAATGGACTCTATATCGGATATGCAAGAAGATTTGCAATGTATAAAAGAGCATATCTGCCATTCATGCATATTGAATCATTACAAAGGATTTTGAATAATCCATTAGGCAAAGTATATCTTGTGATTGCAGGGAAAGCTCATCCGGATGATCATGAAGGGAAAGCCATCATTAGACATATTCATAATCTGATACAAGAGCATGATTTGCAGTCATCGGTTGTATTGATTGAGGACTATGACATTGCGTTGGCAAAATCAATGGTTCAAGGATGTGATATTTGGCTCAATACTCCACGCAGACCCTTGGAGGCAAGTGGTACATCAGGCATGAAAGCCGCTCTCAATGGATGTTTGCATTGCAGTATTTCCGATGGTTGGTGGGATGAAGCATATGCACCGAATGTGGGATTCCGGATTCCTCATGCCGAGTTTCCACCATCAATGGAAGATCAAGACATAATAGAATCCCAAGCACTGTATCATGTGCTGGAACATGAGATCCTTCCAAAGTACTTTTCTCGATATTCCAATGATGAGTGGAGCATGCTTATGAAGTCCTCCATTTTTCATCTCGGACCTCGTTTCTCCTCAACTCGAATGGTCAAAGAATATGCTGAACGATTCTATATTCCCGGAATCATGGAGTCTAAAGGCGGAAAGTAATAAATCGCATATGACAACATTTATGCGCAGAAATGGTAGTTTCGAACTGCTCATTCATATTGAATATTGTAGAATGAGAATAGAATCATTGTGAGATTGCATATGACAAAAGCTGGATATATTGCCATAATCGGAAAACCAAATGTGGGTAAGTCCACATTGATGAATGCCATCATAGGTGAAAAATTATCCATAGTAACATCAAAACCACAAACCACGCGCAGGAATGTTCTGGGTATTTATACCAAAGATCAAGTGCAAATGGTATTCATCGATACGCCCGGAGTTCTCAAGCCTCGATATGAACTGCATAAATCAATGATGAATTATGTGGAAGAATCATTGAGCGGTGCTGATATAATCGTAGTGATTGCTGATGTCACAAGACCCGAAACCGGCTTAAAAGTACTTACGCCTCCATTCATCGAAGCAATCAAGAATACCAATAAACCATGTATCGCAATTTTGAATAAAATGGATGCACTTTCAGATAAAAAACAAGCATTGCCGCTTATTTCCGCATTGAATGAATTGGGTGTATTCAAGGAATTTCTCCCCATCTCAGCAAAAGATTCTGATAATGTGCCTGAACTTTTGAGGGTTTTGGAATCACTTTTGCCGGATAGCCCGATGTATCATGACCCGGAATTACTCAGCACTATGCCTCAAAGATTCTTTGTTTCGGAACTCATCCGTGAGACTGTTTTTGAATTATTGAGCGAAGAACTTCCATATTCCACCGAAGTATCAATCGCTGAATTTCGGGAGAAAGGGAAGGGCAAATGGTATATCGCCGCTGATATCATTGTTGAGAAAGACTCTCAAAAAGCAATCATGATTGGTGATAAAGGCGCCATGATCAAGCAAATTGGCAGTGAATCCAGGAAAAAAATAGAACATCATCTTGAAATGCCCGTATTTCTTGAATTATTTGTAAAAGTTAGGGAAGATTGGCGCGACAAGTCCACTTATTTGCGCTCTTTTGGCTATTAAACCGTATTTTTGCACTCCGTCCGAAAATACTTTAATGCACTTTCGGCTAAATCCAAAAAGAACTCAAGTCACGATGTGACATCTGAATATATGTCTTCAAAATTCGTGTCAAATAAGGATGAAACAGTGAAACTCTTCAAGAATCCAATTCTTGAAGCTCTCTCACATGTGCATCCGATGATGCCATTTGTTGTATATGTTCCAATCACGATTTCACTGATTGCAATTTCATGGCAAATGTCAAGCATTGCAATGATTGTCTTGTTCATTGCAGGCATTTTGTTTTGGACGCTCTTTGAATATATTCTTCATCGTTTTGTGTTTCATTATGAACCAAAGACAGGATGGGGAAAAAGATTCCATTATTTCACTCATGGTATTCATCATGATTATCCAAAGGATTCAACAAGACTTGTGATGCCTTTGGGTGTGAGTCTTCCATTGGCAGGATTGCTATATCTCCCATTTTTCTTTTTTGCGAATCCATGGGGGAATGTCTTTTTTGCAGGTTTTCTTTTTGGATATATGATCTATGATGGAATGCATTTTGCGGTGCATCACATGCAATTTGCCGGAAGAATAGGTCGATATATGCAAGCCTATCACTTGAAACATCATTTCCATGATGATCATAAAAGCTTTGGAGTTTCCAGTCCATTGTGGGATAAAATATTCTCCACAATGCCTGAAGAAACCCATCAACAATGATAATAAGTTTTTCTTCACAATGCAGAAACAGGACTCCTATGCCTGTCACAAAAGAAACGCTACTCGAAATTGCAAAAGGGATTTGCCCTTCTGCAGAACTTCATGAACATCATGGAGAATATACATTGCTGGTGCCGTCAGAAGATCTCTTGGCGGTATGCACTGCTTTGAGAGATGATGAACGGTCATCATTCAATCAATTGATTGATGCAACAGTCATCGACAGAGCCACGCGCAGTGATCGCTTTGAAGTGGTGTATTTCCTTCTATCTTTGCCACTTGTATCACGCGTGCGAGTGAAGACCATCGTGCAAGAGAAGAAACCCATATGTCCATCTATGGTTGATGTTTGGGAATCAGCCAATTGGTATGAGCGTGAAGCATATGACATGTATGGCGTCATATTTGAAGGACATCCCGATCTCCGCCGTTTTTATATGCCGGAAGATTTTGTGGACCCCGAGACCGGTGAGCCATTATATCCATTGCGCAAGGATTTTCCTGTAATGGGAATTCCAGGTTCTACGCCACTACCTCCATTTCCAGAAAAAGGAATGAACAATTGATGCGATTGGTGTCACATCGTGCATTGCGACTTTGCGGCATGATGTTCATCATGATGCTGAGTGGATTGTCCGGATGCCTATTTGTCTGGGAAGAGGAAGAGTTCTATCCACCCATGTCATTGAGTCCGAAACCCGAGATTGAAATGTCACGGAATACATTGGAATCTAAGTCCGGTGACATGATTGCATTTATTCCCAAAGGTTGGACAATCCTTGAAAAAGACCTACATCCTGCATCGGATGTTTTTGCCATCATCGTGGATTCAACCTTGACTCTTGGGGCTGTCTTCTCTTCCATTGGTTCTATACCAAATATGCCGAAAGACAATAATGAGAGAGTGAATGAACTCATGAGATTTGCTATCGAAAGGCATAAACAAAGGTCATCCAATACAATTGTTCAAATTGGTAAAGGCAGATCACT
>Ga0315906_10009461_pt1 | contig 11583 bp, 7 predicted proteins | sample LakEriMetagenome_4_FD_203526 | JGI IMG/M metagenome (GOLD analysis project Ga0315906, IMG submission 203526) | Freshwater fungal communities from buoy surface, Lake Erie, Ohio, United States - Buoy 2 MA122 | ecosystem: Environmental > Aquatic > Freshwater > Lake > Lake biofilm | place: USA: Lake... | reverse complement strand
TTTTGCTGTTCAATAAAACTATTGTCTTTTAAGTCACCCACAATGGCGTTCATTTCGGCTTGGTTTTCGTACACCATTTTCCTAAATGGATTGGTATAATCTTTTTCTCTGGAGCTTTTTATCTTTTGTGTCACCTCTTCCTTAATGGCTTCATAACGGTCTAGCCATTCATTCAATTTTTTATTGCTCAATCCACTTATGGATACCCCTTCTAATAATTCCAGACAATAAAGTGCGTGCAAATTCTTTTTGCCTAGATACTTGTCAGTTTGCATTTGATAAAACGCATGTACATCATGCCAGCTATTGATTTTGTCAGATTTAATTTGCTGTAGCATGGTTTGAACCGATTTAGTTGGCATCAGCTGTCCCCCAATATTGCTCCATTCTATAGCTGCGCCAGATGTTTTGATAGCTTTAAGTTTTGCAGATAAATTTTTCATCCCATTCTGCGTCAGTTTAATCATTAACTGGTCCATACCATACATGAAAATCATTTTTTCAAACATAGCAAATGCATCATGGCATTTAATCAGCCTAGTTTTACGCTTGCTATTTTCAAATCCATCTACAAAAACATCTAATTGGTCGATTTCTTTTTTATTTTTTGTAGTTAAAAGTTTGTAGCCTAATTGAATTAATTGATCTTCACCAATAGTGGTCGACTTTTTTTCTTTTAATAATTGCGCTTTTGCGACTGCTGATGCAATCACATCTCTGCCTTTCATTAATTCATTGACGCTATCAGGCGCCAAATAGTCGTACTCAAAATATTGGTCTATATTTTTTCTATTGTCTCTGTTTTGATATTTCCAGGCATTTCTTGCTAGGGCATAAAAATTATATAAAAACCAATAGCCAGGCATCACTACTAATTCGTCTTTTACATAATCATTACTTATCAATGAAAAAGGAATTGGTATATTCAATTCATAATTATAGTCTCCTTTATTTAAAATAGTAAAGCTTGGGAAAATAGAATTGTGCTTAATGCTCACACATAATCCAGGCCAGAAACCTCTACCCATAATCACTTCACCATCCGCCCCACGGCTATTATGGTTGGATCCTAGTGTCGCACCAGCAGCAATATTACTTTGCCCCATCACAAGTGCAGCACAAAGGAATGAATTGTTATGGTGTTGTTCATGTGCAGGATAAATTAATGAGTTCAATACTTCACAGCAAGAGATAGTGGCGTTTGGTCCTAAGAAGGAGTTAATCAATCTTGCACCATATTTTAATTGAGAATAATCAGACATAATAAAACGAACTGCTTTAATGCCATAAAATACTCTACAACCATATCCAATAATTCCATTTACCAACTCAGATCCTTCACCAATCTGCGTCCTAGCAATTGCATTGGAATTGATGGTGATATTTTTTATCTTATTCGCACCTTTTAAATAAGCATCTGTGCCAATCCAAGTATCTTTAATGATTCTACAATTCTTAATAACAGTCCTATCTCCAATTTTTCCATAATAGCCGCGCTTATTATCAAATTGCTTTTCAGTCAATTCGATGAACTTATCTTGTAAAACTTTGTCGTGCCTGTTTCTAGTCCATAAGTATGCATCTGCCGTGGTCATCCCATTAAAAGGAAGGACTTTTCTGCCTGTATTTTCGTTACATAATTCTAACCAAATTCTTACAGACTCCGATTCACCTTTTTTTAGAATACCATTCCCAAATTTTGCATGATTGGTGGTTACCAATTCATTCACATTATTTATAATTACTTCGTCTCCAATAATATAATGCGATAAATAATTGACACTATGAATGGCTACATTATTACCGAAATCTGAACTTATAATAGTAGAATTGTACAAACCAACAGGCACCGTCAAATCACTAAAGCAAAGACAGGTTGTTTCTAGATTGCCTATTCGAACCAATCCAAAAAAAGAGCAATTCTTAACCAGTTCGGGATTAAAGGCATTGGATACCAATAATTTTGACCAGTCGTCACTTGAATTCCCATTACGTACTAATATTTCAATTTCTAAAGCTGTAAGGGCACGGTATTGAATGCCACTTCTATTTTGTTGATTGCGTAAATAGTATTCATCCTTACCCTTAGGCAGATCCTTTATGAAACCATAGCCTAATTGTTGAATCGCTACTTTCTTAATTTCATTCATCGTATACAATTTATTTAAACATGGTAGGATGCATTTCATCCCAACCAGTTGCTTTTTGATATTGGTGTGCAATATTTAAAATAGTGCCTTCGTCAAACAATTTTCCAACAAAGCTAATGCCAGTAGGTAAATTCCATTTTGCATCTAATCCGGTTTGTACACAAACTACGGGGTGGCCTGTTAAATTAGTAATAGCCGACTGATTTCCGCCGCCTCTTGAAGGACAAATAATGGCATCATATTGTGAGATGATTTCATTCACTTTTTGCATAAGTATAGTTCTATGCCTTTGTGCATTGATATATTCCACAGCTGGAATAAACCTAGAGGTTCTGAATGTATTTGGCCAATCATTTTTTGTTTGTCTTGTTAAGGCATCGTCTAATCCTGAACGCGTCATATCGTCAAATTGTGCACCAGCTTCTGCACCAATAACAATATCCATGATGTTGAACTGATACACACCACTATCCGGGAAATTAATAGGAATTAATTCAATACCCATTTTTCTAAATTGCTTCAACACTTCAAACTCTGAACGATTGGTGTCTTTAATTTTATCAAAATAGTTTTTTGCGTAAGCAATTTTGTAAGTTTTTAGATTTGTTTTTGGGGCGTAATTGAATGGCATATCAACAGCAGATCCATCTTTGCCGTCTGTACCGTGTAAATAATTAAATACAATGGCAGCATCATTGGCAGAACGTGTAATAGGGCCTACTTTATCTAAACTATAACTTAATGCCATTGCACCTGAGCGGCTAATGCTTCCAAAGGTTGGTCTAAGTCCTGTCGCACCACAAGTTGTTGCTGGAGAAACAATGCTTCCCCAAGTTTCAGTTCCTATTGCAAATGGAACAAGGCCTGCAACTGTTGCAGAAGCTGATCCAGCAGAAGATCCCGAAGAACCAGTATTTAAATTCCATGGATTTTTTGTTCTACCTCCATACCAATAGTCGCCCATCGCCAATGCGCCTAAAGTAAATTTAGCCACCAATACTGCACCAGCGGCTTTCATTTTTTCATACACAAAAGCATCTTCTTGGATAGTTTGGTTTTGATAGGGCGCGGCTCCCCAAGTGGTCTTGGTATTTTTTACAGCAAATAAATCTTTTAGTCCATATGGAATACCATGTAATTGACCTCTGTATTTTCCTGCTGCAATTTCTGCATCTGCTTGTTTTGCTTGTGCAAACGCTAAATCTTCCTGAAGACTTATCACACATTGTAATGTATCTCCGTATTTTTTAATTCTATCAATAAAGAATTGTGTTAATTCAACCGAACTGATTTTTTTATTTTTAATTAAAAAAGCCAATTGTTCTATTGTATAAAAAGCCAATTCATTTTTATTCGCTGGTAGTGTAACAGTAGAAGGGGCATCCCAAATAATAGGCTTTTGAACTTTGTTCAATTTCATATTTGGGAGAATGGCCGTATGCCAGAGACTGAGTGGTGTACTATTGTTCAAAGTCAATGCATGCATTGCTTTGTAGTTTGCTAAATTATCAATTACATCATTGAATAAGGAATCAATTTCCGAATCTGTGAATTGAAGATCAATTAATTTTGCACTGCTAAGTAGGTCTGTTTTTACAATAGGACGTTCTTGTGCAAATAGGGCGGTAGAGATAAGAACATTTAGGAATAAAAAACCAATGAGTAATTTTTTCATAACATACGATTTAGGTACTTATCTCAAAGATAATATTACCTAGTCGGTTTTGTATTGCTAAATCTTCTTTTTTGTCCTCCATTTTGACCGCCCTCTCTTGGTGCTCTTCCTCTGGTGTTATTGGGCTTGCCCCATCCTGCGTCTTTTGAGGTTTTATTTGCGTGAAACTGCTGCATTGGATAAGGATGGCTTTCAATCACTGGGATAGATTTGCCAATCAGCTTTTCAATATCTTTTAGAAATACTTTTTCTTCATAGTCACAGAATGAATAAGCTGCGCCAGATGCGCCTGCTCTCCCTGTTCTACCAATTCGGTGAACATAAGTTTCTGGAATATTCGGAATCTCAAAATTAATCACATGCGCCAATTCATCTACGTCAATCCCTCTGGCAGCAATATCGGTGGCGACCAAAACTCTAGTTGATTGGTCTTTAAAATTACTCAATGCCCTTTGTCTTGCATTTTGAGATTTATTACCATGGATGGCTTCTGCTGAAACATTATTTTTTACCAATAGGTTGACCACTTTGTCAGCACCATGTTTAGTTCTTGTAAAGACCAATACATTTTTGATGTTTTGGTCTTTCAACAATTCCATTAATAAGGAATTCTTATTGACTTTATCTACAAAATAAACTGATTGATCAATAATTTCAACTGTAGATGAAACGGGCGTAACAGTGACTGAGCTTGGTTTATTTAAAATAGCATTTGCTAAACTCACAATTTCTGGAGGCATGGTTGCAGAGAAGAAAAGCGATTGTCTTTTCTTTGGTAAGACTGCCAATAACTTTTTAATATCATGCACAAACCCCATGTCAAGCATACGATCTGCTTCGTCTAGAACAAAATATTCAACATCTCTCAAACTTAGATGCCCCTGATTCATTAAATCCAATAATCGACCTGGTGTAGCAATTACCACATCCACGCCATTTCTGAGTGCAGTTACTTGAGGTCCTTGACCTACGCCACCAAAAATAACTGTACAATTTAATGGGGTATGTCTTCCATATGCTTCAAAATTTTCTGCGATCTGAATAGCCAATTCTCTTGTTGGCGTTACAATTAATGTTCTAATTTTTTTACGCCTCTCTGCAGGTTTATGTTGTAACAATAACTGTATAATAGGAAGGGTGAAAGCAGCAGTTTTACCTGTTCCGGTCTGTGCGCAACCAAGTAAGTCTTTTCCTTCTAATATAATAGGGATGGACTGCGCTTGTATTGGCGTTGGGGTTGTGTAGCCTTCTTCGAAAAGGGCTAATAGGATAGGCTCAATTAGGCCTAATTCTTTAAAATTCGTACTCATAATGGACTGCAAGGTACGACATTTTAAACGGAGCCTTATTTATTGGGCAAAAGGCTGTACTTACGCATCTGCTGGTGCATGATTTTGAACCAAAGCGGAGGGAAGAGAGAAAGGATGATCATGCCAGGATAACCGGTTGGCATTTGTGGCGCTTCATCCATATTTCTTAAAACCTGGTACTTACGAGACGCCATATAATGATGATCGCTATGTCTACTAAGTTCGAATAACATCAATCTTCCAATAATATGGTTGCTATTCCAGCTATGATGAGGTTTTACTCTTTCAAATAATTCACCAGCACCTTTTTCTCTTTGTAAGCCATAATGCTCAATATAGTTGACAGTTTCAAGTAAAATGGCACCAATCAAAGCTGCAAGTATAAAATAGGCTGTAATCATGAATCCGAAATTTATAAAGATCAAAAACACTAGTCCAATTTGAATCAATTGAAACAACATCATTTCATTGAATACAATTGGTAAGGAGCGTTGTTTCTTTTTTGCATCCTCGATCGCGATATGCCAAGCACTTAAATAAGTTCCAATAAAAGTTTGTATCCAAAATGCGTATACAGATTGTTTGAATTTTGCTGTACTAGGATCATCAGGCGTTGCTACATGTTTATGGTGTCCTTTATTGTGTTCGATGAAGAAGTGCATGTATAAACTTGTAAGCAATAAAGATTTTGCTAAAAATTGTTCAAATTTATTAGTTCTATGTCCTAATTCATGTGCTACATTAATTCCAAATGCGCCACACAATAAACCCATCCCAATGATGCTGCCCAAAGTATCTAAATTAGATTGACTAGAACCAATATGGGTTAAAAAAGTGTATAAAACAAAATACTGAATCGGCACAGTGCACCATAGCACAACATCATACCATTTATTGGCTTTGGCCAATTGCTCTTCGGCTGTATCTAAATTAGCCGGATTAGGCGCAATAAACAATTCAACTAATGGTACCATGAAAAATGTATACAGTAATGGGGTCCAAGCATACAATCCAGATTTTGTAAAACTTAAATAGCCTAAGATATATAATACAAAAGGCGTGACGTATTTAAAAATTTTGATAAAATTTTGCATAACTAAATATAATAATAAGTTTTTAGAAACTTATTAAAGCGTAGCTAAATTTTGGATAGTAAAATTAGTCCTAAAGGTTTTGTTTAAAATCTTTCAGCAATATGGCTATTCCACCGTAACGGATTTTGCTAGGTTTCTTGGCTTATCTACATCAATGCCTTTTGCAACACCTACGTAGTAACTGAGTAATTGTAAAGGGATTACACTTAATAATGGTGCAATCACTTCGTCGATATCAGGCACAAACATCACATTGTCCGACATTGAAGGTAAGACCGTATCTCCTTCTGTGGCAACCGCAATAATTTGTCCTTTTCTTGCTTTGATTTCTTGGATATTGGATACCACTTTTTCATAGTATAGGTCCTTAGTGGCCACAAAAACAACAGGTAAGTTTTCGTCCACCAATGCAATCGGTCCGTGTTTCATTTCAGCGGCAGGGTATCCTTCGGCATGGATATAAGTGATCTCTTTTAATTTCAATGCGCCTTCTAATGCGATTGGAAAATTAAAGCCTCTACCTAAATATAAAAAGTCTTTAGCGTCTTTATATTGTTTTGCAATCGCTTCAATTTTTTTAGTATCTGCTAAAATTGTTTTTACTTTTTCCGGAACAGAGGCCAATTCATTGATCAAGTGTTCATAGCGTTCATCAGAAATACTGCCTTTTGCTTTTGCAATTTTCAATGCCATCATGGTCAATACTGCTAATTGTCCTGTGAAAGCTTTTGTACTTGCTACCCCAATTTCAGGCCCAGCATGGGTGTAAGCACCTGCATGACTTAATCTTGCGATACTACTTCCCACCGCGTTCACGACACCAAATATAAATGCACCTTTTTCTTTTGCACTCTCTAAGGCTACCAATGTATCAGCAGTCTCACCACTTTGTGAGATAGCAATAATCACATCACCCGGATGAATCACTGGGTTACGATACCTAAATTCAGAAGCGTATTCTACTTCTACTGGGATTCGACATAATTCTTCAATCAAATATTCTGCTATCAAGCCAGCATGCCAACTTGTACCACATGCTACAATCATAATTCTAGAAGCTTTTGTCAATGCTTCTAAATGATTGTCTACTCCGGCCATTACAATTTGTTGTTCCTCTTGTAATAGCCTCCCTCTTAAACAATCAAAGATAGTTGCAGGCTGTTCAAAAATTTCTTTTAACATAAAATGGTCATAGCCGCCTTTTTCAATTGCAGCTAATTCCATATCTAATTTTTGAATAAATGGGGTTTGTTTTTCGTTGCCTAAATTTTTCAAAATCAATTCATCCTTTTTCACAATGGCAATCTCATAATCGTTCACATACACCACTTCTTTGGTATATTCAATAATAGGAGAGGCGTCACTTGCTAAAAAGTGTTCGTCTTTTCCAATACCAATCACTAGTGGACTACCTTTTCGAGCAGCAATGATGGTTTCAGGGTCTTCTTGGTCAATTAACAATATGCAATACGCACCTACAATTCTTTTTAAAGCAATACGCAATGCTTCTTCTAAGTTGCTATTATTATTTTCTTGGATGTCTTGTATGAAATTCAATAAGACTTCTGTATCGGTATCGCTTTTAAAACTATAGCCTTTGGAAAGTAGTTCTGTTTTGATTTGTGTATAATTCTCAATTATACCATTGTGCAACATGGCTAATCTGCCATTGTTTGATAAGTGTGGATGTGCATTGCGGTCAGATGGTTCACCGTGTGTTGCCCAACGGGTATGACCAATACAAATTTGGGAGTGCATATTGTTGCCTACCACCGCATCTTCTAGTTCAGCAACCTTGCCCTTTTTTTTATGCACTTGCAACTGACCACCTTGAATAATGGCCACTCCTGTGCTATCATAGCCACGATATTCTAATCGCTTTAAACCTTTTAATACAATTGGGTATGCTTCTCTATGACCTATATAACCTACAATTCCACACATATTTTGATGATTTGAACTTTATTCAATAATTTAAGCGAAAATAAACATTAATAATTTAATGTATGCATCAGAAATTGCTTTTTGACACCAGTTCCGATATCATTTTAGAAGACGAACGCGTGTTATTGCGTCCTTTAATGCAAGAAGATGCGGTTTATCTATTGACCTATGTTAAAGCCGAGCCATCACTTTGGAAATACGCTTTAACTCCAATTGCAACAGAACAAGCATTTGATCAATATATCAGAACAGCGATTGAATCTAGACATTTAAAAACTGCGTATCCTTTTATTGTTTTTGATAAACTACAAAATAAATATGTAGGTAGTACAAGATTCTATGACATACAATTGGAAAATAAATCTACACAGTTTGGTTATACCTGGTATAGTGAGAAAACTTGGGGAACAGGTTTGAATGAGCACTGTAAATTATTACTCTTAACTTATGCATTTGAAACAGTTGGTTTTGAGCGGGTAGAATTTCGTGCTGACAACAGAAATAAGCGAAGCATTGCTGCCATGCAAAAAATAGGATGTACAGTAGAAGGGATTTTGCGCAATCATCTACCAACAAGTGATGGTACAAGACGTGACTCTATTGTATTGAGTATGCTAAAAAATGAATGGCCTACAATTAAAGCAGGGTTCCTTGCAAGAATAAAAATGCTAGACCAAAATAAATAAGGATGGCAGTGACATCCACCAAAGTGGCTACAAATGGTGCAGATGAAACGGCAGGATCGGCGCCCAATCTTTTTAAAACCATTGGCAACATGGATCCAGTAATGGTACCCCAAATAACAACACCCACTAAGGTTAATCCAATGGTACTAGCAATTAAGATCCAATGTTCTCCATAAAATCCTGGAGCAATGTAATGCCAAACCATCACTCTAAAGAATCCTATCAAACCTAATACCAAGCCTAATAATAAGCCACTTAGAATTTCTCTTTTTAAAATTTTCCACCAGTCTTCAACAGTAATTTCACCAATAGACATGGCTTGTATAATTAAAGTAGAAGCTTGTGATCCAGTATTTCCGCCACTTGATAAAATCAAGGGAATAAATGTGGTCAACACAATCACTTTAGCAATCTCTCCTTCAAAATAACCCATCGCAGTTGCAGTCAACATTTCACCCAAGAATAAGACCACCAACCATGTGATTCTTTTTTTGAATAAATTAAAAATAGACATGTCTAAATAAGGTTCGTTCAAAGCTTCTGTACCTCCCATCTTTTGCATATCCTCACTAAACTCCTCATTCGTTACCCATAAAATATCATCTATCGTTACAATACCTAATAACACATCATTGTCATCCACCACGGGAATGGCTACTCGGTTATTCATTTTAAAAACTTGACTAGCATGCTCTTGGTCATCATATACATTCAATGCCACATACCTACCATCGATAATGTCTTTAATGATATCGGTAGGTTTTGCTAATAATAAATCTCTAATTCGAATATCATCCACTAAACAACCCAATTCATCGATGATATAAATCACGTCAATGGTTTCAGAGTTCTTACCATATTTTCTGATATTGTCTAAAACTTGTGCAACGGTATAATTTGGGAATACATACACATAATCGGGGGTCATCATACGTCCAACTGAATCCTCTGGATAACCTAAAAGTGATAATGTAATTTTACGTTCTTCCGGATCCAATAATTTAATGAGGTCGCGAATGGCTGCTTTTGGTAATTCTTCAAAAAAGTCAGTACGGTCATCTGGTGGTAATTCATTTAAGATCTTTGCAGTCTTTCTTGCAGGGAGTTCTTTAATGATATCCTTCTGTTGATTAATGTCCAATAATTTGAAGACGCTTACCGCACGATGTACTGTCATCGTATCAATAATCAAACCTTCTTTTTCGGGAAATTCATTTACAAGCTCCACCACATCACTGATGTTTTGCTCGTCTAAAAATTCCTTTAAAAGCGGCATGTCTTCCTTAGAGAGGATCTCTAAAAAAACTTCTGATAATATGATATTGTCTTCTAATTCTGCTGACATGACTGCAATTTACGAAAATCATACTAGGATATGTTAACTTTATGTAATGATATTGCCAATTTTGTATATTATGGAGACGGCTCACCGAGGAAGAGGGGTATTCACTACCGAAGCAATCCCTGCTGGAACAACCATAGAAATAGCGCCAGTCATTGTTTTAAATCAAGCAGAGCGTGCAGTAGTAGACACAACTTTATTACATGATTATATTTTTGAGTGGGGGATAGATGAACAACAAGCAGCAGTGGCATTGGGCTATGCATCTATCTATAACCACAGTGTGGATGCGAATTGTACATATGATATGGATTTTGAACATAAGACCATCCAAATTCAAACAAAGCGCGAAATTGCAGTAGACGAAGAACTATGCATTAATTACAATGGGGATGGCATTACAGATAAACCAGTATGGTTTGATGCAAAATAATACGCATCATTTACAACTTTTGCCCTAGCCCCATCCACCCCCACATCATAATTCCATTTTGTAGGATCTGATAATCCTTCTTAATCAAATTCATCGGACCAACCCAATTGCAGTTTTCCTATTTGATTGTTTTTTGAATGGATTGACTTTGCGCGTTTAAACCAATCAGGTAAAAAAAAGGGTATAAAATGTTGAAGCAATTTGCATAAAAAGGGGATTCTTGTTAAAATGGAGTGTTGCTCGGACTAAAATTAGGTTTTTTCTATTGTTTTAGTTGGGGATTTTATAAAAGGGCCGTAAATTTGCAAAATGTTATTCAACAACCATATCCATCATTTTCATCTGCTATCAAATAGGTAAGCTGTAGATGTTGGTATGTATCAATATTAAACAAAGGGCTTACTTCAATGCAACTTTTAAAAGAATGTGGCATTGATATTAGCAATGGCGTCAATCAATTAAAAGCGGAAGCGAGCAATTTCCCAATTGAAGTTTTCTTTTTAAGAGATGACGATATTCCTCAGTATGTGCAAGATGGTGTAGCAGATATTGGATTTGTTGGAGAAAATGTGGTTTATGAAAAAGCAAAAAAAGTAGAAGTGGCGTACGCACTTGGTTTTGGGAAATGTAGATTGAGTTTTGCTATTCAAAAAGGAGAAGAGTATACTGGACCACAATTTTTAGCCGGTAAAAAAATTGCGACAAGTTATCCAGTATTGGTTCAAAAATATCTTGATCAACATCTAATTAAAGCAGAAATTCACGAGATCAGTGGTAGTGTCGAAATCGCTCCTGGTATTGGACTAGCCGATGTGGTTTGTGATTTGGTGAGTAGTGGATCTACCTTATTTATGAATGGATTGAAGGAAGCGGAGACGGTTTTAAACGCTCAGGCGGTTTTAATTAAACGAAACAACCTTCCTGCGGAACTGGTCCCTATCTTAGAGCG
>Ga0315906_10009460_pt1 | contig 11585 bp, 10 predicted proteins | sample LakEriMetagenome_4_FD_203526 | JGI IMG/M metagenome (GOLD analysis project Ga0315906, IMG submission 203526) | Freshwater fungal communities from buoy surface, Lake Erie, Ohio, United States - Buoy 2 MA122 | ecosystem: Environmental > Aquatic > Freshwater > Lake > Lake biofilm | place: USA... | reverse complement strand
GGGTCAGTACAGACGAAATATGTAATAAGGTTCCATCCGCATTTGCTAAAATGCAAATTATCAGGATGAGGATTTTTCCTTGCTACTCAGCAAGCCCAGTTTCCTCAGTTCTTTTGTTTCCACTTTTTTTACGAACCAAAGGAAGAATGACAGAAAGATTGTTGCAATGACCATTGAAAACAACAGGGAGTCGCTGATCCATGCTGTAAGTACTTTATGCAGTAAATAAATCAATACACTCAATATTACATATGCTGTAAGTTTTTTTGTGGCATAAGGTATTGGATAATGTTTTTTACCCATCCTGTAACTGATGATCATCATGAAGAGATAGCAACAGAAGGTAGCCAGTGCAGCACCGTAATAGTGCCAGATAGGTATTAGTGCGATATTAAGAAGGATAGTGACAGCCGCTCCTGCAAGCGTGATCATGGCGCCGGTCAGATTCCTGTTGGTTAGTTTATACCAAATGCTCAGATTATAATAAATGCCCAGAAAAATATTGCCCAAAGCCAGTAGCGGAACAATATCGATTCCCTCTGCCCAAGCGGGGTCTGTGAGATTGGTGAAAATCCAGCGAAACACATCCAGATAAAGTCCTATACAAAGAAACATGAAACAGCAGGCGATCACAAAAAATTTCATTACTCTGGCATAGGTCTTGGTAGCATTCTCCTCCATGCTTTTGTTGAAGAAAAAAGGTTCAGCAGCCATGCGGAATGCCTGGATGGTGATGGTGATCAGGACAGCTATCCTGAAAATATTTGCGAAAATTCCCAGTTCATGGTCGGCCTGCTGCTCCGGAAGATCCACGACATGACGGTAAATAAGCCGGCTCAGCATATCATTGATCATTCCTCCCAGGCCTACAATGATAAGGGGATAGCTGTAGCTGAGCACTCTCGTCCACAATTGCTTATCAAAGTCGAATTTCAATTGCCTGAATTCTCCTGAAAGCAACAGTAGCGTAAAAAAACTGCCACAAAAGTTTCCTATCAGATAATATCCCAATCCGATATCGGGGTTATATACCAAATTGAACAGACTATCTGAATGCGCTTTCAGATGATATGGGATATATCCTATGAATACGAATACGAAGATCAGATTAATGATGATGCCTGTAATTCTGGCAAGGGCGTATCTCTTTGGGCGATTTTCCTGTCTTAGTCTGGCAAAAGCAATAGTGGCAAGATTATCTGTTGCCAGGATAAGGATCATCCAGCTAATAAAGGATGGATTGTCCTGCAAATCTGCAATTCTGATGAGGGGGTCCCTGAAAAGCCACAGGATAGCTGAAAAAAAGAAAGTACTGAAAATAAGAGAAACGGAGAGTGTATTATATAATTTTTGTTTATCCTCTGATTGGGAAAACCGGAAATAAGCCGTCTCTAAACCATAAGAGAAAATAACATTCAGGAATGGGATGATAGCATAAACTTGTACAAGGTCGGCAGTATTACCCGGCATTGACACCAGGAAGGGCAGGGCCATATTCATGATGTATCCCAGAAATCTGGAAGCAATGGTTGGCAAGCCATACCATAGGGTTTGTCCTGCTAATTGCCTGATGCCGCCCAAAGTGGATGTGAGGTTTCAACAAAAATAGCTTTATAAATGAGAATGTCAAGTCTGTTTATGTTAATGTGCGTGGGGAGTGGAAATGTCAGCTCCGAAACCGTATTCGGGATTTCTGGTAAAAGAGGTGTCTGAAAGGGTATACAGAAAATAGACAAGCTCCGATCTTTCAAAATCGGTAAGGTCAATTTTTTTTCCAAGCGAAGGATCCAATCCGGGTTGCCGGATATCCAACCCTTCGGAATAATGATCCACTACTTTGTAGAGTGAATAAATACTTCCATCATGCATATAAGGGGGGCTGAATTGAACGTTTCTTAGGCTGGGTACCCTGAATTTCAGCGAGTCGGATGATTTGCCTGTTACCATTATTCTTCCCGCATCCTGCCTTTGATTCGGAGGCAATCCGTTATTGCGATAACTATTGTCTGTGAAAAGGGGTTCGCTATGGCAACCCGCGCAGTATTTTTTGAAGTGCCGGTAGCCATTTGCCTCATAGGGTTCAAAACTGGCCTCTCCTCTCATCACTTTGTCATATTTGCTATTGGCACTTACGAGGCTGCCGGTAAACTGGGTAATGGCCTGCAGCATTCTTTTGGAGCTGATCATGGTGTCGCCAAAGGCTTTGCTGAACATAGATCTGTAACTACTGTCATCACGCAGCTTGTTCAGCACATGTTCAATGGTTTCTCCCATTTCATTATGAGCGGTAATCGGCATCAATGGCTGCACCTCCAGATGATTGATTCCTCCATCCCAGTTGAACTCCTTCCGCCATGCAAGGTTGAATAATGCGGGTGCGTTTCGGTTGGTGAAGCTGTTTTCAACTCCATGACTCAAGTCATGGTCGTAATTTGAAAAAGCTGCAAAAGGCTGATGACAACTTGCGCAACTTATTGATTCATCTCTGCTAAGCCGGTTATCATAAAACAGCTTTCTGCCCAATCGGAATCCCTCTTCGGTAAGCGGATTTTTTTTGAATAATTTTTCAGGTTCAGGCCAGCCCTTGGGTACTTGTAGCGATCGTCTTTTCGGAGGAGCAAAGTTATCTACAGCCTTCATAAATGCTGTGCTCACTCCGAGAATCATCAACAAAGAAAATATAAGCTTTGGGCTCAAGGTTTATCTTTTAAATAAAACATTTCGCTGAAGTTTCCGGAGATTCTTACAGCATTTTTTCCGGGCTTGGTGATGACCGGCTCATGAACGGGCGATACAACTTCTTTACCGGACCAATATTTGTCGAGGTCAAGTATAACTTTGATTTTTTTGTTTTCGCCTTTAGCTAAAATCAGAGGCTCAGGAAATTTGAGTTCAATGGCCTGGCTGATCTTTTGATCTTCCCGATATCCACCTAGATGGTGTTCCAGCTTTCCGCTTCTGCCCCCGGATGAAAAATATTTTCCTTCAAGCTTGAAAATGACATAACCATTGTTCCATGTCCAGAACATATCATTCAGAGGGTCCAGATCGCCTGATTGTGCGCCGGAACAATGCAGCAAACTATCCAGGCCCAGCATGAATGCAAGTCGCTCATATCTTCCCGAAGGTATTGTCAGCCGGATTTGCTGATTCCTGCCGTCTTCTATAAGATATGGTGTCGGGTCAATGAAAACTTTTTCTCCTTTAAAACAGATCTGACTGATATAGTACTTTAATTTACTTACAAGATATCTTTCGTCAGGAGCAACTTTCAGTGTGGAATCATTTTTAATGATGGCCTTATTATTGGAGACATGTTCAAAATCCAGTACAACGTTTGCATCGAAAACCTGGGCTTGCATGCAGGAGCAAACAATTGACAGGAGCAAAGTCATGAAAGCTTGGATGTTCATTCAATGATTTTTTTTCTTCCTCCTTTGATGAGGGAAAGTTGCTTTTTGGACTCAAGTCTTTTTTCCTTCGAAGCCTTGGTGGGCTTGGTGGCAATTCGCTTCTTTCTTTTTTTCAGGGCCGTTTCAACCGCTTCATTAATTTTACGAATGACGGTTTCCTTGTTTCTCAGTTGGCTTCGTGACTCCTGGCACTCTGCCGTGAATTCTCCCATTTGATTCATTCGGGTGCTAAGTTTCTTCACCAGAACCAGTTTTTCATCTTCCGAGAGTAATGAGGATCTGGTCACATTCCATAACCCTTCCACCCTGGTTTCTACCTTGTTGACATTTTGTCCGCCCTTGCCTCCGCTGCGGCTCGTTTTGAATTTAATTTCGTTTCTTAAATCCCTCACTTACCAAATTTACTTAATTATCCTGCCTGTGGCTATAATACAGGTTACCAAGAGCATTAATATTTCCTCAACCGGGAAAAATTTTACATTTTTGCAACAAAGGCCCTCATGTCTATTGTCTATTCTTCCATAACAGAACGCAAAAGAAACAAGCAAAAATCTTTTGTGGTACTGATTGATCCTGACAAGGTCGATGCGGGATCCATGGATAAATTACTCAGGCTTGCTACCGAGTCTTCCGTGGATTATTTTTTTGTGGGGGGCAGCCTGGTGGTATCCGATTACCTCGAAAGTTGTGTGAAAGCTATCAAATCCGCTTGCGATATTCCTGTCATTTTGTTTCCCGGTAGTCCGTCCCAGGTGACTCCTGCCGCGGATGCTTTATTGTATTTATCTCTGATTAGTGGAAGAAATCCGGAGTTGCTAATTGGTCAGCACGTTGTTTCAGCGCCTATGGTCAAGAAAAGTGGACTTGAAATCATGTCAACCGGTTATATGGTGGTGGATGGCGGTGCCCCTACCACCGTTTCTTATATCAGTAATGCCAGTCCATTGCCCTCCGACAAACCTGATATTGCAGTATGCACGGCAATGGCGGGTGAGATGCTGGGAATGAAATTGATATATCTTGATGCCGGTAGTGGTGCAAAGCATCCGGTTCCCACTGAAATGATCGCCGCTGTTTCTTCTGGAGTTTCCATTCCGCTTATTGTGGGCGGGGGTATCTTAGATCCTGAAAGGGCTTATGCGGATTGCAAGGCGGGCGCAGACCTGGTGGTGGTAGGAAATGCAATTGAGAAAGATCCTGTTTTGATAAGGGAGATCGCAGCAGCGGTGCATTCCGGTCAGGCGCTTTCATCCTATTGATACTACTCCCCGGATTTAATTAGTGACTACCAGGATTAATTTTTAGCTTTACCTCATATTCTTTTTTTTCCATGGAAAACCCGAATCTCAATAGGAGCAAAGATCTACTTCAGCCGGCCGACAAGGATTTTGAAAACAATATTCGTCCCGGGGCCATTGACGATTTCAGCGGACAGTCCCAGATCATCGAAAATCTCAGCATTTTTATTAAAGCCTCCCGCATGCGGGGAGAGCCCTTGGATCATATTTTATTTCACGGTCCTCCGGGACTTGGTAAAACAACCCTTTCCAGGATCGTAGCCAATGAAATGGGGGTTAATATTAAAGAAACCTCCGGTCCTGTTATTGAAAAGCCGGGGGACCTCGCAGGTCTGCTGACTAGCCTGGAAGCCAATGACGTACTATTCATTGATGAGATTCACAGGCTCAGTACAGTGGTGGAGGAATATTTGTATGCCGCCATGGAAGATTTCCGTATCGACATCATGATTGACAGCGGTCCTAATGCGAGATCCGTTCAGTTGAATCTGAATCCCTTTACTCTGGTAGGAGCCACTACCCGAAGCGGTTTGCTGACGGCACCGCTGCTTTCCAGGTTTGCCATTAAGTCAAGACTTGAATACTACGATGCCGATACGCTTTCAGGAATCATCCGCAGAAGTGCTGCCATTCTCAATACAAAGATTACCAGCGATGCTTCCATGGAGATTGCAAGAAGGAGCCGCGGTACTCCCAGGATAGCAAATGGTCTGTTGAGGAGAGTGCGGGATTTTGCTCAGGTACTGGGCAATGGTGTGATCGATCTTAGGATCACTGAACATAGCCTTAGATCATTGAATGTAGACGCCCATGGACTTGATGAAATGGATAACAGGATTCTTGGAACTATCATTGATAAATTCAAGGGAGGGCCCGTAGGTATCACTACTATCGCTACGGCAGTGGGTGAGGAGCCGGGCACGCTCGAGGAGGTTTATGAGCCTTTCCTGATTCAGGAAGGATTCATCATGCGCACGGCAAGAGGAAGAGAAGTAACCGATAAAGCGTATCGTCACTTGGGAAAAATTCCGCCCAAAAGCAGCGGTAGGCAGAATTCACTTTTTGAGGAGTAAGGACTCAACCCTCGTTTACTACCAGCCTGAATCCATTTCCGTGAATATTCACGATCTCGATATTGGAATCCTCTTTGAGATATTTTCTCAGCTTCGCAATGTAAACATCCATGCTTCTACCATTGAAGTAGGTGTCACTGCCCCAGATTCTCTTTAATGCAGCTTCCCTTGGCAGTAAATCGTTTTTGTACTCACTTAGCATCTTCAACAATTCGTTTTCCTTTGGTGACAGTGTCTGTACTTTGCCGTCAACAGAAAGTTCTCGCAGGCGAGGGTTGAAATGATATTTACCAAGGTCATACTCCGTTTTTGCTTCCTCTTTATGCAACTCCTCATTTCTCTTGAGAATGGCTCTTATTTTTAGAAGCAAAACCTCGCTGTCAAATGGTTTGGTGATATAATCGTCTGCGCCAAGCTTATATCCTTGTATGATATCTTCTTTCATGGTTTTGGCACTCAGAAAAAACAGAGGTATGTCAGGATTGATGTCCCTGATTTCTTCCGCGAGGGTGAAGCCGTCCATATTAGGCATCATCACATCCAGCAGGCAGATTTCGAATTTTTCCCTCTGAAAGGCAGCAAGTCCGAGACGTCCGTCTCTTTCCAGAGTGACATTGAAATCATTCAATTCCAGATAATTCTTCAATACCATTCCCAAATTGGGATCGTCTTCGCAAAGCAGTACTTTAGGTTTGTTGCCGTCCATGATTGTGTTTTTGATGCGCCAATTTCGGAGCATGGGTAATTAGGATGCTAATATAATACCTATTTTTTAACCGCGGTCCTTTTGGATAGAAATGACTTGTCGGTAAGGCTTTTTAGAAAAGCTTCCAGAGCATCTTTTTCCTCCTCGGTCAGTCGCAGGGGGAACTTTAAATCCGGGTCAATATTGATGGGATCCTTTACAAAAGGTCTGGGGTCATCATAATAATCAATTACTTCTCTTAAAGTTCGGAGCATCCCATTGTGCATATAGGGAGCTGTTATCTCAACATTTCTTAGTCCGGGTGTTTTGAATTTGCCAATATCCGAAGGGTTACGGGTGATCAGATACCTGCCGGAGTCATTCAGGTTTTTACCATTGAACAATCCGATGTTTTTGAAATCATCGTTGGTAAAGTCTTCCATGAAGTGGCAGTCGAAGCAGTTTGCTTTTCCTACAAAAAGTTCCCTTCCCCATTCTTCCCGTTCAGTCAATTTCTTTTCATCATTGCTCCAGTCGTCAAACTTGCTATCAACGGTTTCCAGCGTTTTTTCATAAGCACCGAAAGCTGCTGCCAGGTTTTTTTCATTAGGCTCCTCCTTGAATATCCGGCGAAACAGAGTACGGTATTCAGGCGATGCGTTGAGTCTTGCAACCGCATCCCGGATTGCTAGGCCCATTTCGGCCGGGTTTTCGATCGGCATGAGTGATTGTTGCTCAAGGGTAGCTGCCCTGCCGTCCCAGAAAAAATAGGGGCGATTTTTCATATTCAGCACAGAAGGGGTATTCCTATGTCCTGAACTGCCGTGAATACCCACGCTAAGTGCGATGGTATCGGCAAATGCAAACTCCGGAATATGGCAACTGGCGCAACTCACCGAGGAGTCTTTGGAAAGAATTTTTTCATTGAAAAGCTTCTTTCCCAAAGCTGATTTGGTATTGATGGGTGGGTCGGCCTGAACCATGAGCCACTGCCCTGCGAGTACCAGTATGAACAGAAGGATAATTGTCAGCTTAAGCCGGAACATAGCACAAATTTATGCATGACTTCGCAAAAATGACAATTAAGCCATGTTTTGCGGGGGCTAATTTTAAAACCTTTTTTCACAACCCAGTGCGATAGGATGGGCTTCGAAAAACTGCAAAATGGTTATTACTGATCTTAGTTATGATGTCTCCAGGTAATTTTCTTTTGGCACTGATAACAGGAAGATCAGTGGCGATATTTTGGGAAGTAAATTAATTTTAAAGGCAATAATGAATTCGGTGCTGCATTCAAAAAAATGGAAAAGTAAATGCCCTGATTTTCCTTTCCGGGATTTGCCTACAGGGTCCTGTTTTCCTATAACTTTCTAGGAGGGTAAATCTACTATTTCGACACATCCGGTGGAGTTAAACAGGGAAATTAATAACCGATTATTCAAATTCATGAAATGTCCTGTTGATCATCCTTTTGCGCCTCAAATGTGACTGTCTCCATGGTATTCTGACGCTTAAAATATCCCGATCTAAAATGACTCTGCAAGCGAAGGAAATGATCTACTGAAGTAAATGTTGGGATCAATAAAATGCTGATGATTTTGTATCAAAGGACCCCTTCCTTAGGCTATAGAAATACAGCCTCTAACAAATTATAATAAAATTTAAAACGAAAACAGGTTCAAATCATAGAAATACCAAATTGTTGGTATTGCCTCAAAGTTGTGAGCGCAAACTGCCAAATTATTTGTGCTAAAAGCTTGGAGATTAGAGTTAGTGGCCCTATCTTCGTTTCGGTTTTTCATAGGATATTGGATTTTAAAGCGGGACTAGATTTCTATCTTGGTCCCTTTTTTTTAACATTTCCTTTCATAAACAGCACTCCATCTTTCCCGGTTTCTATCTTTTCTTCCTGCAGTAAAAATTCAAAAGCTCGCTGCCAGTTATGGTCTGACTCTGCATTAAGGATGACTTTCAATTGCTGAACATCGATCGGACCTTTCTCAAGTATCCTTATGATTTGTTCTGCCTGATCCTGAATGGTAGGATTATTTTTTTTGCTTCTCGAAATAGTAAGGCAGTGATCACATACTCCGCATTTATCTTGCAATTGCTCGCCAAAATAATCCGCAATCATTTGGCTTCTACATCCTTGCTTTGCCATTACATAATCTTGCATTGCATCTAATCTTTCCAAATATTTCTCTTTCCTTATCCTTATGTTTTCATGATCTATCCTGAAATCATCCAGATACATTCTGTTTTGTAAGAGATACAGCTGGGGCTTTTCCTTTCTGGCCTGATAATGGATGATGCCGGCGCGTTCCAGCATTCTAAGTTGTTTGATCAGTACATCCGATGGTAATCTGGTAAAAAACGACAGTTTCCTTTCATTTACGTATACCGGTTGATCAAATATCCCTTCATAGTTTCTAAGAAGTCCCTTGATCAAAGCTTCTGTATCAGGATACATTCTCATGAACTCTTCAATATCTTCTTTTGGTGCGCTGAAACAAATAGTGGAGGGCTTGAAAAACTGCTCATTCACCTGAAGGATGTTCTCCGCTGAAAGCGTTTGGATGGCATAGTGAATTTCAATTGCAGGCAGTCCGAAGCGTTCGCAAAATGTGCTCAGATCAAAATCATAACTGTAACCGCCTCCGCTACCGGCGGGAATCTGAAGGTAATTCATGAGGGCTGCATAGATTTCTTTCAGCCTGGCGGGGTGGGGGTATTTCAGGTCAGCCGTTTTTTTAAGCTGTTCAAATTCAACAATGTTTGCCAGCAAGATCGCTACAGATGGATTGCCATCCCTACCCGCTCTACCTGCTTCCTGATAATAGTTCTCCAGGCAATCCGGCGAGTCATAATGAATCACGAACCTCACATCCGGTTTGTCTATTCCCATGCCAAAAGCATTGGTACAAACCATGATCCTTGTCTTGTTATGTATCCAGTCCAGTTGCCGCAAGTCCCTGTCATCTGCCGAAACTCCCGCATGATAATAAGCGGAGGATATTCCATGGGTATTCAGCAGGCTGGAGATCTCTGAGGTTTTCTTTCTGCTTTTACAGTAAATGATTCCGCTTCCTTTTTGTTGCTTAACGCATTCAAGTAATGCGTGCTGTTTGACGGAAGGATCCATTACCGAGTATGCCAGATTGGGTCTTGCAAATGACTGGCGGAAGACCAAATGATTTTTGAATTTGAGTTTTTCACAAAGGTCCTTTTGAACTTCCGGTGTGGCAGAGGCTGTTAGGGCGATCACCGGAATGGAAGGGAGGTGTTCTCTCAATGCAGCTATTTGCAGATAGGAGGATCGAAAGTCGTAACCCCATTGAGAGATGCAGTGGGCTTCATCTACTGCTATAAGGCAAGGTTCAAGCTCATCCAGATAGGAAAGGAACAGGGAGGTTTCCAGTCTTTCTGGGGAAACATAAATGAATTTGAATTCCTCCTCCACCGCCTCTTGTAACATTTTTCTGACCTTATCAGGATCAGGCCCTGAGTGAATGGCCGTCGCAGAGATCCCTTTACTTTTGAGATTCTCTACCTGATCCTTCATGAGAGCAATCAGAGGACTTACCACAATACAGCAACCTTCCATCATCAATGCCGGCACCTGAAAACAGATTGATTTTCCTCCTCCGGTAGGGAGCAGTGCCAGGCAGTCTTTCCCCTGGAGTACCGACTCGATGATTTCGCGCTGAATAGGCCTGAATTGGTCGAAGCCCCAATATTTTTTCAGTATTTGTTCTGGCGTCAAAGTCGGTTGTTTGAAATTGATCAGGCTACTTTTTTTATAAACAGTCTCATGGAGTTGGCGGCCAGTATCACATCACTGAATCCCATGGCAAGTGCCGCGAGTCCCGGCGTGAGCAAACCTATTGCTGCAATAGGGATAGCTACTATATTATAGAAAAATGCCCAGAAAAGATTTTGCCTGATGGTCCTGTAGGTATGTCTGCCCAGACCCATGGCCAAGGGTAGTTTGCGTAAGCCGCCGCTCATCAGTATTACATCAGCATGCTGCACTGCAATATCAGAAGCTTCGCTGATGGAAATGCCGAGCGTAGATTGTGCGAGTGCCGGAGCGTCGTTGATGCCATCACCCACCATGGCAGTAGGGGCCTCTAAAGTAAGCGACCTCACTTTTTTCAGTTTATCCTCCGGCATTTGCTCGGCTATTACTTCGTCTATTCCCAACCGTTTAGCAACGGCTTCACATTTCTCCCGTTTGTCACCGCTTAGCAACATCGTTTTGATGTTTCTTTTTTTCAGCCATTGTATCACAGATTCAGCTTCCGGTCTTATTTCATCTTCGAGGTCCATCCATCCTAGCAATTCATTATTTTTTGTGATATACACATTGTGTTCACTGCCGAGGATATTTTCATTAAGGATCTTAGAAGAGCCCGCCATGAACAGATTTCCTTCTGCATCTACGGCGCTGATGCCTATACCTTTTTGCTCGCTGACCGTCTTCCAATGTATCGGTTCCTTCGTCATCCATTGAGCGGTAATGGCCTTGCCAAGCGGATGTCCTGAATATTTTTCCAGAGAAAAGGCAATTCTTTTGAAATCTTCCTCCTTTATTTTGGAATGAAAAGTTGTGATCTTGAATTTTCCGGTGGTGAGTGTGCCTGTCTTGTCGAAAACGACCCTGTTGATTTTCTTAAAGGACTCTAGTGCAGAAGGTTTTCTGAATAATATTCCATTTCTGGCGGCTCTGCCCATGCCCACGGCAATTCCCGCAGGCGTCGCGAGCCCCATGGCGCATGGGCATGCGATAACAAGTACTGCTACCGCTCTCATGATTGAATTACCCATATCCAGATCAAGTAAGAAAATATTCAGCAGAAAAGTGCACATTGCCAGCACCATCACCACCGGCACGAATATGGCACTGATGCGGTCTGCCATTTTCTGAACGGGTGGCTTTTCTGACTGAGCTTTGCTGATCATTTGCAATATGCCTGACAATATGGTTTCATTTCCTGCGGCGGTTACCTGTGCCTTCACCGTACCCTGTGCCAGAATACTGCCACCAATCAGTTTATCCTTCGGGTTCTTATCTACCGGAAGGCTTTCTCCTGTAATGATTGATTCGTTTGCTGCA